>LKMJ01006343.1_pt1 | contig 11149 bp, 14 predicted proteins | sample 643391 | NCBI WGS metagenome assembly LKMJ01 (sample SAMN04112250, study PRJNA286221) | soda lake metagenome | biome: soda lake; feature: Kulunda Steppe; material: water; isolation source: sample PL-Br10 brine of Picturesque Lake | place: Russia: Kulunda steppe | collected 2010-07
CACACACCACTCGCACTCCAATTTAAACATCGCCCTAAGCCACGCCCATTCCACTTATTCATCTTTAGTTAGAACTCGATAGAAAGAAGATTTATTCACTTCTTCGTTGTATACATCGAATTTTCATCTAAATTATGGTGTCACAGACAGAGAGCCTGGGGATGGTGCCCCGTACGCCTCTGGACAGCGTGCGCAAGTCAACACGAGGAGGAGGTCGCGCAACCCCTGGCGTTTCAACCAAGCATGCAGTGCCCAACAGCACAAGGAAGACGAATCGCAAGCAGGGCCGTGCTAGCAAGCAGGTTCCCCCGCAGCCCCCTCAGCCCAGCCCTGAGGACCTTGCGCATGCGGGTGGGCTTTACTTTGACATGGAGGGCCGCCCAGTGTTCGTGGAGATGAAGCCTGCTACCTTCTACGGTGAGTTCTCTTCAACGACAGCTGACAACAGCGTAGCAGTCGTGGCTCCCTTTCCTTTCCCGCTTCTGCAGCCCTCGCTCCGCTGGATCTACTAAATTTAAGCATATTGCTTTTGGGGTACTCTGTGCCGCCCAGGTGGTGACTTGATGCGGCCATTCGTCAAGCTGGACGGGGAAAACAAGCGCTTGACTGACCGCCCTTGCCAGCCCCCTCTGCCCAATGAGCCCCTGATAGGTAAGTGCAACATTTAGGAAGTGGATATGCGAGTGGAATGTGCGCGAGTGGGACAAGGACGCCTCAAAACTTGCTGACAGCTGGGATTTGAACCGCATGATAATACAGACACAGCTCGGCTTACCTTGCCTTTTTCAACTGGCCGATTACTACAGAGTGGGGCAAACAAGTGAAGTGGGAAAAGGGAGGTCTGCTGAAGACTAATTCCCTCAAGAAGCCTGCCCAGCTCAAGGGAAGCGGCCCCAAACCTGTCAAGCCCCGTGCAGCATGGCAGTTCTATGCTGAGGAGCTCATCCTGCACGTGAGTATCCTATTGATAATTTGACATATGAGATAATGCCTTAGATGTATTGCCTCAGGCACCATGCTCTGGTTTTCCGGCATGGGGCACACAAAGCCTCAAACCTGCGTATCCAAACTTGGTTGACAAGTGTGCGCGCGCGCACACACACACACACACACACACACACACACACACACACACACACACACACACACACACACACACACACACAAACGTGCGCGCGCATACGCACAGGCATAGAAACATAAACACGCAGAGAAACATAAACACCCACACGCTCATGCGCGCACACACGCATGCACACAAACACACACACAAATAAACGCATGCACGCACACATAATTTGCAGGCCACAAACGCACGTGACCGCTTTGAAGGGGACGACCTCACCGTGCGACAGCTCATCATCAACGAGGTGCGCCCTTCTTGGCTATGCAGCTTGAACTGCCAATCTAAACAGCTCTTACCTTGTACAGCTACATGGTTGCCAGGGCTTACACACACAGAAAATCGTCTGCTTCTGTTTGCACTCCCAAGCACGCACCTTGATTGCCCATTTCTTAATTTAATATGTGATTCAATTTGGGCACCCTATGTCCAGTCTTCAATGGACTGTGCCAGATTAAGATTCACAGGTGCCCTTTCAACCCTTCTTTCCAGGTTCGGGGCCTAGATAAGAAGCGGCCACGATGGACCATGCCCCAGTCGGCAAGGGGCCAGGCAGGGATCAAAGGGGGGAAGTGGGCACAACTCAGTGCAGTGGAACAGGAGAAATACATCAAGATGCACAATGGTGAGTGGGTGGTTCTCCCAGTCCAAGCTTGTAAGGCAGCGCCCTCATTGCTTTTATTCACTTGTGATGTCGAATTATGCATGATTGTGAACAATTGCATGTTTTGTGTAACCTATTGTAGAGGGGTTTTGTATCTTGCTGGCGTGCTTGTCCTTGGCTGCTCTTTGTAAAAGCATGCGAACCATTGGCACGCTACAATTCTCATGTAATCAGCACTCCTTCGCACAGCGGTTGAAGGTGCTGCTCCTTTCTAGCAGCAGCAGCTACTGGCATGAGTGTAAGGAGCGAGTTCGCGCCAAAAAGCCCCTCCCCTTGGTGCTGCATGTGCAGAGGACGTTGAGCGCTACAACAAGCAGATGGAGGCCTGGAGACAAAGCAACTCGGAGGACAACAGCAACACAAGCCATCGTGCTTTGCAAAATGCACCGGTAAGAGATTATGGTGAGACATGGCCCATACACAACTGGGGATGGGTGTGAATTTACCACAGCGCTACCTGTCTTGAGCGCAGGGTACTGCTTGTCATGGGAAATTACGGCCCCAGAGGCAAAAGGCTAGCTGTCCTTTGAAGTTGCCTGTTACCCCGTGGGCTGAGACAGTGCTGCAATTTCCAGCTGTTTTCAGATGTTTGTTACCTTGCTCACCTATGCTCTTTCTTGAACCTAGCAAAGGCATCTCAATGCGCACGAGATTATTCTGCTCAACTGCGCGTCAGGAGGCCCACTGGCACCCATCTGCCCCACAGGGAGATGGCAATGAAAATGAAAAATCCCTTAAAGGTTCTGTAGATCTTGTGAGGATGTCAAGGAAGTGACTTGGCTTCAATTCGATTGAATGCAGGTATCAAAGAAGTAAATGAGCAAAGGCGAAGCACGCCTCAACGATGTACATACATGATGACCAAGAAGCAGGGTTGTTGCTGTGGATAATGTCTAGTAGGCAGGATGCAGCTGTTGCAAGAACGCAGGGGTATTTACAGTTCTTTCATTGATATCATACCATTTTTAAATTTATGAATCACCAATTGTGATTCATAACTTGCAAATAAACACAGGCTGCAAAGACTGATGGCTTCAACACAGTCGATGCCTGACATTTTCAAGCCCATGGGCCTGATTTGCGGCCTGCGTTAGCTGATGGTCTGTGTCCAGTCATTGCTTGCTGATCTCCCAGTGAGTCTGCGTGTACACATACACATGGTTAGGTGCACTGGCAGCTCTTCATCGAATGATACTTTTGTTTGCATGTTATCATGTTATAACATTAATCACTTGGGAGCCTGAGGTACAATTCTTCACCCTGGTGCTTTGGCTTGCTCAATGTATTTTTTGGGGGACAATTGCCAGACCAGTTTTGGTTTCCTCTTGGACTTCATGTTGCTGATATTGATTGACTGCTTCACTTTGTAACAAACGAATTCACAGGGGTTACACCTTCAGCTTGTTGGGTTAACCGATAGGCTTGCTGGTCAGCCTCTGGACACTCCCAAGTTAGGGTTACCCGCCAGCCTGGACTCTACTAGCCTAGTACTACTGTAAACTTCTTCCTTAATTCACGCAAACAGGGGATACCTTGTTAGCGTAGTCTTTTCTTTTTTTCTTTTCTAGTAGTAGGCTGATTGGTTTGTGGCTGGATACTATCAGTAAGTAGTACTTACAGCAAATTTTAGATATGTGCCGTCCGTAAGCAGAATGCTAAATCTGTATGCAACAGACTTCGCAGGAGCCAGGAGTCCGTTGGAGAAATTTCGTTGATACAGAGCATGACCACACACAGGTACAGGTTTGTTCCAACACCTTCTTTACCAGCAGCCCTTATCCGTGGAGGCCCCTTATATTTTGCATGCCCTGCCTAGTCAGACTGTCACAGTCACAGTCAAAGACAGTCTTTGATTTCCTCTCTCAGTGGCACAACAAACTCTGCCATTTCATTTTGGACATTATGGACAACTTTTTGGCTGGCGAAGACCAGCAACAAACCAACCAGCCTTACGACCAGGCTGGCAATTAACCCTAATTTGTAACTTATCCGCATGGACTCATTTGCTATCCCCTTGGGTGGCAGAGGATTAGTTGGCGCTTGCACTGTATGGGCACCTCACCCGCATGCCAACAGGGTTATCCTCGAGGGAAACGAGAAAAAAAGAGAAAGAAAAACTTCATAGGCAGTGAAACCACTCCCTACATCGATAAAGGAAAAGGAGACACATTGGCCCAAAGAGCTGTGAGTCTCCTCCACCAAGGAGAATGATGAAGTTGTGAGGATCTGGAGGGTGACAAGCCGCCCCCTGCTCCAGACCAAGACCCTGAGAGCAACTGGATTTTTCAAGAGCGCGTCTAGTACTACTAGACTAGTAGTTGGCAGCCTGTCAACTGAGTTTATGTGCACAGAGCACAAAATGGGCATGTAACTTGAGGGCAGTCTTACTAAGGGCTTAGTATGGGCTTTTTGTACATCAAGGCCGAGCTCTTTAAGGCAATTCAAAGTGTGTGAGGTATAAATAGAACCTCCCACACCAACAAGAATGGTGTGAACGAGGTGAACAAGAAAGAAAAAGAAAGAAAGATATGAAAAACTACGCAAGCAGCAAAAAAACTCCTCACATTAATCAAGAATAAGGGGCCACTTGGGAAGAGAAGCTCCTTCACCAGAGAAGAAGAAAGCAGTCAGTGACTCAGGAGGATCAGGAGGGTTGCGGGCAGACAAGCCAGCAGACCTCTCCTGATTACTTTGAAGGTGAGGAGAATGCTCAAGAGAAAGTCTGGTTTGTACACGCTAATGAGATAGTGCACAGAATGAGCATGAAGCATGTCAGCTTGTAAGGTCTCTCTCGCAGTGGAGCTATTGCTTTGGATTCAACTTTAAGTTAAACGTTAAGTTAAAGCATTGTATAGCCGCACTGCTGCCCGGAACCAGTTGGGCACCAGTGGGCACCAGTTGGGCACCTCTACAATCTATAGAGGCTCTTGACCACTGGTGTGGCACACTCGCGCATGACGCACCTTGAAGAGGTTGTGTCCTTGACCATCAGAACCCTCTTGAGATGCAAATGAGCTCACGATGCAGTGATTGTTGGTCATCCCACATCCTGTCTGCTATGAATGGTCCCACACAATCCTACCTGTTCAAGGAAAGGCTGCTGAAGTGTGAGCCCATTGATCTTGGTCGTTTTGTTGTGGAGGGGCACTTGGATTATTGGACACCTTATTCTGATACACATTCACGAGAGCGCAACAGCAAACGCTCCAGTTACCATCAATGGTGCGCCCTCCCTTCCAAGAGGGCCCTGGTCACACATTCGCCATACACCAGTCCTAATACATGCTTCTTGATCTTCCTCGCGACGTTCTTCGCGGCATGGCTCGCTCCAGACTTCGTGCCCTCACTCTTCAAATTGAAACTGTGACCTGGATCACAATACCTTCCCTACTTGTGACTTGTGCAATGTTCATGATGTACAGGATGAGCAACACGCCCTTTTCCATGGCACCCATCCACATGTGGTCTCTCTCCGAAGGACTTATGCTTCCCTGTTTTCTTCCGCAGGCTTAAACAATGTGTCTGCTTTTCTGGGCCAGGGAAACAATAAGCTATAATCCTTCCTTCATGCACTGATAGTTTTTTATGAGCAGGCTAGCAGTCGCACTTCTTGACTGAAGGCCGTTTTCTTGTAACCCCCTGTAACTCCTTGTAAGACTAAGCGGTCTTCTTTGCTGCCATGTCACGCCAGATAAGTGCTGCAGCTAGAAGTGTGCTGCACTGCGTGTTCAGTCGGTTGGAGTTGGTTGGCTGAGTACTTGACCGGTTGGCAATATAGCTATCGCGGTATTTAGAGCATGAGGTGTTGTTGTGTGGACTGGCTGCGGACAGCGGTATGTAGTGGTTATGTCTAGAGGCTATTCTGCATGCAGCAGACTCTCAGCCTGACAGCCAATATTCATTTGTCTATAGCTTTCATGATAAGTCTACATGCGATGTTGTGGCGTTCAGTAATTATACTAGAGATAATCTGGTGTTGACAACCTGATAGAATGTGTAGGGCACTGTCTGAGTGATGACAGAGGGGGCATTCAAGACTGGTCGAGATCTTTAATCGAATCAGGAGAGGTCTGCTGGCTTATCTGCCCGCAACCCTCCTGATCCTCACTGACCCCAATTTTCTTTTCTCAAGTGGCCCCTTTTCCTTAATTGATGTGAGGAGCTTTTTGCTGCTAGTGTAGTTTTTCTTTTTTCTCTTTCTTACTCGAACAGTATGCTTCTCATTGAAAAGGGTACCTGTACGGTAGTGCAAACAATAGTATTGCAAAACTTTTGTACATGAAGTTCATAGCAGGTGCTTTCGAAGGCTCGTGCTGCTAAATATGCATTCAATGGAACAAGTTGCCACCATGATACGTCTGGGAGTTGTAAACTTGATACGTCTGGGAGTTGACCTCTTTGAGGGCTTAGTGCACTTATCACTGGAAGAAAAGCCAAACAAGGGATACCCAAACAAGGGATGGTCCCAGATGGATTTGGGAGCATACACCACAAGTCAGCAGACATGCTCCTAGGCAGCTGCGCATGTCCTAGCATAGCTGACATCATCCTCCCAGTGCTTCCAGCCAGGTGCGCAGGACCTGTAGCCATTCTCCAAGCGATTCAGCATCTGCATCTGTTCGTCACTCAAGCTCCAGTCGAAGATGCCCTCGTACGTGGTCTTGATTCGATCATAGTTGGAGGACTTTGGGAGAGCTGGTACACCTCTTTGGATTGACCACTTTGTAAGAACCTGCAAGAAAAGCGCATCAAGGTTTTATCATCCAAGTGCGTGCTGGCAGGGCATGCGAGAAACACAGGAGAATTAAGAGGCAAGCATCTGGTTCTTATTTCAGCTTCATTTGGACACGAAAAAGTATCTCCTCTTCGCCTTCTGCCTACCTGCGCAGGTGATTTCTTTGTCTCCTCCGCAAGTTTAGCAACCACAGGGTCTTGCATGAGCTTGTTAGGCTTGATAGCTCCAGGGCCCCCTGAAGCACAGCAAGGGAGCCAGAGATCCAATACAGAGCAGTGGGCAGAGGATACCGAGGTGAGCCTGCTATCAACTACAGCTGGGTGTACAACCTGCTGCGCATAGCCCCGCCTAAAATTGAAATAGGCGAGGAGCGCTTTCTGAATCGTCCCATCTGTGCTCAAAATGCAGCGCCTTCTCTAGCCTTGTCAATGAACGAGAGCATGCATGCTAGATTGCAGGGTTGATATCTGTACCAGCCAAGTCAACCCGTGGCACACTGTTTAGCCATGTACAGATGGTGCTCAATGACAGTTGACATTAGGAAAAGCACTGCCCATCCCCCAACCCTCAAGAACAGCAATGTATCATCACAAACTCTTGCAGCTTTTAGACCTAACCGCTTGTGGACAGTGTATTGTGCTACCAAACCTGCTTGCTTCCTGAACACTCTTCATGCAAGAAAAGATGAAGTAATGTCCGTACCTAGAGGGCAATAGGCAGTGCATTGCACGCCCCTCTTCTTGCACTCCTCAACAAGGGTCCACTGCAAATAAGTGCCAGTGAGCAGCAGTGAGCTGAGTGCTCCTTAACAGTGCTGCCAACTGAAAGGAACTACGGCTAAGACATATGAGAGGCCAATGCTCGGGACAATAATTTTGTTACACAAGTATGGTATGCGTCTAGTCTAACCTTAATTGGCTCATCCCAAACAGCACGGGTGACGCAGCTAGCTTGCGATGTTTTGCATTGTTGCTTGCATGCCCCCGCCATCCCTATCTTTGCAGTCCGTGTCCACGGCAAATAGAGAATCCCCTCCTTGCCTGCCAAGGAGGAAAGGCTTTCTTTCTAGGCATTACTTGGAACAGTGCTCAGACACCTTCGCATCCCCTACCTGAGGAATGTAAGGAGACAGCTCCACCTGCACGTGAACAATAGGTCGACAAATAGATGCATCAACATACAGATGCATCAAAAAGCAAAATTGCTGCAACCTCCTTGCCACAAAGCGCTTTAGGGTCGATGATCAACACCTTGGTCAGATAGCAGGCTTGAACCCATTTCGCCCTCCTTTGTGGTCGGACATTGGATGAGAATAGACATGAGAATAAATGACACCTCTGCATCTCCTGGTGCCGAGAAGCCTGCCGATGCTGCAACAGCTCTAGACTCTAGGGTGCACCAGGATTTGCAGATGCTCTGCACCGAAGTTGCATCACAGCAAGTTTACAAGCAAAGCAAGCTGTTAGGGATAAGAATTACAACATTAGCCCCAACGGTGTCCTGTAGAGTATGTTGCACACCTGGAATCCAGCTGCAAGAACATGCAGGCACTTCCGCATACAACCCATGCACGCACCCTCATTGCGAATTCCTTATGGACAAAAATAATTGATCATGAAAGTTGGCGGTTGTGGCGTGAAATGTTTGGTACGCACACAGATCCGCCCTTGACACCATGCCACAGCATAAGTTTTGGTAACTTTGCCAGGAACAGCTCATTCAGCAACGCGTCTATCTAGAATCATCTTGTAGGGTTGTGGCACACAATAATGGTCCTGAAGATTGGGCTTGGCATGCAGCGTACCTGATTGTGCAAGGGGTGGATGCGGGCGACCTTCAAAATCTCATCAACCTGCCTCAAACTGAAGTTGGACACCCCAATACTTTTGGCGATGCCATCATCCACCAGCTTCTCCATTGCCTTCCTGCACTCAACCAAGTATCACACATGCACCGCACATGCGCAGCTCAACCTTTAAAGACCCTTTGAAAGATTTTGGGTCGCTAGACATACCTACGCAAGCAAATACGAGCAATGCAGCAAGCTGAAAAGCGCTGTCAGCACTATTTTCCAGGCCTCTCACCAAGCCAAGCGCAGCTCAAGCTCCAAACACGCACCATGCCCCCTTATGATCACACAATGCATGTGGTGGCCCATGAGCCCATGCGTTTGCATGTACACACATGAGCCATGCGTTCGCCCATGAGCCATGCGTTCGCATGTACACACAAGCACACAGGTGTGTGTGCACGCGAGGAACTGTGCGCGCGCAAGCTGAGCTGCACACAGACACATGCTCAAAGTGCATGCAACATGCGCAAAAATTAGCATATGCATGTGCGCTCAACTCACCATGTGTCAGCCAGGGTGACCTTGTCATCCAACGTGACGTGGTCGCCGCTGAAGTTGTTCTCCACGCCAGGCATGAAGGCATCAGGCCAGTGCACCAGCATGCAGTCAATGTAGCCGCAATCAAGGTCCTTCAGGCTCGCCTCTGCACTCTTGCGCACATCTTCTGGGCGGTGGCAGTCGTTGAAGACCTGCGCATGTGTCATAGCAGATGCGCGTACTTAGATTTCACTGACATGTACATCTTGCAATGGCTAGCTGAGGCTGAGTGCAGGGTGAAGATACTTTGTCAGTTGCTTTCCTCCAACAATAAAAAGTATGCTTCTCATCATATGTGTAGGCATACGGATGGGACTGCCTAAAAACTCAGGTACTATAATTTTTCACAAAACTCGCGCTGACAAGCAAAGAAATCCTATCAGTCAACCTATCGATTGATCATGCACAACTACAAGCAAGTACCTATCCTTCTCACCTTCGTCACAATGTACAAATCCTCTCGCTTCCTGCGAGACATTGACAACACGGCAAAGTTATGGACTACTTGAGCTAAGAGGCATGTGCTCTGGCCTTACTCAATGCATAGTGGCAGCAAAAGGGAAAAGGCATGTGTCAAGTCAGTTTCAAGTTGGATAACAAGGATAGATAACACCATCTCCCTTTTCCAATCTTTTTCCAACAGTTGATTAGCGTGCAACTGAGCTGCACGTTATGTTGTTTACAGAGCAAAAAGAGAATGAGGGCTACAAGCACCTCTCTCCCAAATCTCGATAGGCCAAGCAAGTCGACTCGCCTGTTTGCAGGGTCAGCAGCAATCCACTCCTTGATTTCTTGGCCGATCATGGCCTCATTGTAGTACAGACGAGCAGTGTCAATGTGTCTGTAGCCAACTTCAAGGGCTTGCCTGCAGTCAACAGCAGTTGCGCGCATGTGTGTGCATGTCAGGTGCGTTCTTATGTCGAGGCGTGCGCGAGTGCGCACATGTGTTGATGGATGTGCACATGCATGTGCAATGGCAGGCGTGCGCGAGTGCGCACATGTGTTGATGGATGTGCACATGCATGTGCAATGGCAGGCGTGCGCACAGTGAACCAAGGCTCATGCGTGCTTGACAACGAGCCGCGAAAAAGTGGCAACGGTGTGCGGGTGATCTGGGGACCCCAGCCTGCAACAGCGGCAACCAAGCAGCTCACTTACACCACTTGATATTACCTATACTTCCTCCTTTTCTTTGCAGCCATCCATGAGGGTAGCTCACCTGGTCGCCCCGGGCTGCTGCATCAAGAATGTGCCGTAAGCCACCATAGGCATCTTGCTTCCATCTGCCAGCTCGACAAAGTTGGGCACCTTGCTCGTGCCGACCGTGATAGGGCGGGGCTGTTGAACCATGGTGGAAGAAGCTGCGCACCTGCGCAATTTCACATGAGGAGAAAGAAGGCTTGTCAGCCAGCTGAAAGGGCAGATCAATCAGAAGCTTCCATCGCCTTCCTGACGAAGTTCCATGAATGTGAATGAAATCTGTGGTGTCTGATCTTAGACAGAGATAGATTTGTGCTCCATGATCTTGCTGCCTTGGTGCAGAGCTGTCCTGTGTTGAGAAGCAGTTGGTATGTTCACTCATTTGCCGCGTATGCAATGGATATGCCTGATGCCCATCAGCTTATTCACACACTCAAACCACATGGCAAACTTGCTGTGGGAATGTCTGGTTAAGGCAGCCAGCGCTCTCTCAAGAGCATAGAGGAGACGGACGAAGTGCAGGACTTCACGAAGAACTCCAATGGACTTCACACTAGAGCACACAAAGCAGGCCTTCCTCCTTCACCCCAAGCTCCTAGGCCCAGAGATTAGAAAGCGTTCAAGCTAGCTACCTCGTGTTGTTGAAGCGCCTCGGGGCAAAGGGCCTTGCGGAAAGGCGAGTGGCGAGACGGCTCGTGCTCAGGTTTGGAAGCGCGTTGCTCAGCATATGATGAAAATAATAAATTATATACTATACTTGAGAAAAATTGCCAACTCGCTACGTCGCGAAGCTTTCTAGCACTTTATTACAAGAATTAGCATTCTCAATTAGAGTAACTTGAAACGATCACATCTGCACTGCTCAAAAGCTAACCCAAAAAGCGCAGACGAGCTGGTGTTTTCATGAAGAAAGAGCTGTTCGCACTGTAAATGGTTGAGCGATCCATCAGGGAGCCGAATCTGGTAGGAAACGGCGAAGGTTGCTGTTCTCCTGTCTCTCTCTCTCTCTCTCTCTCTCTCTCTCTCTCTCTCTCTCTC
>LKMJ01006344.1_pt1 | contig 11147 bp, 11 predicted proteins | sample 643391 | NCBI WGS metagenome assembly LKMJ01 (sample SAMN04112250, study PRJNA286221) | soda lake metagenome | biome: soda lake; feature: Kulunda Steppe; material: water; isolation source: sample PL-Br10 brine of Picturesque Lake | place: Russia: Kulunda steppe | collected 2010-07
ACGAACTGCTCGCAGAAACCGAGCGACTGCTTGCAGAGTCCGGGGCTGGCGGGCAGGACAACGCGGCGGGAAGCCGCGAGGGGGAGGAACCTGAAACGAAGCCCGCCTCAAACGCAGACGCGAACACGAATCCGAACGTCGAAGACGATGGCTCGTGGCTCAGTTCCGTTCTTTCCTTTCGGTCAAAGAAGGCTGGGAAAGCTAAGACGAAAAGTGGGGCCGGGACCGAATCCAAACCCAAAGCATCGTACTTCTCCCCGAAAGTGTTCCTCGCACTCGTGCTCACATTGGGAGCCGGAATGCTCGTCGCCAGTACTTTCGTTCCACTTATTTCGTTCGTCGGCGGCGCAGTCGGCCTCTTGGGCGTCGCATTTCTGGCCGGACTCGTCACCTCGAGACGGCGCTACCTCGAGGTCGGCCTCGCCGGTGGCAGTCTCGGTGCGGTGATGACACTCCTGAGCAGTCCGTTCTTTCTGGTCAACTCGCCAGGGACGTTCGCCGCCGCCGGTGGTGTGTTAGGGCTCGTTGCCTGTCTGGTCGGCTACTATTTCGGTCGAGACCTCCGCGACGGGCTGTTTCGAGAAATATAGTTTGTGGTGTACTCAGTCGCCTGCTTCGATCTGTGAATCAGTCGCCAGCTCCCAGCCCCGTTCAGTCCGGCGAACGATTCCCTCGTCGGCCATCACCTCGAGTAAGTCAGCGACGACCTCTCGGGGTGCGCCGACGTCGGCGCTCAACGCACCGATTCCCTTTGGCTCCTGGCGAATACTCGAGAGGATATCAGCATTAATCCGGCTTTCGGGACCCTCACCGACCGCTTCGGAAATCGTATCGAGGGTGTCACAGAGCCGCCCTTGAACCCACCGCTGGGCCAACGAAAGCTCGTTTTCGAGCTGTTCTAAATGTTCTAACGTCGAGAGGAGTTCCTCTAGGTCGGTGACATCATCGTAGGCGAAATCGAGCGATAGATGACGACAGCTCGTAATGTCGAGACTCTTACTCGCCGGATACGCGCTTTTTGCCCCAAAGCCATACGGCGAGACGTTCACCTCGAGGCGAACGTTCCGGGCGATATGAAAATACTTCCGACGCTGGTCGTCAGTCCGGCTTTCGATCAGGCCGATATCCTCGAGTTTTCGGAGGTGTTCGATAACTGCTTTCGGACTCACCCCGAGATAGTCTGAGATTTCGGTGACATAACAGGGCTTACGGGCCAACAGACTGAGGATCCGTCTTCGGTTTTCGTTGCCGAGTAAATCCAACAACGCGGCGGAGTCCATCGAGTGATGATTGGAGTCGAGTGCTCAAAAGGGTGTCTGCTCAGGGTAGTCTGCAGATCCGGATGAAAAGGCGAAAAGCGACGGTGTCACCGTGGTCCTGTTGTGTCGTCTCTTTCGGGGCGGTCATCGGATGCTGCCGCCGGTGACCGGTCCGAATCGGATGCTGTTTCGGTCGGCCCGCCTCCAGCATCAGCATCAGCACCAGCACCAGCAGTATCTTCGCCAGTGCTCGAATCCGAACTCGAGGAGGTACTGTCGGTCCCGTCGTCTTCACGCTGGTTGGTGTCCGATTCCTGTGTTGGGTTTTGGTCGGAGGCGGTGTCTGTGGCTGTCTCCGTCTCCGTCTGCGCATTTTCGCTCCCGGTTCCGTTGCCGATTTCACTCCCACTCCCGCTCTCACTCGCGTTCGCATTCGGGCCACCCGCACCGTCAGCGGCACCACGAGGCTGATCGCCGATTGCATTCGAATGCGGTGGGAGCCCGCCATTAGGCATCGAAGCTGCAACCGCTGGCCCCCGCAACTCGTGTGCACCCTGACGGAGCCCCTCGAAGGGCTGTGTCTCGAGACCGTGTCTGTTAGCTCGGCTTTCGGTCGTGTTGGCGGCCTGTTCTAAGGCGTCAATACGGACGGCCAGCTGTGACATCCGAGCGTCGTAGGCGGCTGGGTTCAGTTCGGATTCGTTTTCAGCCAACGCCTCACGTTCGGTTTCTAACGCCTCGAGGTCCGACTCGAGGTCGGTACTCCGATTGGCGATGATGGCCTCGCGTTGTGCTCCCTCGCGTTGTTCGTAGGCCGCATCGAACATGCCGGCGTCGACTGACGCCTCGGTATCTGCGCTACTCGATTGCATGAACGAGGACACTGCCGGCCCCATTTCATATTCATCGGAGTCGGTGTCCGATGGGTGATCCTCACTGCTCCCGTCGGTGCCGTTGTCGCTCTCATTTATTTCAGCGTCACCGTCAACACTGGATTCCACTCCCACTCCTACCCCCGCCCCCGCTGCACTCGCGACAAGGACCGTCCCAAGGCCAACGACGAGTACACCTGCAATGGCGAGAAGACGCAGCCCACTCATGTATGTGCTCTCTCAGCGGAGACATACTAAAAACAGTGACTTTCGTTCGAACCGTTCATTTTCCGGCTGTCAGTGTTCAAGGACAGTTTGAACGTTTATACGACACGCTCGACAGTCCTTTCCAGGACTCCCACAACTGACAGTGCCCGCCAAACAATTATATAGCAGTGGTTGTTGGTATCACATAGCATGTTCGAGGTGTTTTCCCGAAGCTATTATCTCGGACGCCTGTACGTGACGCCAACTGAAAGCGACCGTGCGTACATGGACACACGACAACACAAGCAGGTCAACGAGGAGGTGTACGCCACTGGAACCGGTGTCGAAAGACTTGACACACCACTCGTGATGAAACTCGAGAGCCACCACTTCCCGGTCCACGGTGGCGATGACGTTCCCACAAATACGCTCGCGATTCCACAATCGCTCCTCGAGGAACTCAACGTCCGGAACCCACCCGAACTCCGAGAAGTACTTCTCGCGCGTGGGGAGTGGGCAAAGCAACTCCTCGAGTTTTCGGGTGGACCAAGAGCTGGGACCTAGTGGTTCGCCTCACACGTCGACGGTTGACGGAGTACTAGTGTAACCGTTGCTCTCGCCCGCCGTCGACGCGTCTCGGAGTACCAGCGACACGTTGCCTTTGCTGGCACTGTGAGTGTGCGGCGTATGCCTGTCAGAAAGTAAAAGTACGCCGAACACACTGGTTTTGGCAATGCTGGATACGCTGCTCGGGCGCGCGTCGCTCAAAGAACGGATCGCCGACCTCGAGGACGAACTCGAGAGCGCTCGCCAACAATTAGACGCGGAGTCAGACCGTCGCGCGGCAGCCGTCACCGCCAGACAGGAGGCCCAAGAGCAGCAAAACCGCCTCGAGGATCGAATCGCCCAACTCGAAGGTGAACTCGAGCGGGTTGCGGACACTCACGACGAGCCGGCGCTTTCGGTGCGTCACCGCGAGACGGTCGGCGGGGAACGACTAGCCGAACTCCTCGAGCGACTCGAGTCAGTACGGACAGGCCCCGAGGGAGCGTTGACCGCAACCGTTGGGGCCGATGGGAGCGTGCCGTCGCTGGTCGAAGAAGCGCTTGGGGACCGGACTTCCCTTGCCGCCGACGCGGCCCCGTGTCTCGTCTGTGTGGACGACGCGTCACTCATCTCAGTTGCACTCAAACCCCCGCTTGCCCCGACGCTCGAGCCCGAATGGAGCGATCGATTTTACCTTGAGGAGTCGTGGTTTCGACCGACAGGGCGCCACGCGCTTGCGCTCGTCCGAACCGATCTCTTTGCGCTTGGGGTCTACGATGACGGCGACCGCGTCGCCTACCGCGGCTTCGAAAGTGATGTCAAAGGAGCCCACTCGAAAGGTGGCTTCTCGCAGGCTCGCTTCGAGCGCATCCGAGACGATCAGATCGACGATCACATCACACGCTGTCTCGAGGCACTCGAGGCCTACGAAGGCGAGACCCTGATTCTCGTCGGCCAGCGGGGAATCCTCGAGACGATTGCTGAGAAGATCAACGGGAATGAGGTAGTCGCCACCGCAGCCGTCGACGCGACAGGGGCCCCAAAAGGGGCACTCGAGGACGCCTATCGGTCGTTTTGGACGACCGAACTGCGAGTGCTCTGAGTTGGGATCGGTACAGAGAGTCACGCACCGCCGGTTTTGTGTTGAGACTAGCGCTATATTTTATTTCGAAACCGGCCGTGGGACAACTATGAGCCTCGCAATTCTCGCCCACGGGCGGTTTCCGGACCGGGCAAAGACCGCTCTCGGGGTGCTGCGCTACAGTGATGAGACGGTCGTCGCCGTCCTCGACCGCGAGACAGCCGGTGGGCGCGTGGCCGACTTCGTGCCGGACGTCCAAGACGCCCCACTCGTCGAGGATATCGACGCCGTTTCGGGTGCCGACGCCCTCCTGATCGGTATCGCTCCCATCGGCGGCGGCTTCGATGAATCGTGGCGAGCGGACGTCCGGGGCGCACTCGAGTCCGGCTACGACGTCATTTCCGGCTTGCACTATTTTCTGAACGATGACCCGGAGTTCGCTGCCCTCGCCGACGAATACGGCTGTGAGATCTGGGATGTCCGACAGCCGCCGGCCGACCTTTCAGTTGCGACAGGTGCCGCTGGCGGGGTTGATGCGGAGGTGATTTGCACTGTTGGGACCGACTGCTCGGTCGGCAAGATGACGACAACGATGGAGCTCGCCGACGCAGCGCAGGCGGCGGGCTACAATGCCACAGCTATCCCGACCGGTCAGACCGCCATTATCATCGAGGGATGGGGCATCCCTATTGACCGAGTCGTTAGCGACTACGTCGCAGGAGCCGTCGAATCAATGGTTCTCGAGGCCAGCGAGGAATACGACTATCTCTTTGTCGAGGGACAAGGCAGCATTGTTCATCCGGCGTATTCGGCAGTCACCTGTGGCATCCTCCACGGCTCGATGGCCGACAAACTTGTCTGCTGTCACGCCGTCGGTCGTGAGGCCATCCACGGCTATGAGTCCTTTACTATCCCGCCACCGGCGGCGGTCGCCAATCTCTATGAACGGGTCGCCGCGCCGGTCGCCGACGCCCCGGTCGTCGCGGGCTCGCTCAACACCAATGGCCTCGAGGACGCGGCCGCCCACGCGGCAGTCGACACCTTTCGTGAGGAACTCGGCGTCCCGGCAACCGATCCGGTTCGGTTTGGGACCGACGAACTACTGGCGGTGGTGACATGAGCCGCTCACTCGAGACCCGGTTCAAACACGTTGAATTACCACTCGAGGAGTCATTTACCATCTCACGGACGACCGTGGACCGAGCTGCGGTCGTGCTCGTGGCAATTGAAGACGGCGAAGGGCGGATCGGAATCGGGTCTGCAACGCCTTCCAGCCGGTATGGTGAGACGACGGCGACCGTTGAGGCGGTTCTGCCGGAACTGCTTGCAGTCGTCGAGGACATTGGTGACCCACACCAACTTGCCCGGGTTGAACGGACCCTCGAGGCGACGGTCACGCGAAATCCGTCGGCTAAGGCGGCAGTGAGTATTGCCCTGCACGATCTTATCGCAACACAGCTCGAGATGCCGTTGTACCGCTACTGGGGGCTTGATCCAACACCCGCCTGTGAGACGGCCTACACTGTCGGCATCGACACGCCCGAGACGGTAGCTGAAAAGACCGAGCGGGCCCTCGAGTCCGGTCATCGAACGCTGAAGTGCAAACTCGGGACCGACCGCGACCGCGACGCCAAACTGGTCGAAACGATTCGGGCAGTCGCCCCCGACGTTCGGCTCTTCGTCGACGCAAACGGTGCCTGGTCGCCAAACGAGGCCACAGAGCGCCTCGAGATGCTCAAAGCGGCCGACGTTTCCCTCATCGAACAGCCCGTTCCGGCGGGTGACCTCGATGGACTTGCTGCCGTCACCGAGCGCTCGCCGATTCCGATCGCTGCCGATGAGTCCTGTGAGACGCTTGCAGACATTCCCCGGTTAGTCGGGGCCTGTGACGTGGTGAATATCAAACTGATGAAGTGTGGTGGCCTTCGGAAAGCCCACCGGATGATTACGACGGCCCACGCCCACGGCCTCGAGGTGATGGGCGGCTGTATGCTCGAGTCCAACGCCTCGATTGCGGCGGCCTGCCATCTCACGCCGCGACTCGACTACGTTGACCTCGATGGCGCGCTATTGCTTACCGGGGATCCGATTGACGGGATTTCGATGCCCGGTGGGATGATCGACCTCTCGACGGTGGAGCAGGGGACTGGAGCGGTGTGGCGGGGTGAGTGACCGCTCAAGAAATTTCGTACTGCACCGTAACGCTTGCACTGACTCGTACATCGTCGGGATTCAACTGGGTTCCCGGCTCCGATGCAGCGTCCTCTTCCGGGCGGGGCCCCGCCGAGTCATCCATCGCTTCATCCATCTCGAGCGTCTCTCTTATCGGCGTCAGGTCCCCACCAGCCGTGTCGACATGGATTGGCTGTACGACTGTCGCTCCGATTTCGGTCGCGATCGTATCCGCCTCGAGTCTGGCATTGTCGAGGGCCTCCTCGAGCGCCCGTTCCTGTAGCTCCTCTCGGCGTTCGTCTGACAGCGTGAACTCGATCCGGCCGATATCGTCGGCTCCGGCGTCGACGGCGATATCGACGATTTCTCCGGCTCGGTCAATCTCCTCGACCTCGACTGTGAGGTTGTGTGTTCCCTCATAGATTCGGTACTCTTCGGCTTCCGCCTCCGATTCGGGTTCGACACCCTCCCGACGCATCCGCTGGCGGTCATACCGCTCGCGGATTCGAAACCGTCCGGTCGTGATGGCGTCCGCCTCGAGACCGGCCTCGAGCAGCGCCGATTCGACCGCAGCCGTTCGCTCCGAGAGTTCGTTTCTCACGCTATCAGCGTCGTCGCCAGTCACCTCTACGCCAAGTTGGAGGACGGCGAGGTTCGGTTCACCGTCGGCCGTTCCTGACTGACGCACGGTAATAGTCCGGTCCGAAGGCTCTCCGTCCGTCGGTTCCTGGGCACTGCCGACACAGCCGGCAAGCGCTGTCGCGGTAGCAACACCCCCTGCAACAACGAGTTCGCGTCGTCTCATACCCCTCACTTCAGCGGCGGAGGGAGTCAACCTTGGGCAAGGTGAAAAAACGACTGTAGTCAGCCGGGTCAGAGTCGACAGGATCGCCTCAAAAGACCTTACCGTTCTTCTTCCTGTAAATCCGCCAACTCCGCTTCCACTTCCTCGTCGGCGACCTCGGCTTCGAGGTCCTCGAGATCGAGATCCTCGTCGGGTTCGGACGCTGGCTCGGATTCAGATTCCGTCTCCGTTTCCGTTTCCGTCTCACCTGCGCTACCCTCACCCATCTCCGATTTCAACGTCTCGAGTTCGGCATCAACGCCACTGTCAGTCGAGAGTTCCTCCAGTTCGCGGTCGATCGAGTCCTTGTCCGAAAGCACGTCCTCAAACGCGCCACTTTCGCGTAACTCGTCTAAGGCGGCCGACCGGGCCTCCATATCTTGGGTTCGCTCTTCGGCGCGTTCGATAGCCCGGCCCACATCTTCGAACTCATCGCCGGCCCCTGTCATCGCTTCCGAGACCTTTGAACTCGCCTCAGCAGCCTCATAGCGGGCCTTCATCGTCTCCTTGCGCGTGCGGAACTCCTCGATACGCGATTGCAGCGTATCTTTCTGTTCGATCAGCTGATCCTGTTGGTTCTGTAAATCAGCAATTTGGCCCTCGAGTTCCTCGATCTGGCTCATCTTTGCCTTTTTCTTTTCGAGCGCGCTACGTGCGAGGTCTTCACGCCCCTGTCGGACGGCCTCCCGGGCCTGTCCGTTGTGCTTGTCGACGTTTTCCTCGAGCCTGCGCTTTTGCATCTCGAGACGCTTTTTTTGCGTGGTAAGGTCGGCGATGCCGCGTTTGACGTCCTGGAGCTGGTCACGCATCTGCTCGTAGGAATAATCAAGCGTCTCAGTCGGGTCTTCGGCGCGGTTGAGCACCGCGTTGATTTTCGAGCGGATGACGTAGGAGGTCCGAGAGAGGATGCCCATACTATCACCCTGTTGCTCGTCGCCCTTAAAAACATCACTTCAACGACAATCGGCGCGACCGCAGGTCGGCGTGCGGCGGGGGTTGTACACGCCAGGCGCGTTCGGTGAACCCGGTTTCGGGACAGGCGACGCTCCAAAACAGCCGGAGGTTGCACAACAAAACCAAAAGTATAGGCAATTCTTAATCATAATACACTGTCTTTGTACAAATATGCGGGTCAAAAGGGGAGACAGAACTGAACAGCCACACATTGAGGAATCACATGTCTTATTATCGGTGCGCCAATTGGCCTTATATATTGAGTATCGTCACCGAATCCGTCTTCGACGGGCGACTACCCGTACCCGGTCACCCTAACACCCACCGCTACGTCCAATGATATCACCCCTCCTTCCACTCACTGCAGCCAGCCTCGAGTTGCCCCTCGAACAGCCGGTATTGATTTTCACGATCGCACTGGCGGTCTTTCTTATTGCACCGTTGCTCGTCAAACGACTCGGACAGCCTGGGATCGTCGGGATCGTCATCTTCGGAGCGCTCATCGGTCCGGGGGCACTCGAGATCGTCGATCACACGGACGCGATTGTCTTGCTTGGCGAGGTTGGGCTGATCTATCTGTTGTTTACCGTGGGTCTCGAACTGGACCTACAGCAGTTCAAGCAGGCACCCGAAAACGCAGCACTGTTCGGCCTTGCAAGTTTCTTTATTCCGTTTCTCGGCGGCACGGCCGTCGTCTACACCGTTCTCGGCCTCGACATTCTGGCGGCGCTGTTGCTCGCGGCGGTGTTTGCCTCACATACGCTGCTGGCCTATCCGATCGTCAACCGCCTTGGCGTGACAAAAAACCGGGCGGTGACGGCGGTTTTCGGTGGGATTCTGTTTACTGATACACTTGCACTCGTTGTCCTCGCACTCGTCACCGGCGCGATCGATGGCGACCTAAGCGGCTGGCTCTTTGCCGACGTCTTCCTCTCGCTCGTTCTCCTCTTTGGGGCGACATGGCTTATCCTCCCGCCAATCGCCCGTTGGTTCTTCCAGAGCATGAGCGAAGAGAGCTACTTCGAGTTCCTGCTGGTCATGGTCGCCTTCTTTGCTGCTGCTAGCCTCGCGGAAGTGCTCGGACTCTCAGGCATTCTCGGCGCGTTCGTCGCCGGACTCGCGCTCAACCGGTTGATTCCACAGGGCGGGACGTTGATGAACCGGATCGAGTTCGTCGGTAACGCGTTTTTCATCCCGTTTTTCCTGCTTCATGTCGGGATGTTAGTCGATCCGGGCGTCATCCTTGATGGCCCGCGGACGCTCCAGGTGACGGCCGTCGTGATCGTCGTCATGGTGGCCGGTAAGTTCGCCGCTGCGTGGATTGTGTCGCTGATTCAAGGTTACACCCCAAACGAACGCGGCGTCATTTTCGGCCTCTCAACCGGACAGGCCGCTGCCGCACTGGCAATCACGCTGATCGGCTTCGAGGCCGGCGTCTTCAGTGAAGCAATACTCAATGCCATCGTCCTCCTGCTCCTTGCAACGGCGCTTATCAGCCCATGGTTGACCGAACGCGCCGCAACCAATCTCGCCCTCGAGCGGGAGGTTAAACCCGGCGAAGACAGCGCGAAGGATCCGACTATCTTGGTGCCGTTATCCCACCGGGCAGAGCTCCAAGACCGCCTACTCGAGCTCTCCTTTGTTCTCAAAGGGACGGGTGAAAACGGCGGCGATCCGGTTCACGTGTTGACCGTTGTCCAGCCCGACAACCGGGAAACAAAAGATCAGATTGCAGAAACCCGCGCGGAGTTGACGGATATCGCCGAATTCGGTGCCGCTGCGGAGGTTCCGGTCGAAACGGAGGCCCGCGTCAACCACAACATCCCGTCGGGGATTGTCCAGGGCGCACTCGAGGTCGAAGCCGATCAGATTCTCATGGGGTGGGACGCCCGTGGGGCGATGCGCAATCGAATGTTCGGGAGCGTCATCGATCAGGTGCTCCGACGGACCCAGTTGCCCGTCTTGATCTCCCGACTCGGTCATCCGATCAACACGACAGCACGTATCTACGTTGTCGCCCCAATTGGAAGTGACCATCACGAAGGGTTCTACGAAGCCGTCCATATCGTCAAACGGCTCGCAGCCAGTCTCGGTGTGCCGATCACCGTTATTGTGGTCAAAGGGCGAGCAGCCCAGTTCGAGCGTCTCTTTGGGCTAGTCGAAGAGGAGGCCGCAACCGACTTCGAGGAGGTGTCTCACTGGGGAGATGTGCTCCCAACGCTGACCGAGCAGACGGAGCCAAACGATCTCATCGTCGCCATTTCCCCCCGAAAGGGTGACGTTGGCTGGCATCAAGAACTCGAGAACCTCCCCTCTCGGCTCGTCGAACTGCCGCCGGAATCGTTTATTATCCTCCATCCACGGCAGGGCGAACCGGAGTACGACCGGCAGTTCCTCCGGATCGACTGAGGCGTCTCGGTTCCTGGCCAGCGGCCAGCGGTTGATGATCGGTGGTCGGCGATTTCACCCACTATGGGCAAAAGCTTTAGTCGTGACACGTTGTATCACACCGCCAATGGTTCATGCCTTCGCGATGGTAAAAACCGGCACCGGCAAATCCGAGACGCTTCTCTCTGATATCCGCTCTCTCGAGTCGGTCGATGACGCACATATCGTCGCCGGGGAGTTCGATATCATCGTCGAAGTCGATGCACCGGAGGTGTATGACGTGTTTCGCGCCGTTTCCACCGGTATCCAGAAAATGGAGGGCGTAACCGATACGCGGACGTATATCGGCTTGGATTGAGACGACACACAGCCGACCGACCGCTTTCGACAGCGAAAAGAGTCTTCACCCCAACTTACGCCTATGGTGTCGATCGTCTCCGCTATTGGCCTGCTCATTATTGTCGGCCTCCACACGGCCTTTGCAGCCGTCGCAACCCGGTTTTTCCGTGTCCGACTCGAGACGGCATGGGGGGCGGCAATCTACTCACTGTTTTTTATCCCCGTCGCGCTCACACTCTCGATGTTCGTTCTCAGTGGCCCGCTCGGGCTCGGTGGCGACCTTGGCTCACCCCAGATGGTGTTCGTCGTGATCATCGCCGTCCCGTTGGTACTTGGCTACACGATTGATGTCTTTTGGATGCCCCATCCGGACGATGTTGAACTGCCGGATACGCTCGAGTGAGCCGACGATCAAAACTGAAAGCCGAGCAGATTCCACGTCCCAAGCACCCAACAGAAGCCGAGTGCCGACAGCACGACGAACG
>LKMJ01006346.1_pt1 | contig 11146 bp, 8 predicted proteins | sample 643391 | NCBI WGS metagenome assembly LKMJ01 (sample SAMN04112250, study PRJNA286221) | soda lake metagenome | biome: soda lake; feature: Kulunda Steppe; material: water; isolation source: sample PL-Br10 brine of Picturesque Lake | place: Russia: Kulunda steppe | collected 2010-07
CCCCCCCATAAAGCTCCTAAGGTATTTGATCCTGTATCTCCCATCATGTATTGACCCCTTAAATCTCCGGGAAGATATAAAAGAGTCATAATCATTATTGGTATAATATGGTATGCTTGCCATATATTAGTATATAGCAAAGATAGAAAACACAATATAATAAAGATTTTGCCGGCTCGCCCTGGTTTTAAGTCCAGGGCATTCATCGCATTAGCACTTAGTCCTATGATAAGTACACTTAATGATATTTGAAGTATATTAATAAGATTAATTGATTTAACATTAATAAATGCAGTAATAATGACCAGGGGTACTACTAAGCCATAAAGAGCTTTTAATAAGCCTGTAGTAATTTCTTTATTTAAGGCAAAAGCTTTCAAATGTCCCTTTAATCCTTTATTATTTTCTCTTCCAAAGAAGTCATCTAGCAATCCTAAAAGTGCAAAACTCCAAAGCAGATAACTAAATTTTATAAGAAAATTTATAGAATTAAAATTTGATGAGATTAAAAAGGGGAAAATTGCTAGTACATACCCAAAAGGAAACACTATCCCTATAGCCGTAGGAATTTTATTTCCTTTATAATTTTTTGACTGCAATTTATTTTTAAAAACGCCATTTGTAAAGACTTTTAAAAGAATAATGCTTGATATTAAGCTAATTACAACGCTTATGAAAAACATCTTTTTTTGTCCTTTTTATCATATGATTTAAAATAATTGTTTTGATTATTTGATAACCTTGAGATATTCTGTGCTTTAAACCAGTAATATTACGCTCGGTTATTCTATGTTTCATCTCAACTTCAACTTCTTTAATTGAAAGTTTATTTTTTATAGCCTTGATCGTACTATCAATCTCTACACCAAAATCGCTTACTGAAGGGAAAATCGTCTTAGCAGCTTTTTTAGTCATAACCCTCTGCCCTGACAGGGGGGAGGAGATATATTTTCCAGTAAGCAAAAAAATAATTACACTGCCAAATAACCTAAAAAAGCCAAATCCTCTTGAATTATTACCCTTATTAAATTTTGCTATGCTAATATCAACCTCGTCATTAATCACAGGAGTTGCCAAAACACTTAATCCACGTACACTTTCACCCAAATCTCCATCTAAAAAAGCAATTATGTTTTCTTTTGCCTCTAAAAAACCAACATTCAAGGCATTTCCCTTCCCTTTGTTTTGGGACAATCGTATAAGTTCTGCCCCTGCACGTTTCGCTTCCAAAGGTGTATTGTCAACTGAACCATCATCAATAACAATTACCTGATTTACTAAATGAGCTTTTTTGACAGAAGAAACTGTTTTATATATTAAATCCCCTTCATTATAAGCTGGAATAACTACCGTGATAAACTTATTATTCATTCCGGTCCTCCATTCTTATATAATCCTCTAGCTCCGCTATTTGATAAATTAATTTGAATTCAAAAAGCGTCTTATTCGAGACGTCTTTTGCGCTCGTAGAAACCTGTAAACAATCAATCTCACTTTCTTTAAAAAAGTTAATAAGTTCATAATGTTCCCCTGAGGTTATAATTTTTATATGTTTATTATCATGCAATTTTTTGTTCAATTCATCTTTTAGTTTGTCTTCATTAAAATCTTCTTCCACCTTTTTAGACTTAACTAAAAAGCCCCAACTTAACAAAATTGGCTTTGTTTTGTTTATAAATTTTTCATCACTTACAATAAATAATTTTGGTTTAGTTGTGTGATCTAAGTTTTCAACTAGAGTACTCTTAATCTTTTCACCTTTATTTTCCCACTTATTAAGCATTGTTTTCATTTCAGCACCTTCCTTTTTAAGGGAGTAATACTGTTCTTCATAATCATTTAACTCTTCTTTTAAATTATTTATAACCTGTGCCTGATGGCTAGTTATTTGTTCTTCTCCTATGCTAAGACCCATTAGTAACCCTATGCCAAGGCTTAAAAAAATTGAAATAATCATTAAAAAATGATATTTAAATCTAATCATTATTATCCTCCTCAATAACCTTGAATTAATCTCAAATCTACTAACTTAAAAATTATTTGTAACCTCTCAGAATTAAGTATTAATATTGTTAAAGGTATAATGGCTGCTAAAACAATGAGAAGCATATTATAAAGATAAACCTTATCTTGAAAAAATTCATTTATACCTTTAGCATCAATTAGCCTGTCACCTACTTTCAAGCGAGTTAGGAAAGTACTGGCCATTCCACTTCTGTTTTTTTCAAAAAAATCAATAAGATTTGTGTGAGTACCAATAGCAATAATATTTTTAGACTCTAATTGATGAGCTACTAACAAAGCAAGGTCTTCACTTGTTCCTCTTGAAATAATTTTCTTATAATTCAAATTTGAATCTCTTAGCCTTTTTTCTCCAGGAGCATTTCCATCAGGGTATGCATGAATCAACACCTCTCTAGCTACAATTAAAGCTTCGTTACTTACACTATCCATATCTCCTAATACAATATCCGGTTCAAAACCATATTCAAGTAGTGCATCAGCTCCTCCGTCAACTCCAACAAGGATAGGTTTTTTAGCCTTAATATAGTCTAGGATTGCTTGCAGATCATTTTCATAGTTAATTCCCCTTGTGACAATTAAACATTCTCTTCCTTTAAAACTTGTTTTAACTTTGGACAGGTCAATTTCACTAATAATTTCATCTTTCTCATTTTTTGCGTAACTTAGAGTATTTTCAATGAAGCTTTTCAAGTTATCTTTCATCTTTAATTTTGCCTTTTCAAGCAAATACTTGTGGACTTCCCTTGTAAATATTCTTCCTTTACCAATAATTTTTTTATTACTATCAAAAATATAATTTCCATCTACAAAAATCATTTCCCCATTTTTTAGATCATTGTTAACAAAATTACTCACTCTATCAAGTAAGGGAATATTATTCGATAACAAAATTTGCGGACCCCTGTTAGGATAATCTCCAGACATACTATCATCTAAGTTAATAACAGCCTTAACTTTTGCTTTATTAAGGGAACTAGCAGCAATTCCATCCAAGTTTTTATGCTTAATCATAGCAATTTCTCCAGGTCGTATTTCTTTAACAAGATTTTTCGTTTTATGTCCTATTCTTACTTTCCCTTTTACTTTCATCAAAATATCACCCCTTTTTGATCTTTTTCTTATTATGTGTCTAATCGATAAAGATATAATAAATGATAAAAAAATAAAAATAGCCGCCCCCTTTTGGAGCAGCTATAGATATTACTCGATCAACTTAATAATCATAATTTTAAGATTTTACTTTTCTATTTAATCTAAGTTTATCTGCTACAATAGCAATAAATTCAGAATTAGTAGGTTTACCTTTTTCCGTATCTATCGTATAGCCAAAAAAACCTTTTATCGTATCTAGATCATTTCTGTTCCAGGCTACTTCTATTGCATGCCTAATAGCTCTTTCTACCCGACTTGGAGTCGTTATGTATTTTTCTGCTATTTTCGGATATAATTCCTTTGTAACCGATCCTAACAGGTCAATGTCCTCGATAACCATCATAATAGCTTCTCTGAGATACAAATATCCTTTTATATGAGCTGGTACACCTATTTCATGAATTATGTTTGTCACTTCAGCTTCTAAATCTCTTGACAATAAACTCTCATCATATTTGCCATTTGCCTCTGTTTTATACTTGTCGTTTAAATGATTCGAATATTCAATAAATTCTGACTTTATATTTTTCTTATCTAAACTATTTTCATAATTGTTTTCATTCTCTAGTCCATAATACATTTGATTTATCCTTTTTACAAGTATCTCCATATTAAAAGGCTTTAATATATAATAATTAGCTCCTAAATCAACTGCTTTTTGAGTAATATCTTCATGCCCAAAGGCTGTTAACATAATAATTTTGGGATTATATCCTTGCATTTCCTCACACTTTAACTTTTCTAACACCCCTATGCCGTCTAAAACAGGCATAATAATATCAAGCAATAAAATATTAGGCTCTTTTTCCTTCACTTTTTCCAAAGCTTCCTCGCCATTGTAAGAAACACCTACAACTTCTAAATTTTCTTGTTCATCCAAATAATCCTTTAACACTTCACAAAATTCTTTGTTATCATCAACTATTAAAACCTTTACCATAATAATCTCCCCCTTTATTTACTCTATAATATTCCTGTTAATTTTTATAATAACAGGTTTTTATTACCTGTTTATTTGTTTTCGACGTTTCATTAGCAAGTCCTCCTTGTAATTTAAATAAAAAATATTTTTAGTAAATTTTAGACTTAATAGCCGTCCATATATTTTATGAACGGCTTATTTAGATCACTCAAATTTCTCCAGATTCATACAACATCCGCTCCATATAAGCTCCATAACCTTTACTGGGATTATTCATAAATACATGTGTCACACACCCTACTAGTTTTTCATCCTGTATAATTGGACTTCCACTCATTCCTTGAATTATCCCATTTGTTTTTTCAAGTAATTCAGGATCTACAACTTCAATAACCATTCCTTTGTTCGATTTATAATTCTCTGGCATAACCCTGGTAATTTCAATATCAAAACTCTCAACTTTTTGACCTTCAATTACCGTCAAAATTTCAGCTGGCCCTTCTTCAACATGCTGTACCATTCCAACAGGAATTGGTTCCTGGTAATAAAGATTATCCATATCTACATCCTTGTTTTTATCGCCAAAAATTCCATAAGTGGTATTTTTATCGATTAATCCAACTGGTGCTTTGTTCTCAATAAAAGTACCTCTCTTTTCTCCGGGATTATTTTCTTTCCCTCTTTTAATATCAACAATATTTGATGAAACAATTTGACCATTTTTTATTTCAATAGGCTCTTCAGCATTAGATTCTGAGATAGAGTGCCCTAATGCACCAAATCTTTTGTTCTCAGGATCAATATAAGTTAATGTACCCACACCTGCTTTAGTGTCTCTGATATACAATCCTGTATAAAACTTTTTAGACTCCTGGCATTTATCCGGTTTAACAATTTTTGCTTTCTTTTTACCATTTCGATCTATAAGTATTTCAATTTCTTCTTTAGTTTCATAATATCTTGACAAAATTTCAGCAGTTTTTTCTACATTACCAACTTTATTTCCCTCTATTTTTATTATGGCATCTCCCTGTTTTAACCCTGCCTCTTTTCCCGGTGAAACATATCCATCAATAGTTTCTATTTCATGAAAACCCACTATCATAGTATCTGTAGGTTTTAACTTAATGCCAACTGCGTTTCCTCCAGGAATCAATTCTATGGGAGATATAATATCAACATCAACAGTTCTTAGAGGGATATAGCCAAATAACCTAAATTCCAAACTAATTTCTCCAAGTTCTATTGGCTTAAGTTCCATAGACTTATCGTCAACTAATATAGAGTCTTTACTTTCGCCTCTTACTTCTATCGTAAAAGGGTAACCTACCTCTAACTTTTCTGCTTTTCCCTTTAATAAAGTAAGATCCCGGGGAATTTCACTGATTTGACGTACCGGCGGACTAAGGGAAAGGGCTACGATCAAAATTGCAAGGGCAATGCCTAGTTTTTTCCTGTTTTTACTGCTTCGATTCACACCGGTTCACACTCCTAATCCTAAGTTGATTTTTTTAGTTAATTTTTTTGAGGTTAAAATGATTTTTTAAAATCAGGTATTAATAAAATCCCCGGTTCACTTTGTAATAATACCGTTTTCAAAGAGGTAAAGTAGTCTACAATTACGAATCATTTACAATAAAAAAACACCATTTTAATTAAAATGGTGTCCCAAATAATAAAAGTTTATTATTTCATAACAATCAAATCAATTTTCCTTTTTAAGCATTTTTTTAGCATGTGATAAAGATATTTCAGATGGATTTACTCCATCTAACATCCTTGCTATTTCTTTCACTCTTTCATTTTCATCTAATGTGGCAATATTTGTGAACGTTTTGTCCTCCTTTTCCTCTTTATAAATATAAAAATGAGTATTTGCCCTGGACGCTATTTGAGGAAGATGAGTAACACATAAAATTTGCTTTTTTTTAGCTAATTTTTCTAATTTTTGCCCGACCTTTTGTGCTGCTTTTCCACTAACTCCTGTATCAATCTCATCAAAAATAAGAGTTGCAATCTTATCGACCTTTGACAATACAGTTTTCAAAGCAAGCATAATTCTTGCCAGTTCACCACCAGAAGCAATCCTGGCTAAAGGTTTTAATGGTTCGCCTTGATTAGGGCTGATTAAAAATTCTACCCTGTCACAACCGGTTAAATTTATTTCTGAATCACTTATGGAGACTTCAAATTTTACCTTTTCCATTGCCAGATCTTTCAACTCTATAGATATATCTTCTGCTAGTTTTTTGGAAATTTTTTGTCTTTCCTGTGACAACTGTACAGAAATATGTTCCAATTTATTTTTTAATTCATTTATATCATTTTCAATCTGTTCTGCCTTCAATCTGGAATTTTTCAACCATTCAATTTCTTCCTTTATTTGTTCTTTGTAAAATAAAATTTCTTTTATATTATTGCCGTATTTTCTTTTTAAATCATTAATTTTTTCCAACCTGTATTCTATCTCATTTAACTCATCCGGATCTAATTCAATATCTTGATAATAAGTTCCCAATTCCTGGCCTGCTTCTTCTAAATGTATAAGTGCTGTATTAATCTCTTCAACCAGTGGGGTTAAGTTTTCATCCATTTCTTTTAAATCACTTAAATCTTGAAGTATTATACCTAGCTTTTCGGTTATTGAACTTTCACTTTCTCCTCGATAGATAGTTTCACAAGCTCTGTAAACACTATTTTTTAAACGTTCAAAATTTAATAATTTCTTTTTAGCCTTATTTAATTCTTCTTCTTCACCTTCAGTCAAATTGGCAGTTTCAATTTCTTCTAGTTCAAATTTCAGAAGATCTATCCTTCTCTCTCTTTCTTTAGGGTCTCCTTTAAGTTCATTCAGTTCCCTTTTTTTTTCTTCTTTTTTTAAATAAATTTTTTCAAACTGCTGTCTAAGAGGTAAAATAACGTCCCCTCCATAGGCATCAAGAATATCAAGATGATTCTTTTCTTTAAAAAGGGACTGATGTTGGTGTTGTCCATGTATATCAATAAGCTTTCTGGTCAATTTCCTCAAATTGTTTATTGTAGTAACCGTTCCATTAATTCTCAAAATACTTTTACTTGTGGATATTTCCCGAGTAATTATAAGATTATCTTCTGTTTCAAATTCAATTCCCAAATCATTTAAAAAAGAAATTACTGGATTTAATTCATTGAAACTGTTGTCAAAGGAAAAAACTCCCTGAATCAAAGCTTTCTTTTTTCCCTGTCTAATCATGTCAGTAGGTGCTCTTTCACCAAGGATTATTCCTAAAGCATCCAAAATTATCGTCTTCCCTGCTCCAGTTTCACCTGTTAATATATTTAAGCCTGGTCCGGGTTCAAATTCTAAATTATCAATTAAAGCAAAATTCTTTATTTCCAAATGAATCAGCATTAATCAATCACCCCATCTATAACTCTATAGCCTTTCTATGCTTTTCGATCAACCAATTTATGCTTTAATACCTTATAAAAACTTCTCTTATTAAATTTAACTATTTTTGTGTTAAAATCAGAGGCTTTTACTTCAACTTTGTCATTCTCCTCTAAAGTAAAGCTTTGCTGACCGTCAACAGTTAAAGCAACAGGGGCGTTGTTAGAATTTATTGTTATATTTATCTTTTCTTCAGGAGATATTACAACTGAGCGACTGTTTAATATATGAGGACAAACAGGTGTTATAATCAATGCTTTTAAGTCATGATTTACTACAGGACCACCTGCAGAAAGTGAATACCCCGTTGAACCTGTTGAAGTAGCCACGATTAAACCATCTCCGGGATATGTTTCCAAATGATTGCCATTAATGTGTGTGTTTAATTTAATCAATTTAGAAAAAGGACTTTTAGAAATAACAACATCATTTAAAGCATAAAACTTACACAGTTGATTATCATCTCTTATTACACTTGCTTCAAGCATCAGTCTTTCTTTTACTTTATAATTTTCATTAATTATAGCTTCTATATGACCATTGATTTCCCCTATTTCTATTTCAGTAAGAAATCCAACTTTTCCAACATTTATACCTAAAATGGGAATATCATGTCTAGCAAAGTCTCTTGCCACTTTCAAAAGAGTTCCATCTCCTCCTAAAACTAATAACATTTCAACGTTTTTAGTAATCACATCCATGTTAACTCCACAATCTTCTTTGCCCAGGGCTTTTGCACATTCTAACGTTAAATATACTTTTATGCCGTGATTTACAAATTTGTTGTATAATTCTTTAGTTTTCTCTAAAGCTTTCTCTTTTTTCATATTAGGTATCAAACATATTTTGTTCATGTGAAGCCTCCTTCATTAACAGGACAATTTATTGTGAGCCTCTTTAACAACATCTTCAATAACCTGTATCTCATCAATGGTTGTTCTACTGTAAGTTTCTTCAAAGTATATTAAATACTCTATATTCCCTTTAGGCCCTTTAATAGGAGAATAAGTCAATCCTTTTAAATTCAATTTTTTCTTTTCTGCAGTATCTATTACTTTTTTTATCGCTTCTTTATGAAGTTTCGGATCTTTTACTACGCCTTTTTTACCAATTTTTTCACGGATTAATTCAAATTGTGGTTTGATCAATAAAATTAAAGTTTTAGGGGATACAATTAATTCATCTAGCTTTGGTAAAACTAAATCCAAAGATATAAACGAAACATCTACACAGGCAAAATCAGGCTCAACTGGAAACAAATCTCTTGTTACATATCTGATATTGGTTCTTTCAATCACACTAACTCTCTCATCGTTTCTTAAGTCCCATGCAATTTGCCCATATCCAACGTCTAAGGAATATATATGTTTTGCTCCATTTAATAATAGGCAGTGAGTAAACCCCCCTGTTGAAGCCCCAACATCAAGGCAAATTCTTTCGTTTACATCTAATTTAAAAACTTTAATAGCTTCTTCTAATTTTAGTCCGCCTCTGCTCACGTATTTATCGGTATCTTTAACTTTTATTTCAAAAGAAATATTATCTTTAAATTTAGTACCCGGTTTATCTACTCGTTTCCCTTCAACAAACACTTTCCCGGCCATTATCAATCTTTTTGCATTTTCTCTGCTCATACAATAGTTTTTTTCAACCAGTATTAAGTCTAATCTCTTTTTTTTAGCAAAACCCAAACTTTTCACTCCGATTGTTTTTCGAAATTTTAGCAGCTATTTTTTCAGGAGAGAGACCGTATTTATCTAAAATTAATTTCCTGTCACCATGCTCTACAAATTTATCATCAATTCCGAACCTGCAAATCACCTTTTCTGCTAACCCATGTTCAGATAACAGCTCAAGTACCCCGCTTCCAAATCCACCTGAAATATTGTTCTCCTCCAGTGTATATAATTGATTGTGCGATTTAGCCAGTTTAATAATGCTGTTTTTATCAAGTGGCTTGACAAATTTCGAGTTATACAAAGTGACAAATATACCTTTCTCTTCAAGTAATTTTGAAACTTCTTCACCAATTACAACCATAGACCCGATACATATAAGTACAATATGTTTCCCTTTTTTTAATACTTCTCCTTTTCCTACAGTTATTCTATCTTCAAAATTTTCCGTATTAACACCTTCGCCTTTTCCCCGTGGATAACGTATGGCTACCGGTTGATTAAGTTGCAAAGAAGTAGATAGCATCTCCATTAATTCCTTTTCATCCTTCGGTGCCATAATAACTATGTTAGGAATACTCCTCAAATAAGAAAGATCAAACAACCCCTGATGTGTCTCTCCATCCCCGCCAACTATCCCTGCCCTGTCAATGGCAAAAACCACTGGCAAGTTCTGCAGACAAACATCATGGAGTATTTGATCATAGGCTCTTTGTAAAAAAGTTGAATATATTGCTACAACAGGCTTATACCCTCCTTTTGCAAGGCCTGCTGCAAATGTTACCGCATGTTGCTCAGCAATTCCAACATCAAAGAAACGCGCTGGGAAAGCTTCATAAAAACTGTCTAAGCCAGTTCCTGAACGCATAGCAGCTGTTATAGCTATTATTTTATTATTATCAAGAGCTAACCTGGTAAGAGTTTCACCAAACACTTCAGAGTATGTTGGCGGCTCATAATTTGTCGGTTTTTTAATATCACCAGTTGACTTGTTAAATGGACCGATGCCGTGAAACAGATCTGGTTCTTTTTCTGCAGGTAGATATCCTTTCCCTTTTTTTGTTACCACATGTACCAAAACAGGTCCGCTTATCCCTTTAGCATTTTTTAATAGCTGTTGAAGAGTAGAAATGTTATGACCGTCAACAGGACCCAGATACGTAAAACCCAATTCTTCAAAAAGCATCCCGGAAACCAGAAGGTATTTCAAAGTGTCTTTAACTCTTTCTAGAGATTTGATTACTTTTCCGCCAATAGCAGGTATTTTTTTCAGCAAAAATTCTACATCCTCTTTGACTCTCTGATATTTGGGGTCAGTTCTTACCCTGTTTAAATATGAAGATAAGGCTCCAACATTTTCACCAATAGACATTTCATTGTCATTCAAAATAACTTTTATATCAGTTTTCTCATGACCTGCCTGATTTAGGGCCTCAAAAGCCATCCCACCAGTAAGAGCTCCATCTCCAATCACACTAATAATATTTTCGTTATTACCTGATAGATCTCTTGCCTTGCAAAGACCTAAGGATGCAGAAATTGAAGTGCTGCTGTGACCGGTTTTAAAGGCGTCGTACTTGCTTTCCTCGGGGTTTGGAAAAGCACTCAAACCCTTAAATTGTCTTATAGTAGAAAGTTTGTCTAACCTGCCTGTTAACATCTTATGAATATATGCCTGGTGCCCAACATCCCACACAAATTTATCGTCTTCTATGGAAAATACACTATAAAGGCATAGAGTTAACTCAACAACACCTAAATTCGGGGCCAAATGTCCCCCCACTTCTGACAAATTGTCTATTAAAAATTCCCTAATTTCACCAGCTAGTTGTTGTAATTCATCTGCTTTCAATTTTTTCAAATCTCGGGGTAGATTTAATTCTTCCAGCATAGTTTCCATTGCAATAAAGACCTCACTTTCTACTTTTAAAAGGAGCTTTA
>LKMJ01006347.1_pt1 | contig 11146 bp, 6 predicted proteins | sample 643391 | NCBI WGS metagenome assembly LKMJ01 (sample SAMN04112250, study PRJNA286221) | soda lake metagenome | biome: soda lake; feature: Kulunda Steppe; material: water; isolation source: sample PL-Br10 brine of Picturesque Lake | place: Russia: Kulunda steppe | collected 2010-07
CGGCCTCCTCGAGCAAGTCGTCGCCGTCAGTCGAGAACTCGTGTTGGGGCTCTATTGTATAGTCTTCACCGTCAGTCCGAAGAACGATATCGCCGTGGACGCCGGTCCAGTAGGTGTCGATACCGCGCTCAGCGAAGGATTCGAGCACTTCGTCGTGTGGGTGGCCATACTGTGACTCAAACGCACTCGAGATAACGGCAACCTCCGGGGCGACGGCGTCCATGAACGGCCCCGTCGAAGAGGTCGAAGAACCGTGGTGGCCAGCGTGATAGACGGTCGCCTCGAGGGCCTCACCGTGTTCCTCGACCATTTCCACTTCAGCGTCGCGTTCTGCGTCTCCGGTAGTCAGATAGGTGAAATCGCCGAACGTAAGCGAGAAGGTGACGCTGTTATAGTGAAGATCGGTTCCCGACTCACCGGCTGGTGGGTTGAACACATCGACGGCGACGCCACCAAAGGCAAAGCTGTCACCCGATTCGACGGTAAGCAACTCGACATCGTGTGTCTCGACTGCGTCGAGATAGCGCTCGTAGGTCTGGCTCGTCGCCGCGACACCCGAATCGTAGGCGACGCCGATTCCGTCGCGTTCAGTTTCGTAATGGGCGATAATTTCGTCGTGTCCGCCAATGTGGTCGGCGTGGCCGTGGGTCGCGACGAGATGGTCGATCCGGTCGATATCCCGTTCCTCGAGGTAGTCGATGACGTCAGCCCCGCCGTTTCTCCAGTCGCCGGAGTCGATGAGCATCGTCTCGCCGCCGGGTTCGACGAGGAGCGTCGCATCGGCCTGTCCGACGTCGATGTGATGTATCTCGAGGGTGCCGTCGGTGTCGGTATCGCTGCCGCTGTCCCCGTCAGTTTCACCATCGCTCCCAGCGGAATCACTATCTCCCGCCGACGCACCATCGTCCGACTCGGTCGTCGTCCCATCGTCGACGTCTTCGGATTTGGCGTCGGATGCGTCATCTGTTTCAGCCGAAATGTCATCGTTACCGATAGTCGTCGAATCAAGACAGCCGGCGGTCACGAGAAGCGTTGCAATCAAAAGGATGAGTAAGAGCCGTTTCACGAACCCCTACTTTGGGCTCTACCCTGGTAGGTGTTGAGGCTACTCGGGTGATATTTCAGTAGTACAGTCATATGGCTAACAGTTATAGAATGGGCGTGCACAACACTATCATGGCATCGGAGGGGACAACGAAAAATTCGTCAGACAGACGGTACTTTAAGTGCTCTCAGGTTCGCTCGCACCACGTGGCAACCAGACATCGACACCCATCCCGCCGAGGTCCGAGTCGGTGATCGCCACCGATCCGCCATACCGTTCGACGATCTGCTTGACGAGATAGAGTCCAAGCCCAGACCCTGCCTCATCGCCGGCCGAAAAGCCGCGTTCAAACAGTTCCATCACTGCACTCTCTTCTGGAACGCCGACACCATCATCCTCGATGTGCACGGTCACCCCGTCGGTATCACCGGTCACAGACACCCGAATCCGCCGGGCGTCGGCGTGGATAATCGCGTTCTCAAGGAGGTTCGAGAACAGTTCCTCGAGGAGGGGGCCGCCGTGGACAGTGCCGTCTTCGTTGGTGTCGTTGGCATCGTCCCCTCCATAGGGCATATACTCGACTGTGATCCCCGCCTCCTCGGCATGGGGGCGTTTGGATTCAATGACCGCCTCGAGGGCCGGGGTGAGTGGTCGGTCGTCGGTCCCAACGTCACCGTTCTCGAGTTTGCTGAGCAGGCCGATCTTTTCGATTAGGTCCAGTCCTTCAGTGAGTGTTCCGTTGGCCGCGTTGAGACAGTCTGTGTCGGCTTGTGGTTGCCGTTCAGCGAGGAGGTCGTGATAACCAAGTGCAATTTGGATTTTGTTGCGAAGGTCGTGTCGAAGCAGCGAGTTCAAAAAGGCCTCGCGCGTCTCGGCGCGTTTGCGCTTGGTGATATCTTTCGAGATGACGACGACGCCCGTGATTTCGCCGGTTGTCGGGTCAGGAACCGGGCTGTAGGTCCGGTAGGACCATTTTTCTTCGGTCAGGAACTCGTACTCTTCGGTTCTGGGTTCGCCTGACTCGATTGCGTCTACAAGCAGTGGCGTGATACGGTCGGCTTCGCTCTCTGAGTGAATCGCTGCATACCGTTTGCCGACCACGGCGTCTTCGGTCGCTCGCTCGATCTTGCCATCGGCGGCGAGTCTCGTGAGGTGTTCACCGTTGGCAAACAGATACCGCCGCTCGGTGTCGAGCATGTAAATCGAGTCATCGGAGCTTTCGACGGCCGTCCCATAGCGTTGGAGTTCGGCCTCTCGCTCTCTCGAATCGGTAATGTCGAGAGCGAGAGAGATAACTTTGCTAATACCCCCATCGTCTTCGACCGGGGCGTTATACCAGTGACACCAGATTCGATCACCGTCTTTTGTCAGATTTTCGTTGACGTATTCGGCCGGTTCCGGATCTGTCAGCAGCGAAGTAAGCAGGGACTCGAGTTCCCCCATCTGGTCATCAGGAATAAACAACCCGATATCCTCACCGACGGCCGCCTCGTGGGACCAGCCGAACAGATCCGCCGCCTGCTCGTTCCAGTCAACGATCGTCCGGTCGCGGTCCCAGATAACGAACGCCAGCGGCGCGTTCTCGTAGACGCTTCGGTACTTCGACTCGCTTTCTTGCAGACTGGCTCTCGCCCGGGCGTGTTCGACTTCCTGAACCACGGCATCCGCCAGCACCGCATACTGCGCACTGGGATCTCCCCCTTTCTGCAGGTAGCGGTTGGCTCCGAGATTGAGTGCATCGATCGCAACCTCCTTGCGGCCTTTTCCGGTAAAAATAATAAACGGAATCTCACTGCCCAGTTCGTTTCGAACGGTCTCGAGAAATTCCAGTCCGTCCATTCCCGGCATCTGATAATCGGAAATAATCGCATCGTACGTCCCCGACTGCAGTCGTTCGAGTCCCTCCGTCGGACCGAAAGCCGTCTCGATTTGGAGGCGGTCGTCCGCTCGCTGTAAAAAGGTAGCCGAAAGCTCAAGCATACTTTGGTCATCGTCAACGTGAAGAATCAGAAAGCTATCAGTGGCTTCGGCCATCTCTTTGCCATCCCTTTGATACGAACTATCCTAACTATTTCGACGGAGAAGTAGGATGGATCTGATACGATCGGGTGTGGAAGATAGTGTATTGACAATGAAGCGGTCCTCAAAAGAACACAAACCGGGAGCCCTCTTCGAAGACGGTAGCTCTATGAGAAGCCACTCGGTTGGTGAACGTAATGGTTGACACCGATTTCGTGGCAGCGGTCACCCGATCGCTCCGCGACCGCAGTGAGGAAACGTTCGATGGGCGCGTCGGTAAGCAGGCGGCCCAACTCGCCACCGAAATCACCGCAGGAGAGCTCAACAACCCCGGCTTTGGCATTGGCCTCGAACTCGAGGTGTACGCCGTCGACGAGACGGGGGCGCTCACCCACCTCGCTGACAGCGTGTTCGATGCACCGTGTGCACGGGAGTTAGGGCGACACAACGCGGAATTGAACACCGCTCCGGACCCACTTTCGGAGACGGGACTCGAGGCACAGGCAGCTGCCCTCCGCCAGTGTTATCTGGAAACCCAGCGGGCCGCAACCGAGACGGGTGTCGACATTATTCTCGATGCGATGTGGACAGTCCCGCCGGCCGGTGGCAGCGAGGCCTACTTCGGGGATATTACCGAAACTGACGACATCGTTGTCGCCGAAAACATGACCCGTTCGAGTCGGTATACCGCCATCGACAACGATATTCTTCGGCGGACGGGTGGCTCGGTTTCGGTCTCAGTCCCCGGAGCAACCGTCGAGACGCCGACGATCCTCCTCGAGTCGCTGACCAGTTCGATCCAACCACACCTACAGGTGCCAACGGCCGAGGCGTTCCCACAGTATTACAACACGGCAATCGCCACGCTCGGCCCGGTGTTGGCGCTGGCAACGAACTCGCCGCTGTTGCCGGTCGATTACTACGAGGACTCAGCGCTCGAGCCCGAAGCAATTCTCGAGGAGACTCATCACGAACTCCGCATTTCGGTGTTCGAGGAGTCGATCAACGGCCCGTGGGAGAAGGTGAAGTTCCCCGGGACGATCGAGACGACGACGGACATTCTGGACAAACTCGTCGCCGACGCAACCTGTGCGCCGTTCTTACGCGAATGGGTCGAGACGGGCGACCGGGAGACGTTCGCCGAGCAGTACTGGGAACTCGACCACAAGCGGGGCACCTACTGGCGATGGCTTCGGGGCGTCACCGGCGGCCAACCCGTCGGCGACGGCGACGAACGGTCGCTCCGCCTCGAGTACCGCCCACTTGCGGCACAGCCAACCGTCGAAGACAATATCGCGTTTCTCGCTCTCGTCGCCGGCCTCCTGCGTGGACTCGTCGACGCCGACCATCCCGTAAGCGACCTCGAGGAAGCAAAAACGAAACGGAGTTTCTACAGTGCCGTCGAAACCGGTATCGACGCCGACCTCGAGTGGCTGACCGCCGACGGCGAACCGACAACCGATTCCACGGTGATCTACGAGGAAGTGTTCGAGTTCGCCCGCCAGGGGCTGCAGACGGCGGGGCTATCGGACGGAGCAATCGACCGCTATATCGAACCACTCGAGGTCCGCTGGGAACAACAGATGACGCCAAGTCGGTGGAAACTCGAGACCGTCCGCGAAGGCCTCGAGGATGGCCACTCCTTCGAAGACGCCGTTCGGGCAATGCAGGCAACGTACAACGAGTATTCGACGACGGAGACGCCGTTTGTTGAGTGGGAGTAGCACCCGTTTGCGTTTGCGTTCCCGTTCGTGTTCCCGTTTCCGTTCGAGCTACTACCCCTCGAGTTCCGGCTCGGGGCCGAGAACGTGTTCTCGCCCAGTGAACAGGAAGTACGTACCGCCTATAATGAGCAACAGCGACACGACAAGCCCCGGACTCAACAGGATCGTTGCGGTTGCACTATGGAAGACATCGGATCGATAATTGATCTCGCTCCCGTCGCTTGGACTCGAGTCGGCTGCCGAATCGGCCGGCCCGCCAACCGAAAGGGCAAGCGGTGTGAGTATCAATCCGACCAGTCCAAGGGCCAAAAACAACTGCCCGATTCGAAACCGGTAGCGGAGGGACCGATTGCCCATACTACTCTACTGGGCCACAACTGCTTAATTCCCAACGCCTATGTATCCGGGCCAAACCGCTCTTCGACCGCCGCCCGGTCGATCTTCGACGGGCCACTGGTTGGCAACTCCTCGACGAATTCCAGATGGGTCGGCATCGCATACCGACTCAGGCGTCCCTCGAGAAACGCCCGCAATTCCGAGAGTGTCACTGGGGCGTCGTCCTCAGAGCTAGCTCCCCACTCACCGGCCGGTTCGACGACAGCGTTCCCGACGGTCCCCCACCGCTCGTCGGGGACGCCGATGACGACAACGTCAGCGACGGCGGGGTGATCGGCGATGGCGTCTTCGACGGCCGGTGGATAGACGTTCTCGCCACCGCTTACGAACATCGTCTTCTTGCGGCCGACGATGTGGTAGAACCCGTCGGCGTCGACGCGGGCCAGGTCGCCGGTCGAAACCCACTCGCCGTCGAACGTGGTTTCGTTACTGTCGGAGGCTCCCCAATAGCCCGCCGCCGCGTGCGGCCCCCGCAACTCGAGTTCACCAACTTCACCGGCCTCGAGCGGAGCCCCTTCCGCATCGACGATACGGGCGTCAGCGTGCATGACCGGTTTGCCGACGCTCGAGACCTTCCGGTCGGGCCAGGCATCCGGCATGGCGAAGTTGTTCGGCCCGATTTCGGTGAGGCCATACCCCTGTGAAATGTCAATGTCGCGCTCGCGCCACGCACGGATGACCGATTCTCGGCAGGGACCGCCGCCGCTTTTGACGAAGCGAAGCGTCGAGAGGCCGGTATCCGCCCAACGGGGGTGGGTTGTAAGTGACCGAAGGACAGTCGGCACCGCAACGAGCACCGTCGCCCCATGGGACTCGATTTGGGTGAGTATCCGGCCGGCGTCGACCTCGCGGTCGATCACCAGCGTGGCCCCCATATGGATGAGTGGGATCGAGAGGACGTTCCAGCCGCCGGTGTGAAAGAGCGGAAACACCATCGGTGTCAGATCGTCGTCCCTGAGGCCCCACGCCGTGATCGTGTTCAATGAGTTCCAGTAGATTGAGCCGTGAGTGATTGTCGTCACTTTGGGCACACCCGTCGAGCCACCGGTGTGGAGGAGGAGGTGGGGGTCCTCGAGTGAGCGCGGGTGGGAAAATGAAGGTCCGGACGAAGGTGAGGATGAAATCGAACTGGAGTCCGAGTCCGAACGGGCGGCGGAGTCGCTATCCGACCTCGCCTCGAGGGCCGGCAACTGCTCGGCAAACGAATCCCACTTCCCAGCCGCCCCGTCGACCTCGAGTTCCAACACCGCCGTTTCAGTGCCCTCGGCGACGGCCTCGAGGGCCGCCTCGACTGGCTCGACGAACGGCGATTCCACGAGCAACAGTCGGGGGTCGATTGCGTCGAGCAATGCGGCGAGCGTCGGCGGCGCGAGCCGATGGGACAGCGGTGCAAGCACGCCACCGGTTTTGCCCGTCCCGAAAAAACAGTCGAAGGCCTCGATCCGATTTCGGGAGACGAGCGCGACCCGTTCGCCGTTGGCAACCCCATATGACGCGAGCAGGGCTGCCGTTTTGGTGGCCCGTTGCTCGAGGTCAGCGTAGGTGTAGGTGGAGTCCGTCCCAGCGTCAACGATTGCCGTCCGCGTGGGTGAGAGGGCTGCCCGGCGGGCGCTCCATTGGCCGACCCACCCGAAGGATTCGTCACGCCAGTTCATGCGGGATCACGCTCAGTACCGTGGGTCACGATCACTGTCGGCATAGGGATACCACAGCACCAGCGACAATGTACCATTGGTTCGAACGTGACGGGAGGTACGTCGATTTGAAAGTGACAGCAGAAACCCGGTGGGACCGAACGCGACAACAGAAGCCCGGTGGGATCAAAACCGGTTTCAAAAAACACTGTTATGACGGTCGAACACCCAGACGATGATACGTGAGTGCGCATCGAAGCGAAGACGACCGGTGTCAGCTCTGTGGAACGGCACTCCCAGACAGCGAGAGTGCCATCAACGGACAGTTCTGTTCGACGGGCTGCCGGGAGATTCACGATGTCTATGGGCCACCCACCGACCAGAGCCACGCGGGGGACCAACCAGCCCCCTTCACCGTCGAGACGGGACCCGAACGGCCGCTCGAGGAGCAAAACGCAACTGAGCACGGCGACGCCGACGGAGCCCAAACAGAGCGACACGTAGGCGACAGCGAGCAACCGTCCACCGACGAATCGGACGCAAACGGAGACTCGAGTGAGGAAGACACCGAAGGGGAACCGACGATAGTCCGAACGTTCTTTCGCGTCGACGGCATGCACTCTGCAACCTGTGAATCTTTTCTCGAGGCAACCGCCGAAAGTCAGGCCGGCGTTGTCGATGCCGCAGGAAGTTATATCACCGAGACCGTCCGTGTCGACCACGACCCGGCCGTCATCGCAAAACAGGCCCTTCGGGACACATTGAGCCGCGTCGGCTATACAGCCTACCTCCGCGAGGAGGCAACCGCCGGCGAGGCGGGAACTGGCGGCACCCGGCGGGCCCGAGAGATGACCGGGCTCCGCAAACGCCGCAGCGACGACATGCTCGAGTTTCGCTATATTATCGGCGTCGTCTTCGGGCTCTTTCTGTTGTTACCCTACGCGACGCTGCTGTATCCAATCTATCTGGCCGAGTTGATCGATAGCCCGCTGTTGGCGCTCTACACCGACGATTTTGAAACCCAGAACGCGTTGATCTACTTGCAGATTTTCATTGTGATGACGGCACTTATAATCTATGCCACCGGAAAGCCGCTCCTCCGAAGTACATACGTGAGTCTCAGACGCCGGCAGCCAACGACCGGTATCCTCGCGCTGGTGACCGTCGCTGGTGCCTATCTGTACAGTACCGTTGCCGTGATTGTCGGGCACAGCGACATCTACTTTGATCTCGCAATCGTCGTGACGGCGCTTGTGATGGCCGCAATTTTTTACGAGGCGACGGTCAAACGGCGGGCGCTCAACCGGCTGACCGATCTGACGATTTCCCAAGTCGACGAGGCCCGCCAACTCGAGTCCGACGGAACGACCGAGACGGTCAGCGTGGGTGAACTCGAGGCCGGCGACCGCGTACTCGTCCAACAGGGTGAACGGATTCCGGTCGACGGCCGTCTCGTTGACAGCACCTGCACCGTCGACGAGGCGGTCATCACCGGCGAGTCACTCCCGCGGTCGAAAGCCGACGGCGACGCTGTGGTGGGTGGGTCGGTCGTCACGACCGATGCCGCCGTCGTCGAAGTGGGAACGGAAACGACGAGCAGCATCGACCAACTCATGCGCGCAGTGTGGAACCTCCAGAGCGCCGACCACGGTGCCCAGCGCCGGGCGGACGAACTCGCCGCGAAAGCGCTTCCGGTCGTCGGCGGTGCCGTCGGTCTCGCGGTCATCGTCGGCCTTCTCAGTGGGTTCGCGCTCACGTCGGTCCTCCTGCTCGCACTTGGGACCGCCATGGTCGTCAGCCCGTGGGCCCTCGGCTTTGCCACCCGGCTCTCGGTTGCCGCGAGCATCGAAGAGGCCCTTGAGGCGGGAATCGTCGTCTTCGACGAAACTGTCTTCGAGCGCTTGCGAGCGATCGACACCGTTGTGTTCGATAAGACTGGGACACTCACGACCGGTTCGATGACCGTACTCGAGGTCGACGCCCCCGAGGCACTTCTGTCAGCAGCCGGCACGCTCGAGCAGCGGGCCGCCCATCCGGCCGGGGAGGCGATTGCGGCAGCGTTCGCTGCTGGGAGTGAGGACGAGCCACAAGCGGATGGCGGAGGTCCACGCCCATCCGCAGCAACATCCACACTCGAGGTCCAAGAATTCCACAGTCACACTACCGGCGTCGAAGGCGTCGTCGATGGCCGACAGGTACTCGCCGGCCACCCCAAACTGTTCGGTGAGCAAGGGTGGACACTCGAGGCGGAAATTGAGGACCGTGTTCAGGATGCGCGCGATGAAGGGCACCTCCCCGTCGTTGTCGGCCGGGATGGAGTCGCTGAAGGTATCATCATCGTTGGTGACGAGCCCCGAACCGACTGGGAGGAGACGGTCGACGGATTCCGCGACCTCGAGGTTGTGGTACTCACTGGGGACGATCAGGCAGCCACGGATCTCTTCGAGCGCCATCCGGCGGTCGATCACGTCTTTGCCGGCATCTCGCCGGCGGGCAAGGTAGCGACAATCCGACGGCTGACGGCTGACCGGCAAGTTGCGATGGTCGGCGACGGAACGAACGACGCGCCCGCATTGGCGGAGGCGAACCTCGGCATTTCCCTTGGGAGTGGCACAGCACTGGCTTCGGATGCCGCCGACCTTGCAATCGTGAACGAGACCCTTGGGGCCGTCGGGCATGCGTTTGGACTCGCTGAGGGGGCACAGACGCGACTCGAGCGGACGCTTATGCTATCACTCAGCTACAATGTACTCGTCATCCCGGCGGCGCTCGTGGGACTATTGAATCCACTCATCGCAATCGTCGCCGTGGGTATCTGTTGTCTCCTCGTGGTCTGGAACGTCTCGTGAGTTGGCGTTATCGCTCCTCGACGTAGATTTCAGGATCGACAACGGGTTCCGCAACCCCACCGCGATTAATGATCGTCACATCGGTGAGTTCGCCCGAAAACAGATAGCGTTGGGTGTCGGATTCGACGGTTCCTTCGACGCTCCGTCCCGACCGAATCGGGAGCGGGCCGGGGGACGCCGTCGCCGGTGCAATCGCACCATCGACGGTACATTCGAAACTCGCGGGCGTTCCCTGCCCGGCGATTGTGAGTACCTTCGAACGGTGTTTTTCTGACAATTCATGTTCTCGGACCGGATTACTGCGGGCCATACACGGGTCAACTCCACCCTTAGAGCATAAGCCTTCTTGTCTATAAATTGTTACAAGTTGGTGAATTATTTTCCTTCCATAGCCTCGTGTGAGAGTTCTTAATTGTCTGCTACTCGGAGCAATAAGCGATTACTGGCAGACGCAGGGCAGGGATGGGGTTAGTAGAGGCGGAAAATCGCTGCCAGTGAGAGGATTGAACGCAATTAGCGACTAACCGCGATTGAGACCACCACGCAGACGGTCGGAGCTATTTGTGGCCGGTCGTTGGAGAAACAGGGCATGGACCGTCAACGGCCTAACGTGCTGCTCATCCACTGTCACGACCTTGGCCAGTATCTCAGCTGTTACGGCACTGATATCAAAACCCCACGGATCGAAGCGCTGGCCGAATCGGGCGCGCTGTTCGAGAACCACTACGTCACCGCTCCACAGTGTTCCCCCAGCCGTGGCAGTCTCATGACCGGCCGCTATCCCCACGTCAACGGACTCATGGGGCTTGCCCACGGTGACTGGGAACTCAACGAGGGCGAACGAATTTTACCACAGTATCTCGGCGACAACGGGTATGAAACGCACCTCTTTGGACTCCAGCATATCAGCCAGGACACCGACCGACTGGGCTACGATTACGTCCACTCGGAGGGAAACCTCTACCCCGGCGTCTCGCCGGCAGTACACGAGGCCAACCGGGCCAGAAACGTCGCCAACGTCCTCTCGACGTTCCTCGAGACAGGATCCGAAGCGCCGTTTTTTGCCTCCGTCGGCTTCTTTGAACTCCACCGTGTCGAAGGCGACACCGGCCGGTACGGCTTCGACCCCGACCACTACGTGGCCGACGACCCAGGAGCGGTTCGGCCACTCCCCTATCTTCCCGACCGACGCGGCATCAGACAGGATTTAGCAGAGATGCACGGGATGGTCCGTGCCGTCGACGAGGCGGTCGGAACGATCTGTGCGTCACTCGAGGACGCCGGGATTGCTGAGGAAACCCTTCTCATTTTTACGACCGAACACGGCATCGCCTTTCCCCGCGCAAAGGGCAGTTGTTACGATGCTGGCATCGAAGCGGCGCTCCTGTTACGGTATCCGGGCGTCATCGAACGCGGTGGGCGCTACGAGACACTGCTCAGCAACGTCGATATTTTACCGACGGTGCTCGAGTTTGCCGA
>LKMJ01006348.1_pt1 | contig 11145 bp, 14 predicted proteins | sample 643391 | NCBI WGS metagenome assembly LKMJ01 (sample SAMN04112250, study PRJNA286221) | soda lake metagenome | biome: soda lake; feature: Kulunda Steppe; material: water; isolation source: sample PL-Br10 brine of Picturesque Lake | place: Russia: Kulunda steppe | collected 2010-07
GTGTGTGCGTGTGTGTGTGTGTGTGTGTGTGTGTGTGTGTGTGTGTGTGTGTGTGTGTGTGTGTGTGTGTGTGTGTGTGCGCGTGTGTGCGTGCATGTGCGCGTGCGAGCATGTGCTTGCATGAAGTGTGTGATTGATTGAAGCAAGTAATAGAATTGCTCAAATTGTCTTTGATTAGCGTTATCACCTTCCTTGCTGCCTCGCTCCCAGGTCCACCAACTGCACACGTTTCAAATTTTCTCCTTCTCTTATTTGAAGGTAAATCTAGTTTAGGTGGCTTGTGAGACCCCAACGGGCTTGCCCTCATGGGCAATGGGCGCCAACTGTGCAATACCCTGCCGAAGGCCTGTATCTGTATCATAAGATGAGTTTAGAAATGGTCGATGTATTCTTATTATCATCACTGACTAACTATGAGTGCAATATGTTCGGTTTGATTCGGTTGGATGTTAGATTAGTAGTTTAGGTGGTTAAATAGATTTCTGTGCCAATCAAAAAAAAGCCATAGGATTGATAGACTGGCAGTACTAATGAAAGTCAAGAAGTCAGGATGCTCATCTCGCGCACAGTACTGCCTGGGAGCAGTGCTTCACATCTTTATCTTGAACGTCATGGGAAGCCGCTGCGCTGGCTGTCCCTGTGGTGGACCCCCAGCTGAGCCTGCTGCACCTTCTCCTCCTCCAACTGTTGTTTGCTCAGTTTGACTCTGCTGGGCCTGCCCAGAACCTTGCACTCCCTCGGTTTTGCTGTTAGGTAGCTGCTGGGTCTTCTCAGGCTCTAGTTGAGGTGCTGGAGCCTGTTGTGCCCCTGTGTTGGGGTTGCCAGGGGGATGTGCTGCGGGGGCGCCTTTCCCTTCCTCTTCGGCCATCATCATAGTAGCCTGAAGCAAAGCAGTTAAGGAAAGGCTTTTATGTGAATTAAGGCTTTATCTATCACACACTACAGATACAGGGCAACCTCACAACAGTGTGCTGCGTACCTGCTGCAAGATCTCTGCAAGCTCCCTCTCAGCACCTTCCAGATCCTCCTGCGCACAAGCAGCACAAGAAACACAAATGAACCACTTGTGTGCCTTATTCAGGAGATGACAGCAAAAAGCGTTGTCAATTTGAACCATTTAAAGACAGAACTGCAGCCTTAAAAGCTCGGGCAGACACGTATGCACACATGCACATGAACGCACGCATGCACGCGCACACGCACACACACGCGCACACACACACACCCTGTAACATGCAGCAAGGGCATGTCAAGACAACGACAGAGAGAAAGGCAGGCAGTTGTGCCCAGCCTAGCGCACCTTGGCAGCTTTCACAGCTAGCTCTGCACTCTCACGCCGCCTTAACGATGCAAGGAGTCTTATCAGCATGCTTCCACGGTTTTTAGAACGCTCCGCTACTGCACGGATCTGCCATAGTCATTCGAACACATAAGTTATGTGACATAACAGATTCTGAGGAAGGAATTCCATAGCCTTGCAGGCATGCCATGCATTGTTTTGTGTAGCATGCTGCGTAGGCGATGCTGTCATGTTGCAAACTGCAATTCTGCATCAAAGTCCAAGCATATTCCAGGCTTATTCATGGTGTCATCCTTGCGCAGGGGCCATGCTAATCTTCTCTATATCGTTCCAATTTTAACATATGTCTCGAAGGAGAACATATTCCAGGCTCATGAAAGGAATGTCAAACCAAGGGTTTCAGGGGCTGCAACTCTCAGGAAGCAGGGCATTTGCGATGCTTTCTGCGTTGGCACTTGCAGAGAAGCTCTAAGCAAGAAGAAAAGATCAGGATCTACAGGTGACCAGACCCCACCAGTTCCACGCTTTCTGCCCTCATCCTTGCGGCAGTCTTGCTCTTTAAGCATAGCTTATCTAAAATGTGGTTGCGCACATGCACCCCACTTGATGAGCAATCTCAAACGTTATGATCATTGAGCCTGATAGAATCTGAGAAAAACACTGCCACACCTGGGGTGTGACACCCCTTTTGAAACGGCTACCTTGTCTTGGAGGAAGCCCATCTTGGCTTGATCATGCTGCCTGTCAGCCTGCTCGCGCTCCAAGGCATCCTCTAACGCCGCTACGCGCCTTTGGAGGTCGTTGGTAACAGCTGATGGCTCTTCAGCGCGTGGACGCTTTGAACTCTGGTAGTGGCTCCCGGCTTGGCTTGAGGGCCTGCTACCTGCAGGATGTGCATGGACACGCGCATTTGCATGCACAACTTATAGCACCAGCATGAGCCCCTGACCAATAAAGATAGACTTATGTGTGCTTTGAGTACCATCCCAGTGCCATCAAACCTCCAGTCTTACCATGCTTGCTTGCCATCTTATTAAGAAATGAATCAATTTCAGGACATAAAATCGATTTAACTTATTTGATTTAAATGCTGAGAGGCACCTCCCTGAGACTCCCGGCAAGCATCGGCACTAGGGCCTTGCGCCCCGCCCGCCAGGCTGCTTGCCGAGCCTCTTCCTCAAGTTTACGCACCAATGTAATTCATGCTGTTCAGGTAAGTGCGTCTTGAGCTGAATCTGCCTCAAACTAGTTGCAACATATCTCAGCACTGCATCTTCTCATCTCTGCAGCCCGGGGAGAGCCTAGCATTCATCGCTACACAATACGGAGTTACTATTGAGGAGCTTCAGGTCTGTTATCCCTCTCTGATATACGGCTGAGTTTCTGATGAGCCCACCACTCCTCTAAGGAAGGAGTTATGGTACTGAATTGAGCTCTTGGGCGCGTGCCTGCAGGCAGTCAACAATGATGAATTGAAGCTGAAAGCTGGAAAGCTGATCTCTGTACCTTCGTCCAGAAAAGAGACTGTATCTGGCATCCCCCAGTAAGGACCTATCATTAGCTTTGGCCGCGACCAAACAGAAGCCAGCTTCTTTGTCCATGGCCGGCACAACTTTTTTATGAAACAGTTCTGACAGCATTCATGACTCTGCAGCATGTTCTGACGCGTTCAATGCTTGAAAATACTGGAACAGGGTCACTGAGCAGCCTGTGGGCGTCCAATCCATGGCCAGTGCCAGCCTCACCATTGGCGGACTCCAAACTGCGTTGGCTACAAACGCGCTAGGCATCCAACTCGGAACAGGCCTCCTGGCAGCACTTGCCCTCGGCAGAGTCCTCCTCCAAGTGGGTGGCTGTTATGGGGCCAAGGCCTTGCCCACAGCGGTCCGTGGGGTGCCAGCTTGTACTTTCCATGTTACGGGTATGGCTGATGATGAGAAAGACTGCATGAATGGCTAGATTGATGAATTCCTGACTAACTGGAGCAGTGGAGCAAAGTGAATGCTCGGGGTGTCGTGAGTATGCACATGTTTGGTACAGAGTCTCGGGCGTGAGTCTGCTCACATGATGGTGCAACCTGCCAAGTGCTGCCCTGCAGTGGGTTCCATCTTCTACCCCTGTGCCTGCTGGCGGCGCTCCTGACGGTCTCTACCAGCCAGTTTATGCAATCTCTGGCCTGGACAGGTTGCTTCAAGATGCCCAAGACGAGATCAAGCAGGTGGGCACTCGCTCTGCAGCAGGCTCTAGGTTGAAAGGGGCTCACTCTGAGTGGATATTTCCCAGATCACATCTGTCACGCATTCTTTCTTTTTGCACACATTTAAGCACGCAAAAGGTATGCATACAAATGCAGAACACACACAGCATAGGACGCAATCACACACGCGTGCCCCTGATTAGCCCTTCTGGTGCATGTGTCGCGGCAGGTGGAGGGGCAGCTGGGCAGCTTGCAGGCATTGAGGCAGCAGCAGCGGCTGCAGGAGAGCAAGGCAGCCGCCAGCTTGTCTCCCGAGGCAGATCAGGAAGAGAAGGAGCGCAAGGAACCTGAGGCTCCTGACTGTGAGTTGCTGCATTGACCACATAACCTAGGATTCTTCAGATCTGTGTTGGAGGATCCCGCTGCCAGCGTCCCCAGCCTGGTGCATAGGTGCCTGCAGTCCAGCTTATGAATTGCTTGCCTGAGTCTGCCTCTCTCTGGTTTAACGCCCAGGCGCCTGCCACCACCTCTGCACAGTGTCTGGACCTTCGCTTCAGCACTCTACGCCCAACCCCACTCTGCCCAGCAGCAGCAGCAGCAGTAGCTCTGAGGCTGCCACGGCCTTCACACAGGGCCCTGGTGGTGGGAGCCTCCCTCAGCAGCAGCAGCGGCAGCAGCAGCAGCAGCAAGCCCAGCGATTCCCATCATTCTTCCCATTCCAATCGTCTGTGCTTCCATTCCAAGAACCGGCACAGCGTCAAGCACCTGTCACTGAACAGCAAGCTGTGCCCCCCTTTTCAAGCCTTGCCGAGCTGGTGGTAGCAAGCTCAAGCCAGGAGCAGCCTCCTCCACCTACGCCCACTTTCCCCCTTGCTGATCCTTTTGTTGGCATGGTGTGGATACAGACTGGCATGTTCTATTGCGTGCGCATCAAAAGCTGCAAGTGGTACAAGACAGACGCCCATCACTGCCCCTTGCTTTGCAGCTCACTATGTTTTGAAGCTAAGGCCACCTTAGATCCCTCAAATGCTGCATGCTATCATTCTCTGGTTCCCTCCCCTAGCTATCTGCTTTCACTGCTGCTTCTTTCCCGCAGTCTCTGGTCTCGCTCAAGTCTAGCCTGCTTGATGAAGTGTTTGGGACAGCTCGTGGGGTAACCGCAACGGGCCGACAACGGGCAGCAATTGAGGTCGGTAAGGCAGGCTAGGTAGCATTAGACTCAGGGGCAGGTCTTGATAATGCTGTGTGCTGCAATCTATGCAGTTTAAGACCTTGGTTTATGAATTATGTAGTGAAGCTAAGTGATGCAGCGCAAAGCAGCAGCCAGAATATGTCCACCAGCCAGTCAGATCAGGCTCAGTGTTTGTTCCTTGACCATTGCTTAGTGTGCTGATTCCCACTGCATGTCCCTTTGACCATTGGTCTGTGTGCTCAGCCCCGGTGTGTTTTTCACCTGAACACTCTGCAGGAGCGCATCCTAGCCCTGGAAGCCAGGAACCCTCAACCAAAGCCAACTGCTGTGAGTGAAGTTCTTGCAAGGAGGGTGTTGATGAGCTGGCACCACCTTTGTGTAGGTCGTCCCTTCTTCAAGAAGTCATGTCTGACTTCTAGTAAGCTCGCATCACGCCTTTCATGACCCTCTGCTCCACGTCTGCCAGCAGCAGCAGGAAGAGAGAGCCACAACAAGCTGCTGACACAGCCTCTCATCCCTCCGCTGTGCAGTGCATGGGCATGATGGAAGGACAGTGGAAGCTGGTCTACACGACCAACACACAGACGCTGATGATGCTAAATGCCATAGATGCTCTCCCCTTGGTGGACATTGGCAACGTCTATCAAGTGGTGGATGCCCAGAGCATGACAGCCAGCAATAAGGTAGGCTTCTGTTTTGTACGTGGGACCTAGAGGGTGCACTGTGGTATTTTGTGGGGACCCTGTCTACCGCTTCTGCAGCCAATGATAGGCTCTCAAGTGCCAAGGCCATCGATAGGCTAGTAACCAGCATGCACAATCCGACAGCAACACCTACTCCTGGTTGGCTTTAGCCAGGGGCTCATCACAATCCCAATTTACCATATTGCGATAAGCAGCAGAGGATCACCGGTAAGGCAGAGACCTTGTGGCAGCAAGTTTCCCTTAAGCTGCAAGCTCAAGGACATTGCATCCTCGAACTTTAAAGTGTCGAGCTTAAGGATACAAGATGATGGAACCTTGGCTATTATTATTTATTTTGTGTCATCTTGTGTGCCTCCTGGTCTTTGCTCGGGAAGGTCAGGAAGGTCTTCACCTTTTTTGTGGACAAGCTTGCTGCTCATGGCCCTCTTTGCATGGCTCAACAGAGAATGCATGCAGACAGTCCCTTCGTTTCCCTTGCTTTTGTTCATGCTGCTCATGCACAGATCAACGTTGCAATGCCAATAAACCCAAGCTGGCCTGTCTCTTTAACATCTGAAGCAATGTTTGAAGTGCGGACGACTAGAGCATTCAAAGTCCGCTTCACCAAGATTGGCTTGGACACCTACGTACAGGTAGCTTGGTTGGCTGTGGCCCTCTAGCGTGGGTGCCTGAGTAATGATGGCAAGAGGGGGCTGCTTTGTAGAATCAGCTTAAACATCTGAAGCATTCTCGCTAGAGTGTGGCCTTTTGCAGTTTTGAGACCATCTGCAAACAATACTGGCTAGCATTGGTCATCACTTTCCATAGGGATACAATTTATTTCGTGTTTTAGAGGATGTGCAGTAGAAGCTATAGAATGCCTTTCTACTCTTCTTTGCTCTTCTTGGTAAGTCATTATCCATAAAGGCACCCAGGAAAGCCTCTGCATTGACAACGCCAGGAAGATAGTCTTTGGAATAACAAGCAGCCACTAGGAGGGAAGAGGACGTCAGATATCAAACAGCCTTTGCAGCGAAGCATGCCTGGCCTGGTCTCACTTTCAGTCAAGGAGCAGAGGCACGCTATAGTCTTATTCACCCGCTTGCCCTACACTTGCAGACACCTCAGCTCCTTGCAGCACTGGAAATTCCTGTGACAATCTCAGTGCTAGGCAACGCAGTGGACTTGACGCCGCTCCGGTGCGCCTAAAAGCATTTGGAGCTGCCTTCCCTGTCTGGCTCTTCTAGCTGTCACAGATTGTTTGTCTTGTGCTGTTGCACAGTCCCATGTGATAGAAAGTGCAGGTAGCTTGCTGCTTGACTGCTTTGCTGAGTGACAAACAATGGGGCTTGCTGTGCGTCTTTGCAGTGAGCTGATTGTAAATCCCGTGAACGCTGGTCTGGAAACCGCACAGTCTCTCATCCAGAATGCGCTGAATCCAGAAATTGGAGTCCAGGTGGGTTTTGGCTAAAGGTTACAGGGCTGGACGCCTACTTACTTGCTTCGAACAGACCATGCACTGAGGTCAGTTTGACTAGCAAATCCTTGCAAGTCCAAACTCTTACCTTTTTTAAGCTGTTGTTGTGATTTGGCTCAGCATACTGCTGCATAATGAGGTCACATGCTGGCCATATGCAGGTATCCGAGCTTGCCTCCTCATGGATGCTGACAACATACCTGGATGAAACACTGAGAATAAGCAGGGATGACACAGGGCGTGTGTTTGTCATGATGAAAGACGACCCGTTGCTGGCCAGTGAATTTGAGGACCAGGACTTGGCGACCCTGTCATAGGCTAGTTGTTGATGGAAGGCTTGCCCAGTGAAGCGGCTTAACAGCGTCTCAATTGACCACATCCTTAATGATTCATTATTACAATCTATTTGCAGTGATAACTTCAACCTATCTATGATGTGATGAAGGCAAGAGAATCACGGGAATACATGCAAAACTGCCTTTTGTGAAGCGCATCCAATGCATATATCACAACCTACCTGCTCGGCTTTGAAGCTTCTGCATGTGTGCTTGCTCAAGAGGTTCATTGCACCAGCATGGCTGACCTACTTGATTACCTTATCCATTGATTTGGATTGCTTTTGGCCTATTCATCCTGTACTTTATGCTTCAAATCTTTGTGGTGTTTCTATATGTCATGTGCTTGTGCTGGATTTAAATTGTTCGGGCTTATGACTTTTGGGGGTTGGACTCCTGCAGCAACTGCAAGATAAACTTGAAGTCCTAGCAGAAGCCCTTAACAGAGTGTAAGTCTAAATAAAGCAAAATTACTGGCAGCATGCAGCAGGTGAGTTCACTGTTTGTGAAAATTAATTTCAGTTACAATGGGTTTAGACCTTCAGCCAGATGGGTTGACTGCTGGGCTTGCTGGACACTGCCAGCCCGACAAAAATATCCATAGTCTCAGAAAAGAAAAGGAATGATTTGTATGTCTGCTTCAAGAGAAGTTACAAGTTAAGGGGTTAACTGTTCAAAAGAAACACCGTTTAAGAGATACAATGTCACAGCCCGGCTTGGAGGGCCTCCGAGGCCTGAGTCAGCTCCAATGTTGTCAAAATAAAAACGCCTGTGTCTTCAATGCAAGTCCTACCAGTACAATCAGCGAATTGTTCTTCAAATCTCCTTACATAGCACATTTTTAAGCAAGGGCATAAAATAGGACATCCTTTTCGTCCTGGACTGTGTGTGAAAAGGAAAGGAAAGAAAATTGTGCGGTCAGGAAACACGCCATCTAGTAAGAAAAGGGACCACCTGGGGCCAGGGTGCCACTGGTATGGCTTGCGACGAAAGAAATAGGAAAAAAAGTGGGAGTGACAAGCAATGAAGCATTCCTGATGTTAAGCTGAGCAGTGGTCACACGGTGTACATATTCTCCAGACCATACCTGATTCTAAGAACTTCATAAGCACACTGAATTAAATGAGCATGGAGTTCATGGCATGTTTTGAATGTCATTTATGAAGCTGAGCAAATCACTTGACCAAGCTTTCCTCAGCAGCATCAACTAAGGGGTTACAAGGGTGGGTAAAAGAAAAGGCCTTCAGTCAAGAAGGCATAGACTAAGAAATACCTCCCCTGAAGGAGTTGGTCAAACAGTACGACTGCCGCAGTCAGTGGCAGCCAGCACACACAAAAAGCAAGTACTACAAATAGTTCATGCGTTACGGTTCAAGCGTTACCTGATCAAATACCTCCAAGCTGGAGATTGGGCTGTAACTTACACCGTAAGGGAGATTTCCCCTGAAGAGCATGTAGGCTAGGGAGCCTTTTATCGATTTTTTCTTTTTAGGCTCAGACACAAGTACTGGCAGAGACATTGACAGGCTTTGGCATGAGGGGAGCCAGGCTGCTCAGTCACTTTCTGTCCCACAGGTCGTGAGCTGTGTGTCACTCAACAGCCAATACGCCTAAGGTACAACGTGCTGTACCATCCTTGACACCACCTGGTCATAAAGGAAGTGAAAGACATCTGGAGATTAAGTTAGACAAGGGTTGTATGGCTTACCCTGTCGAATGAGCTAACCTGCCCTTATTCAGCACGCCCAGCTACAGCATATAGTCATGATGTCCCTTACCCTCCCCTGAATTTTCCTATCAGGCTTGCAGCCTGAACCTACATGATCACCATCCTTATCCCCTACAAGCCACCACTATCTGGCGCTCACGTTGAACACATGTAGGTTACCTCCGTATGAGGTCTCTCTTGATACATGCTACCGAGTCAACTCCTGGGGCTTGAACTTCCTCATAAATTACGCACATGACATGTTTGCTTTCTGATGGTGGGTCAAAGAGGCGGCACAGACATTAAGTTGCATTGTGTCACAAACACAACAAGATTGAAAATGAAATAAAGCATTAAAAGATGAATCATGACGCGAAGGAATGCATTGGAGTTTATAGTACAGTCAAGGGCATTCAGAAGCCCAGTCAAAAAGTAGCAGAGCATTGGATACCGCTCGTAACCTAGAATGCAGCAACCTAGCAGGTCATCAATTTCTATGTATCTAACATCAGGGCAGCACTGATCTACAATGCCTGAGCGTTGCTGTTGCCCCGATCTAGGCGAGCCCTTCCGCCTTTGACTTTGTCTTCCTTGTTGCCAGTACAACGTTGCCTCCCTCAACCCTTTTTACTGTAAGGAACGAAGCCGGTTTGACCTATGGCACAGAAGGATGAGGCAAAGGAAGAGGCATTAGAAGAGAGATAACGCCGGCTCAGGACCAGGACTACATGTGCTTAAACAATGCAAGTCAGGGAGCATGCTCTATCCATGTCAAGAATGGTCGTGCATGGGCGAAGTTGCCTATTCTTATGGATGTGGGTTCGGGGTTCGATCTTCACTGGTGGCTCACAACCGGCTAAGCTGCCCTCATTTGGCGGATACAGCCTTTATACCTAAAACCTATTCTTATGGATGACGCCTAAAGCATGCAGCATCCTTCATCATGGCAAACTGGAGTTTCTTATCTTGAGTACCTGGCACGATGGTGCACAATGCATGAAGGATATGATATTCACACCTGATGCTGCAGAGTTAGGCGAGAGGGTGTATCAGCTTCTTCCAGAAACTCATTTGCGATGTCGCCATGCACATCCTGCTTCTGCTTTTGAGCGTACCATAAAAGTCCCTGAGCCAACAAGAAGCAAAATAGAGCACTTGAGGGTACAAACTAAGATGAGATGCTCGCCTGGAGTGTGTATTTGTGTGTGTAATTGCGTGTTTGTGTATGTGCGTGTGTACATGTGTGCTTGTGCGTAAAAGCGTGAGCGTGCTTCTGCAGCACAGCTCTGGACACTCTGAAATGTTTAGGTCAGGCCAGGAACCCAATCTATACTTTTGGCAATATGCAGCTGTTTACATCAAGAGAAGATTGCCATTGGAAGATTGCGCAAAAGCTCAGACTACAGCACTTTGATTAAGATGGCGCGGTGAGAGATTGTGGCAATCTAAAAACATTTACGGATGTATGGACGAGCAAGGTTGTATTGTAACGAGCAGGTGCTAGCATGGAAATCCTAGGCTGAAATGCTGACAGCAAAGGAAGCTTCACATGAACACAGACATCCTGTACTAGAGCATGCTTTGCCCCACAAAAACTTAAATTTCAGTTTCAATGAGCGAGCTTGTAACAGTGTCTATGATTTCACAGCCATGCTGGTGTGCAAGAAGCCTGCTCAGGCAGCCAGAGCTTCACGCACCTGTATGCCAGCCTTCTTCTTTCCCACTGCTTCAGCTTCTATCAGTACTGGCTCTGGTGCAGGAATCACTTGCTTTACGATCCTTGCTCCTGGGGGGGGCTTGACCTGCTGCGCTGGGCTGGCAGCAGCCCCCTTGGTGGTGTTTACCTTACCCCTCTTTCCAGACGGCCCATCCTTCTGCTGCTCCTTGCTTTCCTCTGGAAACAGGAAATTCCTAGCTTTTTGAAACCAAGACATGGCAACAGCCTACAGGTCCGTGCTGCTGCCCTGGTGAAGGTCAGAGGTATGACATGCATCTAGGAGCAAAGGAAATGCTTGGTAAACATCGGGAGAATTTTTACATTCCTACAATATACTAGTTATACGAGAATTGAAATGTAGGCTGGAGCAAGGCAAACGAGGCTCAAGATGGCGCGTGGGATGGGGTGAGTCGTGTGTTAGTATGCCTCACTTTCATCAAGTTTGGGTGGGCAATACGCGTAAGACATGCACGTGCACCAGACATGTACATGTGCGCGAGCACGGACAATCGCACACACCCGCACACACACACACA
>LKMJ01006349.1_pt1 | contig 11145 bp, 13 predicted proteins | sample 643391 | NCBI WGS metagenome assembly LKMJ01 (sample SAMN04112250, study PRJNA286221) | soda lake metagenome | biome: soda lake; feature: Kulunda Steppe; material: water; isolation source: sample PL-Br10 brine of Picturesque Lake | place: Russia: Kulunda steppe | collected 2010-07
CAGGCGCCCCTTTTATGGTATGTCCCTGCCCGAGAGCCCCATACACAAGTCAGGCGCCCCTTTTATGGTATGTCCCTGCCCGAGAGCCCCATACACAAGTCAGGCACCCCTTCCATGGCATGCCCCTGCCCAAGGGCCCCATACACAAGTCAGGCGCCCCTTTTATGGTATGTCCCAGCCTGAAACCCCATACAAGTCAGGCACTCCTTTCATGGTACGTCTTGACCTGCAGCAAATGTTGTCCAACACGTCTTGACCTACAACATATGTCGCCCAAAACGTCTTGACCTGCAGCATGTGTTGCCCAACACCCTGACCTACAGCATATGTTTCCCAACGCCTTGACTTGCAGCATATGTTGCCCAACACGTCTTGACCTACAGCATATGTTGCCCCACACCCTGACCTACAGCTCGTTTCCCATCACGCCCTGGGCCTGCCATACTTTACAGGCTGGCGCGCGCGAGTCCCTGCCTGATGTCCCCCTGAAAGCGGCGTTTGAGAGGGCGCACGCCCAGAGCCAGCTTGTCGATCCCGCAGACTCCGCCAGGTGTGTGTGTGTGTGCGCGTCGTGTGTGTGCATCGTGTGTGTGTACGTGTGTGTCGCGTGCGTGTGTGTGTGTGTGCGCAAATGTGTGCAGACTCAACCAGGGGTGTGTGCGTGTGTGTGTGTGTGTGTGCGCGTCGTGTGTGTATGTGCGTCGTGTGTGTGTATGTGTGCACGTGTGTGCAGACTCCGTCAGGGGTGTGTGCGTGTGTGTGTGCGCGTCGTGTGTGTGTGTGTGTGTGCGTCGTGTGTGTCTCGTGTGTATGCACGTGTGCACGTGTGTGCAGACTCCGCCAGGGGGGTGTGTGTGTGTGCGCGTCGTGTGTGTGTGCATGTGCTCTGGCGTGCCATGCACGCGCTGTGCATGTGTCTGGTGTGCCCAAATGTACCAAGTGCGCAGTGTGTGTGCGGGCGTGCCAAGTGTGCCCTGGCGTGGCGTATGCCAAGTGTGCCCTGGCGTGGCGTGTGCCAAGTGTGCCAAGTGTGCGCCTGCGTCCATTCTGCGCAAACCTTTCTTTTGTGTGTGCTTTGCACCTATCAGGGCTTTGCACACTGCATTCACCACCCTATGCATGTCCACCAGCGCGCTTTGGTAGGGTGACACACCCCCTGTGCTGGTGTTTCAGGGCGCATGGAGCAATTGCTGTTGTCTCCCTGCACACACTTTCCTGCACATGCGCCGGTGTGAGGGTGAGCACTGGGAATTGTGAGGTCAAGATGGTGCCCGGCACAGTCACTGGTGTGAGGGTGAATGGAACCTCACTGGTGTGAGGGTGAATGGTGCTTAATTGGTGTGAAGTCAAATGGCTCGAGTGCTGGGAGGTCAAATGGGGCCTGGCATTTTTGTCTGGGCAGTGTGCTGTGGGGGGGCAGGTCGTCCATGTGGTCTGCAATGCACTGTCCCCCACAGGCAAAACAAAAACCAGTGTCGTGCATGTGGTCTGCAACGCACTGGCCCCCACAGGCAAAACTAAGACCAGTGTTGTGCATGTGGTCTGCAACCCACTGCCCCCCATAGGCAATACAAAGACCAGTGTCGTGCATGTGGTCCGCAATGCACTGTCCCCCAAAGGCAAAACAAAGACCAGTGCCATGCACGTGTTATGCAACGCACTGCCCCCCATAGGCAATACAAAGACCAGCGTCGTGCATGTGGTCTGCAATGCACTGTCCCCCAAAGGCAAAACAAAGACAAGTGTCATGCACGTGTTATGCAATGCACTGCCCCCCATAGGCAATACAAAGACCAGTGTCGTGCATGTGGTCTGCAATGCACTGTCCCCCAAAGGCAGAACAAAGACCATCGTCATGCGCCTGAGCAGCGTGGCGGTGGGGGTACGCCGTGGGGAGTATGGCCATACAGCGCTTGTGTTGGCAAACAGCGGATGTGTACCCTACTGTCTTGGCAAATGAGCCCACAAATCGGCAAACAGACCGCATATGTGTACTATATTCAATTAACCCCATGCATGGTGGTGGGGGCACACCATGAGGCATGGCCTGCAGCGCTGTCAAGCCATGCGCGAGCCCGCACAGGGTGCTGGCGGCGGCTGGCCATGCGCTGCTCATGGCAAGAACTGTATGACTGCATCTCTTTTTGTGCATGCATGTGTGCGCACACAGGGTGCTGGCGTCGGCTGGCCACATGCTGCTCGTTGCAAGGCCTGCCTGACCACACAACACTGTGCGCATGTGTGTGCACGTGTGCGCGCGCAGGGTGCTGGTGGAGCTGGTCATGGGGCTCCGCGGGCCCCTGCCCAACGGCGCTCACACCGACTACTACACACACATGAAGTCCAACGGCAACAGGCACCCGATGGATTACGGCGGCAGCAGCTGAGGCATGGCTGGCAGCCTGTGGGCGCGCATGCACTCGCGCACGCCTGCGCGGCGCAGCACCATGCACTTGCTAGCTAGGCAAGGCTGGTAGATGCACACGCCGCAGGCTGTAGGACTCTTAGCTTGGAGGGCTCTAGGGTAGCGGGTTGTGAGCTGCAGGTCCATTTGCTGTGCATATGATATGAAGTAGGGTTACGGAGCCGTGCCCGCTGAACAGGGGCAGCTTTTGGTGCGCATAAAGTAGGTTGACCCCTTTGCTGTTGCAGATGCATCGACATCGTCACATTTTTGGAGTGGACGTTCAATGAGAATAAAGAAAGCGACCATAGGAATAGGAATGTATGCTTCCAAGGGCCGCGATCAACGAGCGCGGCGTTATTTATGTTGAATCAAGGCTGCGGTCTGTTGCCTTCTCATGAACACCTGGTCTGATCTAACTAGACTCCGGCTCAAGGGGCCCCTGGTTCTGATCATCTGAGCAGCTATCCTCCTTGTGGGAGTGTTGTTAGATCTGTCACGAGAAGGTTTTTCTCTGCCTGCCTTTTATCAACCAGACCTATGCAAATGATGTGAGTTTGCAGACATTTTATCATGAGTTGGTCGAGGCCTTAACTGAGGCCAACAGCCCAGGGCTGTCTGGTGCTTGCAACAGACACATGCCTTTCCCTCAACACATGCCACCAGGGCATCCCATAGAGCATCCTCCATTTTTCTCTGATGTAAAAAGGACTTCATCGCCTTTGATTTTTTGCTTTCTCTCTTAGGTGGGCCTGCATGGTTGTTCTACTCTTTCTACTGTTTGCCCTCTTCAGAGCACGGTTCTTTTTCCGACAGTTCCGAATTCTGACTGTAATGTCCAATGTGAATGTCTAATTTCCAAAGTTTGAGCGGGGGGGGGTTGAAGGGGATGGGGGGTCTGTTTGGTGAGGGCATCGGAGGGGATTGGTGTTTTTACAAGGGTTACAAGCGTTACAAGGTAAGGTAAGGTAAGGTTTCAGGGCTGTATCCGCCGAACGAGGGCAGCTTAGCCGGTTGGCCTCCAGTGAAGTTCGAACCCCGAACCCACAGGTTGCAAGGGTGGATAATACAAGCGTTACAAGACAAGGCCTTCACTGAAGGCTTCAGTTAAGAAGTGTGGCTGCTAGCTATGAGTATTTTTTAAGTGTTGGTTTGACCAGGTCGATGTCAATGACCCAGAATTTATAGCGGCCTGTAGCTATGATATCTGCTTGTGGGTTTGTGGGATTGATGTCAAAGTTCACTTTATTTCTGAGTTCTAGGGGTTACAAGATAAGGCCTTCACTGACTGGCAGTCAAGAAGTGCGACTGCTAGCCTGCTCATAAGAAGAACTATCAGTGCATGAAGGAAGAAATAAAGCTTATTGTTTTCATGGCCCAGAAAAGACACATTGTTGAAGCCTGCGGGAGGAAATAGGGACGCATAAGTCCTTTGGAGAAAGACCACGTGTGGATGGTTGCAGAGAAAAAGGACGAGTTGCTAATCTCGCACATCATGAGCATTACACAAGTCGTAAGTAGGGGAGGTATTTTTTTAGTCCAAGTCACAGTTTCAATTTGTATGGTGTGAGCGTGAAGTCTGAAGCATGCAACGCTGCGAAAAAGGTCATGAGGAAGATCAAGGAGCATGTACCTAGGAAGAATGCATGGCGAATGTGTGACCAGGGCCCTCTTGGTAGGGAGGGCGCACCATTGATGGTAAATGGAGCGTTTGCTGTTGCGCTCTCGTGGGTGCATATCAGAATAAGGTGTCCAATAATCCAAGTATCTCTCCCTGAGGTCCACAACAAAACGACTTAGGTCAATGGGCTCACACTTCAGCAGCCTTTCCTTCAACAAGTAGGATTGTGTGAGACCATTCATAGCAGACAGGACGTAGGATGACTGGCAATCATCGCACCGTCAGCTCAGTTGCATGTCAGCTTGTAAGATCTTATTCGCAGTGGAGCTACTGCTTTGAATTAAGCAATGTACAATCGCACTGCCGCGCGGAACCAGTCAATTTGAAGAGGCTTTAGGTCAAACTTGCGCAAGACGCATCATGAAGGGGTTGTGTCCTTGACCATCAGAATACTCTTGAGCACCGTTACCAGCCATATTTGTAAACAATTGTGCATTTCTTTGCCCTATCGTAAGAATAGGGTGGCTCAAACCTGGCTTGCATACATACCAGCAGGAATTGTATAGATGTGTAACCTTTTAGTAAGGTCATATTCCCGTATGTACTATTTGGTGTGGAAAGTACCAGCTGCGAAAATAAGTAGCACTGCATCAGCTGCAGTATTCAAATTAATAGGTCTGTCATAAACCATGCCCAGATATTTGAAGGAGTCTATGTTAGGGAGCTGCGCGCCATCATAAAAGAGATGGGGCAGATTGTTGATGCAAGAGTTGAAGCACATCAACTCAGACTTATGTGTATTATGAGGGACTTTATTCGTGCTTACGCTTGTAGTTTGCTCAACATGGTCTGCATGTGTTAGGGTTGTTTCTGAGTTCAAAGTCAAATTTATAATTCCAGGTGTCATCTGTGACTTCTCAAGCAAAGCTTTGTTGCTCTAGGTTGCTCACAGAATTATCAGGTGGGGGCATAGTTAGGTTGGGTTCAATGAATAGATGGCATCCTCACGTGCCTCAAAATCCGGAATGTTTCTGGAACATGGGCCATTTTTTTGTTTCTCCTGGTGGTCGTTACTTCAATAAGCTCTTTTTCTGAGGGTTCGTCACTTCTCTTTCATTTTTGTTGCGCAGTTAGGTCAGCACAAGCTGGGTAGGCCCAGTTTTCATTTCTGTCGGTTTCCACTGTCTTTTTGTACAGCAGCCAGTATTCTTAAGGCAAGCCCAGTAATTAGTTCGGTTGCAGGAGTCACAGATACACATATCATGAAAGGGTGGCTCTTGAAAAAAAGATAAACTACGCAAGCAGTGAAAAGCTCCTCACATCAATTAAGGAAAAGGGGCCACTTGGGAAGAAAAGCCCCTTCACCAAAAAAGAAGAAAGCAGTCAGTGAGGATCAGGTGGATCTGTTTTACCAGGTTTAAATCCGTAGAAGAGGAAGCAGACCTCACAACATGTGCACTCAATGGCAGACCGAGATATTGGACAGGTGTGTTCAGGCGTGAAGCCGGCCTTCTAGAAGATGGGGAGTGCCCACCTTTCTATATATGTGGTATATATATGTGTGGTTATATAATCATGGGCGCAGAATGGGTGAGGTACTGTTTCTGCTGTACTACAGTAGTCTAGTAGAGGCATGTTGTCATGCCTGTCCCTTGTCTAAGACAATTCTTCACATGTCAACGTGTGAAATGTTTAAGTCATGGTGGTAAATTGTGTTAATTCCATATTTTTTGGTATTCTTTCTCTTGCTATCTGCAAAACTTTGTTTCTCTTGTAATTTAGAGCTCTGCGCTCCGGCATGAGGGATGCAGGGGGTTAAAAATTGAAGGGCACGGAAGGTTACCGTGGACGGTTTTGTTACAAAAACTTCTATATCATATACATGATGTAAGAGTCTCCTCCCCTTTTGTCTCTGGCATTTGAGAGTGGGTTAAAGGCAGCCCTACTCTGAGAGTAAGAAGGCTGTTCATGCACGAGGACATTGTTGTATTTTGTCTGTACTTGGATATAACTCTTTTACTAGGCGAATCAGCCTGATCTATCTGAGTACAGGCGGATAGGTTATTTGGTGTTTCCATAGCATCTGGTTGGACTTGTTCAACACAAGTTGTGTGTTGTTTGAAAGAAATGCTTCCCTGCCACTCAGCAGGAGGCTCGGTGTTTAAGGACAAATGTCCTGATCAGGATTAGAGTCAATCGGGCTCGCGCGTGCAGTAGTTATTTAGGTTGGTGGATAAGGTTAGCAGCGTCCACTGGACTGGCAGTGTTATGGCTTTTGCTTAATCTCGATCTTGTAAATATTGTATTTCTTGGACATTGTGAGCGGTGATCAATGCTGTTCTGAGGGTGAAGGGCAGGCTGTGGAGCTCAGTGGTGGGTGGGGGTGGGGCAACTAGGCCTCGATGATGCCAAGCTGATGGCCACCATGAGCCTTGTGCGCCACACCTGCTGGGTGGGGTTGGGATCTTGTGACAGCGAACAGGGGCTGTAAGAGTTGCATGGAGGAACACGCTTGGAGGTGGCTGCCCTCCCTGGCTCACCTGCACCTCTGGTGGCATGTCACCTGTCATAAGTCGGTGCTATTGTGCAGAAAGTCAGGATTTGACCTGAGTCTGTGGGTTAGTGAACCTGCGCTCTCTGCTTTAGACGTGTGGGTGAGTATGTCTGATTTTTGCCTCTACATTTTAAGTTGTTGTGTGGTGTGGAAACCTGAGGTGAAGTTCTCCAGACATGCTTCTCTTCCTTCTCTGACCTGGTGGGTAGACGTACAGTACTCCGGACCAATGTGTCTCCTTTTCCTTTATTGATGTAGGACGTGTTTCACCGCCTACGTAGACTTTCACTTCTTTTCTTCAAAACATCATGCTTCATGTGCCTGTGCTCTCTTGTGTTGGTTTTAATACCAGAAGAATCCTAGTCTAGGTTTGATTTCAGTAGATGTAGCCCATCACTCCAACAGGGAAAGTACGCCACAGCACTCATCACAGTATGCAAGCTTACTTGCGGCACTGCTGTGCTAGGATGTGCCAGCTATCATTGCCAGCTATCCATTTACAGGGGCTGGGATGCAGAGTTGGTACATTGTGTACTTGGTAGTAGTTAGTAGGGGGGATGCTCCTAGAGATGACCATCCTGTGGTGATATTCAACCAGATGCATCCCCCAGGCCCTGTCTCTGCCTCGGGACTGTCTTTTGCACAAATACAGCTCCTGCTTGTGGCGTACATTGACAAAAAGAAGAAGTATCCTTGTGTGCATGCTTTTAATGTGGGCAGAGGAGCCGTACCCCGTTTAGAGGTAGGAGCCGTTGCCTACAATGAAGTCTGCAACCATGCCACGAGCCCTTGACGCAACGAGTGGTGGAGTTTTGGATGCCTGATGGATCTCATGTACCAGATCCGACCTGTGCATCAGCGCTCTGCTCTCAGTGTCCTTGCTTGCCCGCACGGCGCCTGCTCACTGCACATACCGCGCGGGTTGTGCGCATGCCCTCCCCTGCACAGGGCACGCACTGACTGCCTCCTGTGGAAGCTTCCCTCGTGGCAGCCACGCACACGTGACCAAAAGCACCTGGCACCCGCTGGCTTGCTTGGGCAAGCGGGCTTCTGTTGTGGTGCTTGCGCTCACTGGTCACTCACGCGTGTCTGCACCTGGCACCCACTTGCTTGGGGGGAAAGAAAGAGAGGGGGCGAGAGCTTGCTACGGTGCTTGCACTTAGGTGTACGCAAACGCACCGCCTGCACCCGGTGAAGCGCATGCGGAGGAGAAATGGGTATGCATGTGTGTGCCTTCACACCCACACCCACAATTACACAGCTGTGCACGCACATGCACACGCACCACATTCAACACACTCAAGACACCTTCCCACCCAGCCACGCTAAACCACAAAAAATGCACATGACCCATGTGACCAAAGAGGCACATGACCTATGTGACCAAGGCACGCGCATGTTGGCCGAGTGCCTCATGACTTCAGCCGGTACTCGTGCCGCACGAGCGTGACGTTCTGTGTGAACTTGTCACGGTTCTTGGGCTCGAGGTTGCGGCCGACATCCACCATCAGCTTGTCCATGCATGCAGTCAGGTGGGCCTGGCGCTCGAGGGGTTGGCTGGACACTATCTGGGCCTGTGCTCACATGTGGTGGGCGTGTGCAAGTGTGTAAGTGTGTGTTAGGGGTGTGCAAGTTTTGTTTTTGAATTCATGCGCGTGTGCAAAGGCATGTGCACACATGTGCGCGCGTGTGCGTATCAGTGTGAGCATGCATATGCCAAAGAAGGCGTGCCAATGCGTGCACGCACGAGTGCTTGTATATGCGTGTGTGCGCGTGTGTGTGTTCATGTGTGTGTGTGCACACGAGTGTGTATGTATGTGTGTGCGTGCGTGCGCCAATGTGCGCATCAATGCGTGTGTGTGTCAGCGTGTGTGTTCAATGCGGGCACATGCCCATGTGGGCACATGCCTATGACTGCGCCCAATGTGTGAATGTTTGGCACAGAGCCCTGATGAGGCAGCCTGGGCACATGACCCAGCGTCCATCAGACACCTTGACAACACTCAGTAACACTCAGCGTCCATCGCACTCAGTAACACTCAGTAACACTCAGTAACACTCAGCGTCCATCGGACACCTTGACAACACTCAGTAAACTCCTTGGCCTGGGCCCTAGCCGTGTGGGGTGGGGTGTGTGGGTGGGGTGTAAGATGAGCTTAAACACGGCTTTACAGCCAAGCCTCCACACCCTACACCCTAAGGCACAGGCATGGTGCCCATACAATCCCAGCCACTGATTTACGTCCGTGGGTTCTCTCACAACTGAACACCCACGCACTAATAGTCCCCCTGCTTCACCCAGGCAAAACAAGCTTAAGAAGAGTGTGCTGCTGCGTACACGTGGCCACAGACACACAGACATACACACGCACACGCACATGAACACACACACACAAGCACACACAAGCACGCGCACGATCACAAGGTTGGGCTTGCCTTGAGGTCATTGTAGATTTGCTCGTTGATGAGGATGAGGGACAGCATGGGGCGGCTGAGGCTCCATTGATTGCCGCACTCCTCAAACAGGATGACCTCAAACAAGGTCCTGCACATGCCGGTGTGAACAAGTGGGTGATAGCACACAGCTCAAGCACAGGCATGCGCGCATGCTTTGTGTGGGCAAACACAGGCATGCATGCAACCGACATGCGTGTGCATCCTTTTGGTGTGGGCACTTTTCATGTGCACAAGCCCCTGCGGCCCCATGCGTGCAAGCAACGTATGCATACATCAAAGGCAGCCTGCGTTTTTTGTACGGCTTGTTTGAACGGTGCACACACACACACACACACACTGCACTATCATGCTGGGTAACACCTCGAAGTTCTAGCCGTAACACCCAAAAGACGCACCGCAGCAGCTCAGGGAACAGCTGGGGGGCTGCCCGTGCGTGCTCAGCGATCTCGACAGTGCCTGCCGGGACGGGGCCGTCTATAACCTGTGCGTGCGTGTGTGCGTACGTGTATGTGTGTGCGCACGTGTTTGTGTGTGTGTGTGCGTGTGTGTGTGTGTGTGTGTGTGCATGTGTGTGTGTGCGGGCATGTGTGTGCGCGCGCACGTGTGTGCGTGTATGTGCATGTATGTGTGCGCACATGCATGCACATGAATCTTGCCAGTGCCTGCAAGGACTGAGCCATTCATGCTTTGTATGCCAGAGATGCATGCAGCACCCTCGAAACAAGAGTTTCAACTCATTTTCAATGGGCAGACACATTGTGGGAACTTGTTGGGTTGGCGCGCAAGCACTGCACCCATCAATCTTCAGGTAGCAAGTGAGCACTGGGCCCATCAATCTTCAGAAAGCAGGCGAGCTCTGTGCCCTCCCTTTCCACTACATTGCAGGAGTAGAAGCTGGCAACGCTGCCTGCACCCACCCCCCCACCCCTTGCACAGCATTGCGGAAGCAGAAGCTGGCAATGCTGCCTGCACTCACCCCTTGCACGACATTGCGGAAGTAGAAGCTGGCGATGTTATCCACAGCGGTGGCAGAGGCTGAGGAGATGGCCACATCAAGGCTCTTCAGACCCGCCTCAAGGGATGTCAACAAAAACGTGAAGGTGGGGGTGCTCTGCGTGCACAAGCACATTCAAGCGGGTGCAAGCACACACACTTTACAGGGTATGTCAACAGATTGTTAACTGGGTTGAGGAGGCGGGGGGGCTCCAAACTCATCAGCACGTTCAAGAAGGTACAAGCAGCAAATTAAAGTAGAGCATCCGTGCAACCACGCACACCTGCTCAAAATCACATGTCATATATGAATGTAGTGTGACCATGTTCATATCCAATGAGCAGGAGCAATCCTTGCGCTTGCATTCATGCGAGCATGCATGCGCGTACCAACATAAATGAATGGCAAGACAACCCACACTCACGCAAGCGCACACCTGTGCTGCCACGGTGCTTGTATGGTTGTGCGCAAGAACTTCCAGCAGCCCAAAGTATGCGCGGCTCAGCTTCCGGAACGCCAAAATGTCCGCCAGAGGAATGGACAGCACCAAGCGCAGCGCCATCTCCAACGCCTCCTGCAAGCACACACATGCATGCACACATGCGTGCGTGCGCAAGCAAACATACGCGCATGGGCTGCAACAATGCTTTCACAGACCGATGGGCGTCATCAGCAAAGAACGGGCGTGTCCCAATGAGAAGCACAAGCACGCGATCACGTGCACACCTTCCCCCACCTTGCCATGAGTACGACTGCATGTACGCAACACGCAAAAAGGCACACATGTATACACGAGCAGAGCAGCTTGCCTTGAGCGCAGGGTTTCCTGAAACTTTGAATACGACCACATGTACGCAACACGTAAAAAGGCGCACGTGCATACACAAGCACAGCTGCTCACCTTGAGCGCAGCATACACAAGCACAGCATACACAAGCACAGCATACACAAGCACAGCATACACAAGCACAGCATACACAAGCGCAGCATACACAAGCACAGCATACACAAGCACAGCATACACAAGCACAGCATACACAAGCGCAGCATACACAAGCGCAGCATACACAAGCACAGCATACACAAGCACAGCATACACAAGCACAGCATACACA
>LKMJ01006350.1_pt1 | contig 11143 bp, 17 predicted proteins | sample 643391 | NCBI WGS metagenome assembly LKMJ01 (sample SAMN04112250, study PRJNA286221) | soda lake metagenome | biome: soda lake; feature: Kulunda Steppe; material: water; isolation source: sample PL-Br10 brine of Picturesque Lake | place: Russia: Kulunda steppe | collected 2010-07
CACCATCCTACATGGCTGCAATATCTTGCTTGACATCCCTGAAGCAAATTGGCACCTCGACAACATTGCTAGCCATCCAATATGTAATGCTAGGCACGCTGAGACAGCGCCTGGTCTTGAAGAAATCTGAGAGACTTCACTCAGACAAAATGCAAACTACCAGGTGCTCCCACAGACCTGCTTTGGGTGAAGTGGCCCCCATCATTCGAAACCGGGACTCACACTTAAATTTCCTGACTGGAAATCCTGGACCTACACGGATGGTAGCTGCCATATCCAAGAAGGTAAAACAGTCATTTGGGCAGGGGTCTACCACCCCAGCTCGGGCAACTCCAACTTGGTTGAACCAAATGTTGCTGGTATAACCAACACCATAGTGAGAGCAGAACTAAGAAGCAAAGGTTTGCTTTGAGGAAAAGACAAGCCACTTGCGACTTCATTCTAAGAACAATCTACCTTACAGCATCTCACCAGGATTGCTTTACTTGACGCATGCATACCTAAGGTATGATACCTTTGTCAGCAACTTTGGAGAGCACGCACTGTTGACCTGCCCAATATTTGACGAAGCGCTGAGTTTGACCTTTGCCTTCAACTTTCCCAATTGTTAACAAGGGTCACTCAGAATCTGTCATGCCTGTATGGAGTACACCCACATGTATGTATCAGTGTGTGTTTGTGTGTGTTTGTGTGTGCATGTGCATGTGCGTGTGCGCATGCGTGTGTGTGTACGTGCGTGTGCGTGCGTGCGTGCATGTATGTGTGCGTGTGTGCGTTGATGCATTTGTGTGTGTGTGCGTGCTTGTGTGTGTGTGCGCTTGTGTGCGCGCTTGTGTGTGTGTGTGCATGTGCGTGTGCGTGTGTGGGTACGTGCATGTGTGTGCGTGTGTGCGTGTGTGCGTGCGTGCGTGCATGAGTGCGTGTGTGTGTGCGCGCGCGCGTGTGCGTGTGTGTGTGTGTGTTTGTGCGCGGGCGCACGTGCATGCACGTATCTGTACATGTTTTTGGTTTAGTTGTAGGAGTGAGAGTGAGTGTGGACGTGTATGTGTAGGTGCCTGCGTGTTTTCTTGACATACCGTAGCTGTCAGTGCCATCTTGACAACCATGCTGTGCTTACGTTCATGCCATTTCCTGAACTTCTTTCCACCCCATGTTATCTGCTCTTGGGTTAGGTCCTGCTGAGGCTCTGAATGGGCTCAGGGGCTACCACTGGATCACCCTGCTGTGAGGTAGAAGCTGTACTGACCTGTGCAGGCTTGAAAAGCCACATCAAAGCTAAAAGTATGCCCACTGGTATGCCAATGCTAGCCGGCACGAGGTACTTCTGCAGGGAACTCATATGACCTCTTCACCTTAAACGTTCATCGCAATGTTTAAAGAATAAGATTCAGAAAACAATTCTTAAAGTGAATGGCGAAGATCCCACAAGGCACCCCCTTGTGTTATATTGGTCATTGCCCTTCTTCAATCCTTCCTTCTTTAAGAATAGAGGTGCAGATACAAGATATATATCAGTTTTACAACGGGTGAATTGCGATTCGATGCAAGTTCACCCCGACCACGGCAGATACGACGGCACTTTATATTATGAGATAATGCTTCTACCTTGTTGTTGAGATCCTGATTTACTGTGAGAAATGGCAGACGAGGCCACCGCTCTTGCGGAGGCTAAAAAGCTGCCCTTTGCAGATCGCATAGCGCATGCGAACTGGAAGGTCCGTAGCGCTGCATTCGATGAAATCAACGTGGCTTGCAACGGCGTTTACGACGAAAATGATCCCTGCTTGCAAGAATTTGGTGAGGAGGCACACTCAGCCAGCATCTCTTTTCCATCCAGGCTCCCAACACTTTCTGTCTCGGCACATCACCCTCCTAATGATGTGCCTTCCTCGCTGTTGCAGCGCCCCTATTCCCAAAGGCAGTTCAGGACTCAAACGCAGCTGCGCAAGACAAAGCCCTGGATGCCCTGGCTGCCTTTCAAGCCAAAGCTACAGAGCAGCATGTTGCAAGGTATGGGCACTCAAGAATGGTGGAGCGTCAAACGGGCACCAAGCTGACGAAGGAAAAGCTGGCAGAGGAGGGTCAGTGGATTGGTCCAAAACAGTTGACTGTTGGGCTTGCACACTCATTTCCGCCCCGTCTTGTCCCGCCCTGGTGCAGGAGTGTCGACAAAACGTGTACCAATATCATAAATAAAGCGTTGGCAGGACGTATCACCACTGTGCAGCGAGCTGGGGTGGTCCTGCTCAACTATGTAGAGCTTGAACAAGCCCCTGCTGTCACGGTAGGCCCTGTGCTGCCCTGTGCTGCCCACATGGGCTTGTTATCCTGCTCCAATCAAATTTACTTGGCAACACAGGGCGTCATCCTTCAATCAAATGCCCTCTTGCATGCAGGAGGCCTTGACTGCAGGGTTCAAGCACAAGGTGCCCAAAGTGGCAGTCGCGTGTATTGATGTGCTGGTGCAGGCCATCAGGTGGGTGCGGCGGGCAATCCTGAAAGGATAACATTGCAATGGACAGTGCAGCATCTGTTGACGATGGATGGCATCTGGGCAGAAGGAATCAGCATAGTACGCCGCGCTGAGCGCTCACACTCTCCCTCATGGTGAACGCATTGCGCTTGCATGGACAAACAATCGCTTCGTGCTCTTGACTTTGTGTGCTGCTTATCTGTGACCAATTCAGACAAGGAAAGTCGTAAACCCTGTTATTTGCTCGTGAAATCTTGCCGACGTATTGACAGGTCTGTGACCAGCACCTAAGCCTGCTTTTGCGTGCATGGCAGTCATAACTATGGTCCCCTTGATGAATGCTTGTGCCACATCATCAATCAAGTTCCTACTCAAATAAGCACACTGACTGTTGATGGTGGAAAACGCTTGGTGTATCGGGCAGTCAATTCGGGACCAAGGTCGTGGACCCCAAGCCTGTGCTGAAGGCGCTGCCTCCCTTGTTTGAAACCAAGGATGGGAAGGCTCGAGACAAGGCAAAGGAGCTTGTGGTGAGTGTGTGTTGCATCGTCAAAACTTGAGCAACCTGGATCCAATCTCGTGATGACGCCGAGAGGGTCGCGTGTGGTTTCTATCTCAGGAGGGATGCAGGCCAAGGGAAGCTTGCTGGCTAAAATCGACTTGGTGCCCTGTGGGACATTACTGAGGCAGTTGATAGTCCACACACTGGGAGCGCTTTACTTGCCATGAGCCATCAAGCCCGGCCACACTGCCACACAGGTGGAGCTCTCGCGCTGGGTGGGCATCGAGGTTATCCGGACCTCCCTGTTCAAAGACATGAGGGATGCCATGAAGGAAGACATCGAGCGGGCCATGCAGGTGTGTGTGCGCGCGTTTGTTTGTTTGTGTGCATCTGTGAGTTACCTGTACAGTTGTGATGCGAACCTTACAGGCTGGGTGGAGTGCACGCATCTACCTACTCTGCCAGAGCCAATCTGTCTCATGTGCATGGCCTTGGCTTGTCCACTGCGCGCAATTCAATACAGAGGATGTGAAGTATGCGCTCTGTATTCGTGCATGGCCAAGCTGTACGGCCCACGGCTTACATGCATGTGGATGATTGGTTGAGCAAGCTCTCTGGGCCTGTGGCTGGTAACACTCCTCATGAAGTCTCAGCTCCCAGGTTTGGTTGGACATGCAACGCCTGAGCCATCACATTTCACATGCCACGCCCCGCGCAAGCACCCTCTGGTGCCTGAGCACTGGTCCAAGCCAAACTGGCGTCCAAGGCCTGCAGCCCACCCGAGCAACCCCTGGCCTGCATGCTCAGTCTTGCCCAAGCATCAGAGCTGCACGCCACTTGCTCTTGCCACCCAGGCCAGCATGCCTGCTGCCCCCTGTGGCTGCACCGCAGGAGGTCTCCAGCTTAGGGCGGCCACAGCCAGAGCGGCTCACACGGAAGGAGCAGGCACGGCTGGCGGCAATGCAGGCACAGCAGGGTGACAGGCCCACAGCAGATGCAGGCGTGGCGCCTGCTGATGCGCCCCCCGAGGCGATCGCACCAGCCGAGGAGGCACCTCCCGAGGTGTGTGTGTGTGCGCATTGCCATTGCGCCCACCTGGCTTAACCGTTCAGCCAGTGACTTGCTCTGCGTGCGTGCACGCCTGCCCTGCAGATGGACCCCTATGACTTTGCAGACCCCAAGGACATCACAAAGGAGCTGAAGAAGGAGTTTTGGGAGGGCCTGGAGTCCAAGAAGTGGTCCGACCGAAAGGGCTCGTTGACGCACCTGCGTGAGCTGTGCGCCCACCCAAAGCTGGCATCGGGCAGGTGTGGGGGTGTGGGTGCAGGTGTTTGGGGGTCAGGTGTGTGAGGGGGGGGCAGGTGAGTGCATGCGTGTCTTTTGCAGGCAACTGGTCACTGCAGCTTGAGGGAGATGAAGCAGCAGGGGTTGCATGACCACCCGAAGCACACGTGTTGTGCTTGCAGGCTGTATCTGCTACATTGCTGGCTCCTTTTGGTATCATTCCCTGTGAGTGGCTGGCCCTGCTGGTCACAGAAATACCCCGAGATCGCCAAAATCAGGGGGTTCAATGTTGACATTGGCAGGGGGCGCTGGCTGCATACTGGTAGAGTGCGTGCGCGGTGGTTGCGTGTCGGCGCAGGGATGTGTGTCAGGGGCACCTCAGCAGAAAGCACTGAATCAGGGTGCTGCGCGGTGCATATGCATGCCGGTGCAGGGACGTGGACTACGGCGATCTCAACCGTGAGCTGCGCAAAATCATCACGAAGGACAACAACGTTGCGGTGGTGGCAGAGGCGGTGCACTGCACAGGGGCGCTGGCCAAGGGCTTGCGGCAGGCGTATTCAGGCACAGCAAAGGGGCTGGTGGAGGTGAGCGGCACGTGCTGTGTGCGCACTCTTGCACAGACTGGATGTGTGTCAACCTGCAGTTGCATGTGTGCACATTAGTGAGCCTGCAAGCACACAAATGGTCTACGTGTGTAAATGTATGTGTCACATCTTTGTCACATGCTAAACAAGGACAAGGCAGCGCCTGTTTAGTGTGTGCACTCACATGCACATGTGCGTGTGTGCCTGTTGGTGCTGGTGGGAGGGGAGCAGTGAATCCGCCCAGTGCCTTGATTATGTTTACTGGCCATTGGTTCTGTCAATGTTCTTCCCGTGGTTGCGATGGGCTCTTGCAGGTGCTCTTGGATAACTTGCAGCTAATGTGTCCTGGGCATGCTGCGCGCCCTTTTGCAGGTGTTGCTGGAGAAGTTCAAGGAGAAGAACCCTGCCGTGGGCAAGGCCGCCAACGAGTCCCTCACCACAATGCACAAGTACTGCTTCAGCCTGCTGGACGTGGCCGAGACGCTAGCAGGTGAATAAGTGCTGGTCTTGTGGCTGTGCAGGTGCGCAGCCACCTGGGGTGGACAGCGGTCCCACTTCCCTCACTCGCAGGCCCCTGCTGCAAGCATGTGTGTTGTGCCCTGCCACACAAGGATTTTTAAGCTTAAGAAGGCTGCACACCACGCGTCAGCTGTGGCTGACTGCGCTGTGCGGCTGGCTGGCCATGCCAACTCACATCCCGTGCTAGCTGTGGCTGACAGCACCTTGCGGCTGGTTGCCCGTACGCCTGCAGGCGGCTTGGGCCACGCCAACCCCAAGGTCAAAGAGGAGACCCTGGGCTGGCTGCGCGTGGCGGTGTGCGAGGAGCCCAAGCAGACGCTTTCCAAGCTGGCGCCGCTGCTGCTGCAGCCTGCATCCAAGTGCGCGGAGGAAGCGGCGCCGTCGCTGCGCGAGGCTGCACTGGCGTTCATGGTGGCGTTTGCGATCCAGGTGCGCGCGCGCCGGTGCAGGTGTGTGCTTGTGCTCAAGCGGTTCTGCTTGAGTGCGTATGTGAGCCTGTGCACAGCACGAGTGTGTTTGTGCTGCGCATGATAGAGCCCCTGCTGGGTATGTGGCTGGCGATGGGCGGCCAGCAAGCACAGGGCCGCCAGGGGCTGCATCCCTGTGTTGCCTCCCTAGCGGCTCCTTTAGTCTAGCACACTGCCGCTCGCGCCGCCCACAGTTTGGCAACCGCGCAGTGCTCTCCAAGTTCACCACCAAGATGGATGACACGCGCCAGAAGCGCCTGGACGAGATGCTAGCGGAGGCGCAGGCTGTCGTGTCCGGCGGCGCCGCCCCTGCGGGTGCAGGTGCCGGCGGCGGTACGGCAGGAGGCGCTAGTGCCGCGCCAACCACTGCTGCTGCGCCTTTGGCAGCCATGCCAGCGGCCCGGGGGCCATCGGCAGCTGCTGCTGCGCTGGCAGCGTCACGGTCCAAGGGCGTGGGCGGGAGCCGCAACAGCCGGCCAGCAACGGCGTCCGCCGGTTCAAGCAGCACAGGTGCTGGGAAGGCCGGCGCTTCAAGCAGCAAGGCAGGCGGAGCTGCTGGAGCAAAAAAGGCAGGCGGAGCTGCCGCCGCCGGGAGAGAGGGTACGTGCCGGGGGCTGCCCCATTGCCGTGCCCCTGGCATGGATGCTGTGTCAATGAGGTTGTACTGTTTGGAAACAATACGGACGTGCGCTGCTATCAGGTCGCTAAGGTCAACCAGGTCACAGGGGGCGTCGATGCTGCAGGCGTGTCTGTCTGGCTCAATCGCATGGAAACTCCTGAGGGACCTGGCTCATGGCTTACCTAAATGCACGAGACACAAGTTTGACACACGTTGCACACATGCGCGTGCACGTGCACACACACTTGCACACACACACTCGCGCGCACACACACACACACACACACACACACACATACACACAGATGTTGAGGATGAGGCGACTGTTGCTTCTCAGACGCTCAGCCGCGATGAAGCGCTGGTCTGCCTGATGGATCTATTTGGCAAGACGGCCGTCAAAGGGCTGCAGGACGACCAATGGAAGGTGTGGCTGCTTATGCTCTTGCATGTGCGCTTGCGGGTGCACGCCTTCACAAACGTTCACTGTATATTTGATGTGCACCATCTGCAGGGGCTTGGCCTAGCCTTGTCTTGATCTTAGTCAGCGCATGAATTAGGAAAGCTGGAACTGCTGCACGTCAACACCTGTGCAGCCAGTCATGCGCGCAAAAGACGGTGTTGCGTGCTGATGTCGGTGTGTGCCACCACCCCTAGTACACCAACGCTGTCGGCTTGGGGGACACTCTTGGGACTTCCGTTCTGTGCTTTCTGCAGGCGCGTTTAGACACAATGGAGATGGTGGTGGGCAAAGTGCAGGAGGGCAGTATGGGGGAGTACTGCTCGACAATAGTGCAAGCCATGGCGCACATGCCTGGATGGGCAGAGAAGAACTTCCAGGTAGGGAAAGAAGGAAGGTGCAAATTGCTTACTGGCACTGGCCTACAGTGGCTTGCTCCGTTGCTCTGGCACTGCCTGCCGCTTAGGAAAGGTGGTGTAGCCTGCTTTTGCGTGCCTGCGGAGATCAAGCGCAAGGCTGCCTGGTTGATTGCCCAGTCAGCAGTGTATTTTTTGGGAGCGCTAGTTGCAACAGTCCTCAGGTCGAAGCTTAAGGCAAGTGTATTGTGCTGCTTAGGGTGCTGCTCATGGCCAAGTGTATGGTGCTGCTTAGGGTGCTGCTCATGGCCAAAGGCTCTCTTTAGTGCAGCCCAGCTGGACCCCCCTATTATTGGCTTGCCAACCAGGAAGGCCATCTGCATCATGCAATCGAGGTCACTCGCACCGTGCAGGTCATGGCAAAGCAGTTTGAGGTCATCCGCATCATGGCTGGTGGCGTGCCCACCTTCTCGCGGAGGGACGCATACGCCGCCATTGTTGGCCTGGTAGAGAAGGTGAGACACAATCCTCGAGGAGGGGCAGTGCCCATGCCTATGCTGCCACTGCCCGGCTCGTCCGGCCGTTCTGCGATGCCTTTGAGTTGAAGGCAGGCGTGTCTGCCCAGAGCGGTGATGCTTGCTGTCCCGGGGCCTGGCTCTGACTTTGGCTGCCAGTTCTGGACCCTGTGTCCCGTGCTGGAGTGCAAGCACCCTGCAGCACCCTACCTGGCTGTGATGCTGTTTCCCTGAGGAAGAGCACAAGCCCGATTGCGCCCGTATTGCCTAGCTGGGACTCAAAGCCGATGCCTGGACTCCTTGGGCTGAGGATTCGTGCCATTTCAAACTGGGCGCCCCGGCCCTGTGAGGTGCCGCTGCATACGCGGCTGTTCTCCCACTGCGCTTCATGCCCTCCTTCAATCCCTCAGCTCAGTGCCCTGTGCCTCGCAACGCCTGCGCCAGATGCATTCCCACCCTCTGTCTCTGCCTCACCTCCAGTTCCCGATCAGTCACGTGTGCCCTGTGCTGGTCGCTGCACCTCTTTTTTGTACGATGCCGCATGTCAGCCTCGGCACAAGCGCTGCAATTGAGGTCCACTCTCGCTGCCTTGCGCACGCGCGCACGTGCGCAGGTGTCAGACATGAAGCTCAAAGGGCCCAGCTTCGAGACTCTCACCGTCATTGCGGAAGCCGTGGGTCCTCACTTTGTGGCCAGCATGCTGCACAAGCGGGCCGCTGCCCACAAGAACCCCAAGGTGCGCCGGGGCCGCCCTGCTCCAGCCTGTCCTCTGTGTGTCTCAATACTCTTAATGGGACGTGATTCAAGCTGCAGCGGACAACAACAGCGGATAACAACAGCGGCGGCGGCAGCGGCAGTGTTTCCAAACCCCCAGGGGCATTGGCTTGAATGCATCTCCCAGCCTGCTTTGTCGTTTCTGCCACGCAGATCTTGAGTGAAGTCTTGAACTGGATCGCGCAAGCTGTCCTAGACTTTGGGCTTGGCTCTTTCAACGTGAAGGTGCGCAAACATGGATGCCTGCAGCCGCAAAGGGCAGTGAATCGCTTCCTCTGCACCACAGCAGCACTGTGTTGTGCCACCTCTCACCACTGCTGGCTTTGCCTGCCTGCCTGGAAGGAAGCTGCTGTCTGGTGTGCGCATGTGTGGCTGCTTACCAACAACATGCATGCCTGCGGCGTGCGAGGTATGCCCCAAGGGTGCAGCTCCAATTCGGCCATGTTTTAAGAGCGGTGCAGCAAGCTCAGTTTTTTCAATCCTGGGGAGGGCCCCACTGGCTGCACAGAGCGCACAAAGCTGGTGTGTGACACGATCCCCTTGCGCTGGCCTTACACCTTCCTGATGCGTCTGTGCTGTGGGTGCGGCAAGTCTTGCTCGTACCTTGGCAACCTGGTGACGTGCTCAGCTGCGCTTGTCCCACTCCCCTGTGCTGCAGAAGCCCACCGTTGGCTCGTGGGGTGCGCTGTCCCCCTCCATCTGCGCATGTCTCCTCTGCTCATGCATCTGCAGATGCTGCTGGATTGCTCCAAGGAGGACCTGGGGTCGGCCAATGCCGGCGTGCGCAACAGCGCCATCCACCTCCTGGGCGTGCTCCACAGGTGCGCACGCTGCTCTTGGTGGCTGTCTTGCTTGTGTGTGTCGTGTGTGCTGTACATGTGCGCATGCATGCCTTACAGCCAGCTGGGCGGTGCCTTGTTTATGCTGCACAATCGCTGCACTCCTGCACCTGTTTGGCTATCATTTATTTGCCTTTGCTGAGTCCTCCACCCCTTTTTAATGCTTGGCCCGCAGCGGCTGCCGCTGGGCATGCAGCGCCCACCTGCCTGCCTGACTGCCCCGTGCACGCCGCTGCAGGTTTCTGGGCTCCCCCCTTGCAGACATGATCCGCAGCGACGTCAAGCCAGCGCTGATGGCGGCCATCGAGGGCGAGTTTGCCAAGAACCCCAAGCACACAGATTACGCACCATCGCGCACGTCCAGGGCGGACGTCGCTAAGAAGGCAGCCGCGGCGAAGCCCGGAGGTGTGTCCCGCGTGTGAAGTTGTCTTTTTTTGCAGCAAACGCGGGTCGTGCATGCGCCTGCCTGCCTGAACCTTGCATACATGCCCTGGTTGCCTGTGCGCACGGAGTTGGCATGCACTCTTTTGAAAGGCGCAGGGGTGGTCCAGAAGAAAGGTCAGCCTGTGGGGTCATGCAGGTTGCGGTGCTTTGGGAACCCCTGTGTGTTTGCAGGACATAAGGAGTTGCTCTCATGTCACAGATGGCACACTGTAGTGGCACAGATGCGCCAGCTGCTGAGCAAAGCCACGCGTGCCCAGTGTTACTCAGCACACACCAAGTGCCGAGCACAGCAGCACAAATTGATGCTGGCAATGCTTGTGCTGGATGCCTGGGTTAGGCGGGCAGCAGCGCCTGTTCGCCGTCTGTTGCTGGGCTGCCTGACTGCGGTGCATATGTGAGGGCGCTGCAGCTGAGAGTAGGGGCGCACCGGGGCCACACCTGAACTAACTGTGTACTCTCGTCGCGCTCTTGGCTGAAAACAGCTGCATGGTGTTTGTTGGCATGCAGGCTCGGCCGCAGCCAAAGGCGGGAAAGCCAGCGCAGGCGGTGCGGCTGGCGGAGCGGATGCAGGTGATTGACTGGCAGCTGCAAGCAGCCAGGGAATGAATGTGTGATGCGTACATTGGCGTGTCCGGAAAGAGAATGGGCTGCTTGGTGAACGAGTTCAGGAGGGGGCATGGGTGGCATTTCACATGAAGGGATTGGATGGGGGAATGATGGACCCGTGTACGGTGCCTCTCTCCAAGTATGTAAGGATCGATGTTTGCTTACACGCTATATAGCGCTATAAAGTGCTATACAGCACTATGATATTTTCAGATAGAGCGCGTGCCAAAATCAAAACTTGAAAATGCCCCAAGAATTAAGAATACTGCTTTAAAGTATTCTTATAGTCAGCTCAGCCAAGCTGTGTCTGAAAAGGAGGAGTTATTGCCCCAGCTCGCAGGGTGCTTAGTTTGGCCCCGGGGCCCCCCCCTGTAAGCGGAGGCACGGTGGAAAGGACGGATTCGAGCCCGTCCCTCCGTTTTCTGCTCCTCCTTCCGCGTTTTGTCTTGATATTTAATGATTATAATACTTTTGATATTATAGAGGCATGAGTGCTTCTAGCCACACTCCCACCCCAGGCCCGCCCCGTCCTGCAACGGTCCACCTGTTAGCAGCCAAGCTTAAACGAACCTGTGGAAAATTAAAGGGCGCAGATGTGTTCTCAGCCGAAGCCCAAGCTATCCTCGATCATGCCACAGACTCAGACTGGGCTGCAGCCCAGGAGAAGGCTGACCAAGAAGAATTGAAGTGGAAGCAGCACG
>LKMJ01006351.1_pt1:0-10000 | contig 11142 bp, 12 predicted proteins | sample 643391 | NCBI WGS metagenome assembly LKMJ01 (sample SAMN04112250, study PRJNA286221) | soda lake metagenome | biome: soda lake; feature: Kulunda Steppe; material: water; isolation source: sample PL-Br10 brine of Picturesque Lake | place: Russia: Kulunda steppe | collected 2010-07
AAGTAATTATATAAGGTATTCCTGTGAAGTATTCTGTCCCTCTCTCTACACACACGCTTCCAGTATCGAGTTGGGCCCCGCAAGGTAGGCTTTCACGGTGATGACCAGCCAGCTTAACCTTGCATAGATCGATGATTATCTATTATCTTACATTCTCCTCCCCCTTAAATGCGGGCTAGAGGGCTATAAACACTGAGCACCGGGCTAAGGGTGCAAAGCGACGTCGATGACAGGCCTCGAACCGGGAACCTGCTCCGGATACCAAATGCAACGTTACGAGTGGAAGCGCCGACCAAAAGGGACCAGCCCGATTCCGGTGGGCGGATGCCACTATGGCACCTTCCTACTCGTATATAGTAAAGCGGGAGGACTTGCACCTCATCACCTTTTGGCCATCTTGCGCACTCCACCGCACGCGCATGGATAGAAAGCATTATCGATGATTATCTATTATCTTACATTTATTCTGCTATACAAAGGCTGTTTAGCTACTTGTTAGTAGCTTACTAAGCTACTAGTTTAGTAAGCTACTAGTTAGTAGTGCTAACTACTCACTGATAGTTAAGTGTGGGCAGCAGCAGCAGCAGCAGCAGCAGCAGCAGCATCCCATCCTTCACCCCTTCAAGTGAAGTTCAGCTGCAACATCAGCAGCGCACCTATGCCCTCTCTGCCCCCACAATGGGGTAGGCTACCCCAACACTCAAATTAGCCTACCGAATACCACTAAACAGATTAATATCATCATCATCAGCGGCACCCCTGGGCACATACCCCACCCCATCCAGCAGCATGTTAATCTACATTTCACCTACCAGAGAAATCTAGATTTCAAATGAGAGGAGGGAGACACTTCTTGCCTACCATACATCATGTATGTACGATACATGCTTTTCTAGAAACTGGTTCAGGTTGCAGGCCTGACAGGCTTGAGTCAAGCTGCCAGCGCCTGTAGCTGACATATTTGTGAAACCTTCACCCCATGAATAAAATGAGTCAAGGCAATTAGATCCTGGCCAGAGGAACTCTTGTACACTAGGCTGATGTGGACTGTGAGATGGGCTGGACTCCGTGAATGCCCAGATGTATGGATCTGACTTTTAATTGATGGATCTGAATCTGCTTTGAAAGGACTCTTGTGTTGTGCTATCCGCTTGCCTTGATATCTTCTTGCTTCACTATTTGCTTTGCTATCTAGATCTGCCTTGCTATCTGAAGTGGCTTTTGAGACCACCTGACTTTGATGTTGATTCCTTTTGTTTCTACCTGGCAGGTACTCTGCTTCTTTCTTTGTACGTGATTTAAGTTATCGATATCTTGCTTGTTCAAGATGTCGCTGATCTAAGGAAAAACCCTATTGGAGATTGGAGGTCTTGACAGCCAGCTGGCATTGCTTGTATAGACACGAATATTTGTGGGATGTTCCTTTCGCTTCAGTACAAAAAGATCTGCCTGCCTGTGTTCTGTAGGTGGGAATTAATGAGCACTGTCATGCTGCCTCTTTTGCCTCTCATGTTTGTGTAACAATACTCTGGCCTATGTCCGTTCCCGTCAGATCAGGTTAAGCACATCCACAAAGTCTTGGAGACACGAACCACTCTCCAGCCCAAAGAAGAATTGTGCTCTCAGTATACTTAGGTGCGGAGCGGCAGCAGCCTTCAAGCCTAGTATAGAACTTCAACTAGACAGTTACAGTGCCCTCGTTCAGCAACGTAGCCCTTGCTTTATTTAGTAAGGGGGACAGGCTGTTTGTAAAATTTAACTTAACATCCGAGGGACTCCTGAAAGTCGGACTTTCTGTGCTCCTCTACTTAATGATTCTCCACCGGTGAAGAAGGTCCCTTGACGGTCGCAGAGTGATTTGTTGCCAACATGGTTAGTTTTGTTTCTTATTTTTCCTGTACTCTGCGGCGGCAATGAAAAAGTCTGCTTCATGGCAGAAGACAAAACAAGCAGAGGGGAAAATGGCATTTTAATAACGAGAATCTGCATAATATGCAGCTCAAGAAGAATGATGCAACAAAATAGAGGCATCCAGACATAAGTAATCATAACGTCACAAGCTTTTCACTAGCTACCCTTGCCTTCATATTCCTGGCGCATACTGAGGCAGCGATAAAAACGTATCTGCCACTACGATGAAATTTGCCTTCACATTCCTAGCTCAAACTGAGGTAGTGAATAAGTTGAACCCATAATTATGAAACTTGGACAATGGTAGTGAGAGCACTTGCAGACGAGCGAGCATCCTTTGCATTGAGATAGCATATAGCATTGTCATTAAAGCAGACTGCAGACGAGTGAATCCTCAAGCACCCAAAAACTTTCACCTTCGCTCTTCCCCTGCGATTTTTTGCCATGTTTGGCAAAATTACTGCTGCTGCACTACGTGGGCTGTCAAGTATCCCTCCTTCAACCTACAAGCGCAATAAGATCAAGAGACTTTTTTAATAAGAAAAGAGTGAAGCACTCTGTTAAAGCACTAAGTGTGCCTATTGACTGGACTTGCATGCTTTGTCATGTTTACAGTGCCAGTGTGACATATCAACAAAGGTATTAAGGATGCAGCACTTGGATGCAGGAATACAGTGTGCCTGACATGTAGGTGAAAGCATTATGCTTTTGCGGGGGCTGCTCAAGGATTGCACTTAAATAGGGATTGGCTTTAGCTAATAGCGCTATAAAGCGTTTAGTGCTATGAAAATTTTCAGATATAGCGCACCAAATCGAAGCTCGAAAGTTTACCTCTGGCCCCAAGAATTAAGAATGTAATTAAAGAAATAAATTGGCAGACGTATTAAATGGGGACGAGCCATAGATCATACTGGGGATGGATGGCTTGCAGCCACATGTCCAGGGCAGTGCCACCCCTGCAGACCTCTTCAAGAGGACGACAGCAGGTTCTCTTGGGAAGTGGTCTGGCAGGTAAAAAATGAAGATTTAGCCAGAGATGGGCTGTGTGATGGAGTGCAAGTGTTGCATGCCAACCTCAGCCCCGCAAACCCAGGATGATGCAGCGTTACAACTGCATACAGCAATCACTGGAAGCAGCAGGGGTTGGCAAAATCCCCAAGGAGCATGCCAGGGAGGAGAAAGAGAACGAGGTGAGGAGGGGGTAGACTGTGTTGGGAGGCCAGTGGCCAAGAAGCAGCATGTCAAGTCCTTATCAATGGGCCCCGCATAGCACAAGCAGTTCCTTTGTCTTATAACGATTCATTTCATCAATTATGAGGTCCCCTTCATCAAGCTGGATTGCCCTGCGCTCGAGTCAGTTGAGTCCCTGCAAGCAGCTCCATTCAAGCAGCCATGCAGCAAGCGGTAGTAGCACCAGCACCAGCACCAGCAGCAGCAGCAGCACCAGCACCAGCAGAAGATTTTGAAGAGCAGTAGACAGTAGAAGAGAGCAATCAGCATTGGGCAGCAATCGATTGCTGATATCAGCACTTGAGAGCGGATAGCTAGAGAGTGCCTGGAACACAAGCGTGCTCTTCAGATCACGATGCACCTGATCTGAAGGGCGAACCTCTCAACATTACATTCTTCAGTGCTAAATCTGGTTGCTAGAAGCCCCCAGCCCCAACAGAATTAATGATTTGCTTCCATTTTTGGTATGGGAGCATTATACAGGGTGCTGAACCTCCCATCCGATTTTGATGCCGAAATTCGAAGGGCAAGGTGGAGTTCTGGCAGATATAGCAGCTGAAATATAGCAAAATATCGCTATATAGCGCTATAGAATTGCCTCATTTAGCGCTGTATGCCTATCCCTACACTTGAACCATTATGGAGCAGTCTGTGGTATCTTTTATGAATCTGTACGAGCGAGTTGGAGGAGTGGCAATGCTGCTTTCAAGACAATGCAACATTTACTGCAAGCATTACAAGAACAACATACAGATGAGTAGCAGACAAAAACGTGGATTTGAGAAAATATTCTGATCACACAGTACATCACTGTTGAACAAAATCTTAAATAGATACTTAATTTGGCAGAGCAAACGTGACACAGACAGCTGTCTTTTTTGGACCCTTCTTGTGTCACGGCAACGGTGTTTACCAGTTGAAGGTACAAATTGACAGAAAGTTGAGCAACCCAGCATGGGTGTAGGGCAACCCTATTGCAGAACTGAATACTTATACACAGCAATTCACTTTTCAATTTTGAAGTCTTATTCATGCCATGTTTTAGCTTATGCAATGCGAAATTTGCATTTGGCACAGAAATTCTTGAGAATTTTGTATGTAAGTTGGGGAAAAATGGCGCATATAAGAGCACCTTTCTTGTGTGTGATCCATAATTGCTCTGGCCCATAATCTGGGTGTTAATAATTGTTGCATCCATGGCAACATACAGCTGTCTAAGAAGAACTCGACACCCTCTCCCACTCTTTAGATTACTTCACCCCTTGTCAAAAAGCGACGTGTGTCAAAAAGCAACGATCAGAATCAAGCGATGTTCACACACAAGCGGATGATGATGTGCACATGCGGATGCACGAGCAGAGCCTATACCTTTCCTTAAAAAAGCGTTTGGAAATTTTATTTAGAGGGATGCTGCAAGGGGGAGCGGGCGGCATCAAAATCGTAGATGAATTGACAAGAGGCAAGGCCTTGGAGTGTGCAATTGTGACATTGAGGAAAACACAATTGTCTTGTCTATGTCCGATCTTTCTATGTCCATGTCCTGTACCCTCATCACAGGTAAGACAGAACGAAACAAGACGTTCAGAGCAAAGCCAATACAGGGAAAAGGGGTGGGGAGGAGAGAGAAGGCTTGATGAAATCATGTTTGTTATGGTTTCCAAGGTGACTTTTGGTCTTATTCTTTCCAACAAGATTTGCATTGCCCAATCCTGAGACGAATTAATTTGGCTCATTCCTCGCACGAATTAATTTGGCTCACACCCATGCGAATTTCCCACACGATGAGCCAGCTGAGCCGAAGGTCTAATCATGGACATGTGCAGCTATGCATCTGCCGTGTGTGAGTTCCATGCCCCCTCTTTGCCGTGATGTTTGGTTTGTGTTGGGGTGTTGGTAGGTCCTGTGACCTAAAAGCAGGCTGTCATCAAGCCTTCTTCTGCGGCTCCAATCACAGCACAGCTCACCCCTGACCCTGCCTATTTACTGACATCCAGCACATTCTGCTCCTCACCAGTGCTCTTGGCGCTTGGAGCAGTGCTCATGTGCAGTGACATTGAGCACACCATTGGCATCCACATGCATGGTGACCTCCAGCTTTGCTGTGCCTGCAAGCACATGTGTGCACGTACTGCCAGCTGAACGCGTATGTGCTGGTCAAAACAAGCAGCAGCACACCTGTAGCGGGCAGTTGATGCCCAGATTGGTGCAGCGTCAATGTGCTGAACTGTCAGACCCTGCTGAGCTGGAAGGGTAAAGGTATCAATCGGATAAAAGCAAGGGGGTACAGGCTGACTACAAGGCTGACTCACCTTTAGGCCCAGGAGCCAGTCCGCTGACAGTCATGAGGCCGAGCACATTGCAGAGGTGGCTCTGTGAGAAATCACCCTCAAGGATGAGGACATCCATCTCTGTCTGGTTGTCATGCACAGTTGTGAACACCTAAAGATACGTTGGCATAGCAGTCCAGGGCAGAAGCGTGAGCCCATGCATTCCTTCTGCACCTTCCTGCTTGGAGGCCTGTATTTTCCTAGGGGCACGGTGTTCTCCTGCCACAGTTATTGGCCATAAACATAAACAATGCAAATGGTTCTTTTCTCAAATAACTATGGCATTACAAGACTTATTACGCTCACAGCTGCCAGAGCCCTGCTTACAATGCAAAATTGATCTCTGAGGTTAGATCGTACTGCTCAAGTCAAATAATGAACTTGCACACTGTGCAATGCACAGCCATGCCTGAGAAGCTTACCTGACGCCCGCACGCAGGTATGTCTGAGTTTGCAGGGATGAGCACGTACGCAAGATTCCCCACCACCTGCAAGCCATGTATACGAGGTGAGCAGAGCAGCATGACTGCATGCCAGAGGCACCGTTTTTGGCAATCGCTTTATCATAACAGCCCCAAAAAAAGCATCTGCCCCATCGGCCTGCACTCATGCTGTAGAGGTGGAGAGCAGGCCAGCTGAAACGTTGCCTTAGCAGGATTTGATAGAAAGTCTTTCTATGCCCCAAACTGCATCTGATCTGCCTGCAGGCTTGCTGATACACTAAAATACCCACCTGCACGCCCAGAGCAGGCCTATGAGGCGGCAGTTGCCAGCCTTTAAACATCTCACGGTTTGTGGTTGTGCCGTCAAAGGGTAAGGAGGCACGCATGGGGGGTGGGGCTTTGCCCCGATAGTTTTCAGGGTCAATAGCCCAGGCACGGTACCTGCACAGTGTGCAACCGAAGGCTTGGGCTCTTGAGATCAAAAAGTCTGAAGCGCAGCCTCCCATATGGCATATAAGGCATCCATGTAATGGGTGGGAGGCAAGTGAACAAACACACGAGGAAGAGCTTGCACAGGATAGTGCAGGACACTGTACACAGGTAATGGATGCAATTTGAAAGGGTATGCCTGGAATGACCTTGAAATCTGCAGGTGCAATGGCTGCATACTTTGCAGGACATGCTTGGCAGCCCATAGCCACAACACCCAAGCTGGGAGCTTTGGTTTGCTCCAAACAGCGCCGCGCAACAGTCCATCACATGCACGAGTACAATCTTGTGTCCTGCACCCCTCACTTGTCCATGCTTTCTGTTGTGCCCTCAAACTTGGCGCCTGTGCCATGGTACTCCATGGGTCTGCCAGGCGGAGGAGCCTGGATGGGATAGGGGCGGAAGTTGTCCCCGTACGTGGTGCTACCTGCACCACACAGCACCCACGAAACAATCCTTTCTGCCTACACAGATACGCACTAGTGGAAGCATCTTTGCAGTCACATGTCACATTTCCTGTTTCTCTCACTCTTTAGTTCACTTGTTGCATCCACAGAATTGCAAAGGTAAAGAGGAGGAACTCAGCCATGCAGCTGGCTAACAGAGTGACTGGGGCCTTTTTCATAGTTACAAGTAGCGCCTGCTCAGGAGCATCTGCAGCTTACCTTCAAAAGGAAGTGAGGAAGGTATGTAGTTAGGACCTGCAGGGGGCCTCTGCTCAATTGCATGAGGGACAAAGTCACCCTGTAAAAGAAGGATTGGTGCAAGTTTATGGGCAAGGAAATCACTCTCACCTGCCTGGAGAGCTGCTCATCCATTCCAATGGTGAAGCTTACAAGCTAATAACCGACCCTTAAATGCAGCTACACTTTGTGAGGACAAACTTAAGTAAATGGACAAGTAAGTGAATAATTTGGATGATCATCACTGTTACACAAAACATGCCTGGAGATGGAGATCTTAATCATGCACTGTGGCAAGGCTGGTGCTGAAGTATTCAGCAGCCTGCTGCAAAATGTGGCACCTTGTAGGAGGACATGCCCTCAAATGGCACGTGCATGGGCTGGTACTGTGCTGGCGCGGCCTCATGCTTGGGCAGAGGATGGGGATGGAAGTCCGACCTGCAGATGCGGAAAGTGGTGAGGACTTTTGGCGAAGGCACTTGTGGTTAAAATTTGATGGGCAAGTACCTTGAATCGCAGCAGTACATGGCATTGTAAAAAAAGTGTGTCACCACAAGCACTTGCTTTGCACTCTGCCTTGTCAGTGCCCAACACCATATGGCACAGGTAAATGGGCCGTTCCTGAGATGGCCAAATCTGCGTGAAAGCATGGCATTGGTGCATAAGGCAATGATGCCGTGGAAGAGCACTTTGCGCATGTCCGAGTGGTGGTCGCAGCTTGGCGAATGATGCACCTGCGCAGAGTGCTCCCGGCCTGCAGGTGCAACGCTGTGCCTCTTCCGCGCATGTGATTTGGTGCCAGATTCGTCTGCTGTAGTGTTTTTGGTGGCACGGGCGGGCGCAAGAGGGGTGGGTGGGCGTGTTGTGTTCTGACGCGCGTGCTTGCACAAGGCATCTTAGGACTGGCCAGATCTAGGTCCACCCCTCTGCGCAGGCACCCCCCATTGCGCCAAATGCCCCGCATTGCACGCGATGAGCATTCAAAACAGCAATGGCGTTCGGGGGAGGGAGCGGGGCTCCAGCGATTGTGGTTGAGGGCATGGTCAAGACGCAGGCACCTATAGGAGGCCTCCCGATGCAAGCACAAACAGAAGTGCGCGCACTAGCTTCAGTGGCTGGGCGTCGCAAGGATTACATCAATGCGTGCAGTGCCTAAATGAGGCACATTGAATAGTCATGCCCATGGGAAAATGACTTGATGTCCCCTCATTCCCATGATACCCTCCCCTGCATACGCTCTTTTTTTGTATATGCTTTTTTTTTGGCATACCGTAGTGCTCCTTTGATCCTGCGACTCCTATATCTTGCGAGGTCTCAAAATAATTACATTAATTAATTTGCGAGTAATGAAGGGTTGCGAGGCCTCTGCTTTTAAGCCCATATTTGCGAGCTTCAGGTCACTGTGTCCACATTCATTCCCTGCTTGTCTGGTACACTTGCGAGCCTACTCCCCATCTTTTATTCCTTAATTTGAGGATTCTGAGGAGGTCTCTGACTCCAGTTCCTCCAGCTCTTCCTGACCTCTCCCCCTGCCCCTGCCTCTGCCTCTGCCCCTATCTCTGCCCCTGCCCCTCCCACCCCTTCCAAACCACTCTGCCATACTCAGTGCAAATCCTTTTCCCACTCATTCTTGGGAATGGTGAGGCCCATGGACACATGTGCGCATGCCCTTTTCCCCGCACCTCCAACCTGAGCCATACCCGCTGCTGCTTGTCCCATTCGACTGCTTTCTCTGCCTCTGCCTGTGCTCTACCTGAGTAGCTACTATAGTGCAGGCGCAAGCTCACATGCACTTGATGGCTGGGCAGCCGCAAGGGTAGCAGCTGTACCCACACCAAGGGCTTCTCTTAAATGAATGATGAAGCAGGCCTCTCTAGCCTTGGCCTACCCACAGGCCTGGGTTGAGCAGAAGGGGGTCAGGCTGCAATGGCAGCAGCAAGCACCCTCTCACGCTCAGCAACTTTCTGGGCAGGGTGGGGGTCCTGGTGGGTACGTAGCTCCCCAGGCTGCCCATCACCCTCTGAGCACTTCCACTTTGAACAACCCACATCAAAAAGCGTCCTTTGCCCGTTTGGGGCGTGGGGGTCCAGAGGAGGGGGGGCCGGGCAGGGCAGTGGCTAAACTACCATACCTTGCAAGCTCTTTGAAAAAGTTATTATTTTACTCCTGGCAGGTTGCGAGAGCGTGCTGGAATTAATTTATTAATCGCAAGATCCCTAGGAGCACTACGGTATACGCTGCTCACCAACAACAATGGCAAATCGCTGTTCAAGCGCACACATATAATCCATATCCTTTACAGGGGATGCCTGCTGCTGCTGCCGATGCTGCTCTGCTGCTGCGGAAATTATTCTATGGAGAAGCCTTGCAGACTTCTAGAGTACGGGGCCTCACTTGAGGTGCATCACACACTATATGCAGCATGGTATGTGTGCCAAACCCCTAAATGTGCTTCTGCATCGCTCTTTTGCTGCAGATCCGGAGTGTTGCCTCAGGGACCAGAGTGTGCTGAGCATGGAGGGTGACAGGAGGCGGGTTTTAAAAGCTTTAAGCTTTGCTGCTTTTCGATGAAAAACTCGTTGTGCAAGTATGAATTTTCCTTACATTTCATACATATGATAGCACAAACTGTAATAAGACCATGGCTGGTGGGCTGCTCATGCAGCCACAGCTGCTTATATTACACAAAACGACCTACAGGGTAGCTTCACGAGGAGCGCTGCCTTAGCCCTCACACTAGCAATACATCATTGTGACAAGAGACGGAGCACTCGCGCATGCTGGGTACAGGCATCTTTATTTGCAGGTAGCTCACCTGTAAGATGTAGTGCCTTCAAAAGGCAAGGAGCTGGGAGCATAGGCAGGGGCCCTAGGACTCGCTTTCTCAAGCGGATGAGGCACAAAGTTGGCACCATAT
>LKMJ01006354.1_pt1 | contig 11140 bp, 7 predicted proteins | sample 643391 | NCBI WGS metagenome assembly LKMJ01 (sample SAMN04112250, study PRJNA286221) | soda lake metagenome | biome: soda lake; feature: Kulunda Steppe; material: water; isolation source: sample PL-Br10 brine of Picturesque Lake | place: Russia: Kulunda steppe | collected 2010-07
GCCCACCTCAAAGCCGAGATCGCGATGGGGACGATCCGGGATCTCGACGACGTGATGGACTGGCTCGAAACAACGTTCTACTACCAGCGTGCCCAGAGCGCCCCGTCGAAGTACGGCTTCGAGAACCTCCGCGAGCGCGTCCGCGAGACGCTCTCGGAACTGGTCGAGGCTGGTTTCGTCGAGACCGACGAACTGGGGGTCGATCCGACGCCGCTGGGGCGGCTCGCGTCGAAGTACTATCTTCGGCTCGATACAGCCGAGCGATTTCACGACCTCGCAACGGCAGACCAGCAGGACGTCGATGCGGTGCTCGAAGCCGTTGCGACCGCCGAGGAGTTCGACAGCGTCAACGCCCGCCAGTCCGAGCGTGACGCCATCTCAGCCGTGCTCTCGGGCAAAACCTACACCGATGAGGTGGACGCCGGACAGCGAAAGGTGCTCGCCATCCTGCACTCCTCGATGACCGGATCGACACCCGCAGACCTGACGAGCGACGCGTGGGTAATCCGGCAGAACTCCGTCCGGCTGGTCTCCGCGCTCGGGGCCTTCTGCCGACGTTTTGCCGACCCGCAGGTCGCCAACCTCGTTCGGCGCGTCGAGGCGCGCCTCGACCACGGCGTCAGCGAGGGTGCCGTGGGCCTGACTGCAGTCGACGGGATCGGATCGGGTCGAGCGAGCAAACTCGCAGCCGAGGGGGTCACGACGCCGGGCGAGGTCATCGCCGCTGGCGTCGATGGTCTCATCGCCGCCGGGCTCTCCGAGGGCGTCGCCGAGCGGGTCGTCGAGTCCGCGGGTGAACTCCCCGCCATCGAGATCGAGTGGGGCTCGTTCCCCGACTCGATCCCACAGGGGCAAAACGAGATGTGCGAAGTAACTGTCAGAACTGTGGCGGGCAACGCCGCGGTCGGCGTGCGCGTCACGGTCAACGGTATCGAGATGACGACTGACGAGACGTACCTGAGCGACGAACTCGCCGTTCCGGTCGGCGTCTTCGGCGGCGACGAGTCGCCACTGGAGTATGCAGTCGAGGTCACGTTTCCCGAACTCCCGCTGTTGCCAGTGCGGGACTCGCGAAGCGTCGACGTGACGTGACGATTCTCGCTCGCCGTCGACGCCCGATACTTCCCGGCCGACGCCGGGTCAGCGCTCGCCGTCGACGACTGCCAGCACCGTCTCACGAAGTTCGTCCGGACCTTCTGCGACGACGTCCGCGCCGGAGAAATCCATGCCGGGGTTGATTTCGGTCCGATACGCGATGCTCGTCATCCCCGCACGATTCGCCGCCTCAATCCCGTTCTCGGAGTCCTCGACGGCGACGCAGTCGGCCGGATCGACGCCGAGCTCGGCCGCGCCAGTCTCGTAGACCAGCGGCTCGGGCTTGCTGCGGCCGTCGATGGCGTTCCCGCTGACGACCGCGTCGAAGTACTCCCGGATGCCGAATCGATCGAGGACGATGTCGATCCAGTCGTGGGGCGAGGATGAGACGACAGCGAGTGCTACGTCACGCTTGTCGAGCTCCTCGGCAAGTCCCTCGAAGCCCTCCAGCAGGTCGACGCGCTCGCCGTAGAGCTCCTCGGCGGCGTCCTCGTAGTGGGCTTCGAGCGTCTCGCGGTCCACCCGCAACTGATCGCCGTAGTGGGCTTCGAGGTAGTCGTAGATCTCGCGGTAGTTCATGCCCGTAATCTCCTCGTCGGCGACGACGCCCTCGCCGACTGCTTCGGGCAGTACCCGCTCCTCTTCGAGTTCGACCCAGTACTCCTCGGAGTCGACCAGCACGCCATCCATATCCCACAGTACTGCCTGCATACCCGACTGGTACAGCGGCCTGCCGGATATACCCGCCGCCACGGTACTGGGGGCTGGTCCACAGGTTGAAGTACGAACCCGCGGCCAGAGCGGTGCATGTCCGAGACGGCCGACCCAGTCCTACCCGAGACCGACCACTCGATCCGCGTCTTCGCGGGCGAGTGTACTTCCATCTACGACAGCGACGGGCGCGAGGAGCATCGCGGCCACGTTACCGTGGTCGTCAAGCCCGACAACACCGTACTGGTCCACGACGCCGATGGCTACCAGCCCGTGGCGTGGCTCACCCGCGCCGACTCGGTGACCTGTGCCCGCGACCGTGGGTTCTCGGTGACCGCACGGTCGGGCGAGGAGACGCTCCGGGTCGTCGGCCACAGTGAGGACGGCTACGCCAGCTATCCGGCGACCGAAGCGGGCGTGCCGGTCGGTTCCTGTCCCGACTGCGGACGCTCGCTCGTCCGCGCAAGCGGCGCAGTGTCCTGTCTTGGCTGTGGCAACCGGTACGGTCTTCCGGCTGGTGCGTCGATCCGATCGGAACACTGTGAGTGTGGTCTTCCCCGGCTTCGGGCCGAACGCGGTCTCCCATTCGATATCTGTATGGATCGGGAGTGTGAGTCGCTCGACGCCGCGGTTCGCGAGGAGTTCGACCGCGCGTGGGACTGTCCCGAGTGTGGCGACGACCTCCGGATCCTCCGCCGGGGCGGGCTGATCGCCGGGTGTGACTCCTATCCCGACTGCGAGACGGGCTTTTCGATCCCCGCGGGGACGGTCGTGGGCACCTGTGGTTGTGGTCTCCCACTGTTCGAGACGCCGACCGGTCGGCGCTGTCTCGATGCGACGTGTGAGGCCAGCGAACTTCCCGGGACATGACCGGGGGGCTGTCCCACCTCCGGTCGCCCGGTCCAATTCCGGACCGTAGCACCTTTGCCCGCCCGCGGGCGAGAGTCTCCCAATGGAAGGCACACTCCGCGACGGCGTCGTCCACCTCTCGGGCAACGCACGCCAGCAGTTCTACGACGCGCGCGGCTACGGCTATCCGACCGGCGGGAACGACATCGCCGTCGCGCCGGTTGAGGCCGCCCACCTCCTCTTTCGCGGGGATCTGGATGCGGTCGTCGACGGCGACCGTCGCCTCGGGTTCCGCGAGTTTCTCACCGAGCCGGGCAGGGACGGCTTTGGCCTCCGGTTTCTCGTCTACGCCGACCTGCGCGCACGGGGATTCTATCTCTCGCCTGCCCGCGATCGCTGGACGCCGAGTTCGGCCGAGCTTGACGGCGTGGATTTCGTCGTATACCCCCGTGGGAAGGGTCCCGAAGACGGGCGCGTGGAGTACCGAATCCGGGTCGTCGGCGAGCGCCAGCGCGTCGCGGCGTCCTCGCTGGGGGAGTGCACCCTCGCGATCGTCGACGAGGAAAGCGAGATCACCTACTTCGAGACGGGTCGGCCGGAGATCGAGGGATCGACCACGGTCGACCTGCCCGAAACCATTCCTGCCGTCCTCTTTGCGGACCGGGCGATCTGCTGGGAACCTCCCGGGAATCTCTACGAGAGCGGCTTCTACGGCCAACCGCTTGCCGAGCGTAACGCCGAGGGTATCCACGGACTCCAGCTCTCACTCGTCGAGGCCGCCCAGCTCGCCGCCGCGGGCGCGATCGACGTCGAGGGGGGCTACGAGGCCGTCGTCGAACACGGCCGCGCCGTCGAGGGCGAGCGGTTCGACCGGCGGCTCTACGCCTACTCCACCCTCCGCGAGCGCGGCGTAGTACCGAAGACCGGCTTCAAGTTCGGCGCGGACTTCCGGACCTACGCGGATGTCGAATCGGTCGAGGAACTGAGCCACTCCGAGCGGCTCGTCCGGGTGCTCCCGCCCGACCACGAGTTCGCACCCCGCGATCTGTCGCTCGATATCCGACTGGCCCACGGCGTCCGCAAGGAGATGGCCTTCGCGCTGACCGACGGCGAGAGCGTCGACTGGCTCGGCGTCGAACGGATCACTCCCTGAACGCCTTCGGGACGCTACGGTCTCCCGAAACGAACGGTTTATGCGCTCGCCTGCACCACTCTCCAGTAGTCGCACGGATGACCCGCAACACAGACTCCCGTGACGCCAGCGCATCGCCGTCCGAACGAGACGCCTCGGACGGGGAGAACTGGCGTTCGTCGGCCCACCTCCGGACCGACGGTGCGGGAGCCGACAGCGCCGCCGGTGCCGACGAGGTCGCGCTGGACCCGTGGGGTTCCTCGTCGGTCGCGGACTACCGTAAGCTGTTCGAGGAGTTCGGTATCGCCGAGTTCGAGGAGCTGCTGGACTCGGTTCCGAATCCCCACTACCTGATGCGTCGCGGCGTGATCTTCGGTCACCGTGATTACGAACCGGTCGCCGCAGCGATGCGCGAGAACGAACCGTTTGCCGTCCTGTCGGGCTTTATGCCGACTGGCGATCCCCACATCGGCCACAAACTCGTCTTCGACGAGATCATCTGGCATCAACAGCAGGGCGGGGACGCCTACGGATTGATCGCCGATCTGGAAGCCCACAGCGCCCGCGGGCTCACCTGGGACGAGATTGACCAGCACGCCGAGAGCTACATCCTCTCCCTGCTCGCGCTCGGCTTCGATTCCGAAGAGGGCACGCTGTATCGCCAGTCGGCGAACCGCGAGGTGCAGGATCTGGCCTTCGAGCTTGGGATCGAAGCGAACTACTCGGAGCTGGGATCGATCTACGGTTTCGACGGCGAGACCGATGTTTCGCACATGCAAAGCGTCGTCACGCAGATGGCCGACATCCTCTACCCGCAGGTCGCTGACGAGCCAAAGCCGACGGTGATCCCAGTCGGTCCCGACCAGGATCCGCATATGCGTCTCGCGCGCGACCTCGCGGCTCGAACCCGGTTCTTCGGCGTCACCGAGGCGTACGCGAGCTTCGAGGCAACCGAGGACGAACGCGAGCTGATCGCGGAGGCATACGCAGCGCTTGACGGCGAGGCGGCCCGCACGGATGCCGACCGCGATACCGTTCGGTGCGAGGACATCGCCGACTGGCTCCGCGAGCACGAACCAGCGCCCGAGGACGAGCGCCAGTCAGCCATGGAGAAACTCGACGCCGCGGGCAAGGAGCCGGTTCGCCCCCGCGTCAGGCTCCTCGATCGGAACGCCACCGAAGCGGCCTTCGAGGCGTTGATCGACGCAGTCGAGGGTGAAAAACGCGTCTACGAGAATCACGTCGACACGTTCGAGCTCACCCGTGCGGACGCCGACGAGCTCGCCCGGCAGGTCGAACTCGATCATGGCGGTTACGGCTTCCTGCCGCCGTCGTCGATCTACCACCGCTTCATGACCGGGCTCACGGGCGGCAAGATGTCATCGTCGATTCCCGCCTCGCATATCTCCCTGCTTGATGACCCAGAGGAGGGGTACGACAAGGTCAAATCGGCCACTACGGGCGGGCGTGAGACCGCCGAAAAACAGCGCGAACTCGGCGGGAAAGCGGACGAGTGCCCGGTCTACGAGCTGTACGCCTACTTGCTCGCGGACGATGACGACGAGTTCGCAACGGAGGTCTACGAGGAATGTGTCGGGGGCGAACGGCTCTGTGGCGGGTGCAAGGAACAGGCCGCCGAGCTGATGGCCGAGTTCCTCGAAGAGCATCAGGAGAAACGCGACGAGTGGGCCGAGAAACTCGACGAGCTGGATATCGAACTCGACAGCGATCGAGCGCGTCGGTAACCCCACCAGTCGACGAATCCTTTTCGCTCGCCCGCCGTGAAATTTTTCACCCCGCTTGCAGTACCCGTAGCTATGTCTACGCGTCTCGATCCTCTCAGACAGCCCGAGTACATCGGTGAGAACCGGTGTACACCCTGTACCGTGGTCAACGTCTGTATTGCGGCTCTGCTGGCGGTGGCGGTCGGCGTGGCGTTCCCACTGGCTGGCGTCGTCGTCTTCGTCCTCTCGCTGGCGGCGATCTACCTCCGCGGGTATCTGGTACCCGGAACGCCCACGCTGACGAAACGTTACTTCCCCGATCGAGTGCTTGCGCTGTTCGACAAGGAGCCCGCGTCGACCGACGAGTTCGTCCCGGCAGCCGACGCTGCGACCGGCCACGGAGGGGCCGATAGCGAGAGCCCGTCAGTCGAGGCCGGGCACGGGGCGACGCCGGGTACTCCCGATGCGACGGTGACCGGAGCGGATCCCGAGACGGCGTCGTCGACTGACCCCGCCGATGACGCCGACGCGCCCGAGCCCGATATCGTCCCCGAGCAACTCCTCGGCGACCTCGACGTCGTCGAGCCCTGTGAGTCGGTCGACGACCTCTGTCTCACCGAGGCCTTCGAGCGGTCGTGGCTCGACGCGACCGAGCAGCGTCGCGACGACGTGCTCGATCCTGACCTCCTCGCGCCGCTTTTTGACGCCGACGCCGAGCGGATCGAGGTTACCGACAACGAGGAGTCCGTCGTCGTCGAGGCAACCGGTGTCGGCCGCCAGCGCTGGCTCTCGACTGGCGCGTTGCTCGCCGACGCGACGGCGAACGAGCGGCTATTGGCCGAACACGACCGCTGGGCCGCGCTTGCGCCACACCAGCGACTCCCCATTTTGAAGGCGCTCAGATCCTTCCTGCCGACCTGCCCGCTCTGTGAGGGGTCGATCGAGATGGGCGAGGAGACGGTCGAGTCGTGCTGTCGGTCCTGGGAGGTCGTAGCAGTTGCCTGTAACGATTGCGAGCAGCGGTATCTGGAAGTCGACGCGAAAACGATCGAGGGGGCAGTGGAGTAGCAATCTCGGACTGTGCCGCGGGTCGCTCAACCAGGGAACGTGACTCAGGACGATTACGCTCCGTCGTCGAGCCAGTCGGCGTCGTCCGGTTCGGTACGGTGATCGCCGACTGTTGCCCGGTTGACTTCGCCGATTCGATCGGCAACCGTCTCGACGAGCTCGGTCAGCGGTTCGGCGACGGCGCTTTCCGTGTCAGTGACCGCCGGCCGTCCAGTGCCTTCGGCACCGAGATCCGGGTGGACGGGCAGCCGCCCCAGCAGGTCGACGCCGTAGTCCTCGACGATCCCATCCGCGCCATCGCGACCGAACACCTCGTGGGTGTCATCACAGTTCGGACACTGGAACGCGCTCATGTTTTCGACGACACCGAGCACCTCGGTATCGTGCTGTGCGAACAGCTCCAACCCCTTGCGGGCATCGTCGACGGCCATCTGCTGTGGCGTCGTGACGATCACTGCGCCGGTAACAGGGACGCTCTGAAGCAGGTTTAGTGAGGCGTCGCCAGTCCCCGGCGGCAGATCGACGATCAGATAATCCAGAGCCCCCCACTCGACGTCCTCGACAAACTGCATCATGACGTTGTTGACCATCGGGCCGCGGAGCACTGCCGGGTCGTCCTCGCTTTCGGTGAGAAAGCGCATACTGACGACGCTGATCCCGTCTGACCTCGCCGGGACGAGGCGCTGGTCCTCCGTCAGTCCCGGGTCGTCCTCGACGTTGAGGATTCGCGGTACGTTGGGGCCGTGAATATCCGCGTCCAGGATCCCAACCTGTGCCCCGATATCGTTCAATCCGGCAGCGAGATTCGTCGCGACGGTGGTCTTTCCGACCCCGCCTTTGCCGCTCGCGACCGCGATCACGTTCTTGATATTCGGATACACTTCAGTGTCGAAACCGACCGACTCGTCGACATCGGCCTGCAGTTGAACCTCCAGATCCAGCTCCGCGATCGCATCGCGGATCCGCTCGCCAAGCTCCATCTCCCCCGGCGCATAGGGTGTGTTCAGCGCCAGCGAGACGTACGCCGTCCCGTCGTCGACCGTCACTTCGTTTATCAACCCCAGGGACACGATATCGTCGTCTAGCTGTGGGTCGGTTACTGTGCCGAGCCGGTCGAGAAGTTCACGTTCTGATGTCATGGGTAGTCAATGCGATCCGCGTCGTTCGTTCCTAGTTGGATCAGTAACGGTATATGATACCAGTCGGTTTTCATCTGCTGGGAACAATCGACAGGGAAGCTATGTAGCGGACTCGCAAAGCTTTTTATTTCACCGTTGTAGTATATGCGGGTATGGCATCCGAACCCATGTGCCGTGCCAGCGTCGCCACGCAGCCATCGATCGACAGCACTGGGTTCGGCTTTTTTTCCACGGCGTGATCGATCGGTGGATTCGCGTCGACGGCTTCGCGCCCGACGCGCCGACGAAACCGACCGATAAATCGCAACCGGTAACTGACGACCACGCAGTCTAAGACATATGAACCCATGAAACTCCCAGCATCACAGGTTGCGGTCATAGAGGCCGCGAGCGCGGACGAGGCACAGACGATCGATCAACTAGCGTCAGCCACCGGCGAGAAGCCCGAAACCGTCACCGGGGCGGCGTTCGACCTCGAAGCCGACGGACTCGTCTCGATCGAGGAAGACGTCAAGGAGAGCGTCGAGCTCACCGAGGAGGGCCAGGCGTATCTCGACGACGGTCTGCCGGAGGTCCGGCTGTACGAGGCGGCGCTCGAACTCGGCGCCGCCGACGAGCCGGTCTCGATGGGACAGGCCATCGGCGCATCCGGTCTCGACGGGGCGGCCGTCGACATCGCGCTCTCGAACTACGCCCGGAAGGGGTACGGCGTCATCGACAGCGGCGAGATCACGGCTGATCCTGCTGCGGACTCTGCCGCGGACGCCGAAGCCGCTGCACTCGCCGCCATCGAGACCCAGCAGACGGACGCGATCGACGCCGAGACGCTCGACCAGCTCGATCACCGGGGCCTGGTCGACCGCTCCGAACGAACCGTTCGCTCCGTCCGACTCACTGACGATGGCGTCACCGCGCTGATGGAGGGCGTCGAAGCGGCCGAAACCGTTGACCGACTCACGCCCGAGCTGCTCACCAGTGGCGAGTGGGCCGAGGTCGAGTTTACCGAGTACAACGTCGAGGCCGACGCCCCCGAGTACGGCGGCGGAAAAGAGCATATCCTCCGGCAGACGGCGAATCGCGTCAAGGATGTCCTCGTCGGGATGGGCTTTCAGGAGATGGGGGGCCCACACGTCGACGCGGACTTCTGGATCAACGACTGTCTGTTCATGCCCCAGGACCATCCCGCACGGACCCACTGGGACCGCTTTGCCATGGACAACCCACGGGAGATCGACGAGCTCCCTGCCGACCTCGTCGAGCGCGTCGAGCGTGCCCACCGCGAGGGCGTCGGCGAGCACGGCGACGGCTACCACTCCCCGTGGGACGAGGACTTCGCGCGTGCGCTCGCGCTACGTGGACACACAACCAGTCTCTCAACTCGCTATCTCTCCGGCGAGCAGGTCGGCGAGCTCGAACCGCCACAGCGATTTTTCAGCGTCGAGAAGGTCTACCGGAACGACACGCTCGATCCGACCCACCTCCTGGAGTTCTTCCAGATCGAGGGCTGGGTGATGGCCGAGGACCTCTCCGTGCGTGACCTGATGGGTACCTTCGAGGAGTTTTACGCCCAGTTCGGCATCACTGATATCGAGTTCAAACCGCACTACAACCCCTACACGGAGCCGAGCTTCGAACTGTTCGGGACTCATCCCGAGACGGGCGAACTGATCGAGATCGGGAACAGCGGCATCTTCCGCGAGGAGATGCTCGAACCGCTGGGCGTCGAGTGTGACGTGATGGCGTGGGGCCTCGCACTCGAACGCCTGCTCATGCTGATCTACGGCTTCGAGGACATCCGCGACGTCCACGGCACGCTGTGTGATCTCGAACTGCTGCGGGAGACGGAGGTGATGTACTGATGCCAACAGTCGATGTCGACCCCGACGAACTGCGCGACCTGACCGACCACGAGGAGAAATCCGACGAACAGCTCAAAGACGACCTGTTCTCGCTGGGTCTCGAATACGAGGGATCGACCGAGGACGGCGAGTTCGAACTGGAGTTCGCTCCCGACCGGCTGGATCGGCTTTCAGTCGAGGGGATCGCCCGGTCGCTGCGCTATCAGTACGGCGACGACCGCGGCGTCCACGTCCCGAACACGAACGACGCGGACTGGGTGATCGAGGTTGAGGACGCCCCCGAGGAGCGTCCGTACGTGACCGGTGCCGTAATCCGAGGCGTCAACCTGAGCGAAGACGCGCTGGACTCGCTGATCCAGCTACAGGAGAAGCTCCACGCGACCATGGGTCGAAAGCGTGCAAAAGGTGCGATCGGTATCCACGATCTCACGATGCTGAAGGGCACGTCGCTCGACCCCACTGCGGGCGAGGAGCGAACGACCAACAGCATTCGTTACACGAGCGTCGCTCCCGACGGTGACCGGTTCGTCCCACTCGATTCCGATCGGGAGCTTATCCCCGGACAGGTTCTCGAAGAGCATCCGACCGGCGAGACGTACGCGGATCTCGTCAGCGAGTACGACCGGTATCCCGCGATCTACGACGATATCGGCCTGTTCTCGTTCCCGCCGGTGATCAACGGCCGCCGGACCGAGGTGTCGACGGATTCCCGTGATCTGTTCGTCGAGTTGACTGGCACTGATCAGTGGACGATCGACCGGATGTGTGCGATCATCTGTTACGCACTCGACGCCCGTGGTGCGACTATCGAGGATGTCGTCGTGGAGTACTCCGACCGCGAACTCCACAGGCCGGACTTCGAGGTGTCCGAGAAAGTAGTCTCGCACGCCCGGATCGAGACGCTGCTTGGCGTCGACTTCGATCCCGAGGAGGTAATCGACCTCTTCGAGCGGTCCGGTCTCGACGCCGAGGTCGTGGAAGACGACGACGGGGACCTCGTCTACGAAGTGACGATCCCGCCGTACCGTGTCGACGTGCTTCACCCGCTGGATCTCGTCGACGACATCGGGCGGGCGTACGGGTTTAACGATCTCGAACCGCGCTACCCGGACGTGAGCACGGTCGGCGGTCGACACGAGCGCTCCCGGCTCGAAGACGCCGTCCGGACCCAGCTCGTCGGCCTCGGCTTCGAGGACATGCTCAACTTCTACATGATCAACGAGGCCGAGAACTTCGATCGGATGGGGATCTCCCCGGAGGACGACGCCCTCGGTGCGGCGACGCCGACCACGATCAAGAACCCCTACAGCGAGGACTACACGATGCTCCGGACGTGGGTCCTGCCCTCTCTGCTGATGGTGCTCGAAGGGAACACCCACCGGAGCTACCCGCAGGACCTCGCCGAGATCGGTCTCGCCGCGCAGGTCGATGAGTCAGAAAACACGAACGTCGCGGAACACCGGGCCGTCGCTGGCGTGCTCGCCCGGCACGACGCGACCTATGAGGACGCGAAGGGACGGCTCCAGACGCTGGCCCGGAACTTCGGCGTCGAACTGGAGACAC
>LKMJ01006355.1_pt1 | contig 11139 bp, 12 predicted proteins | sample 643391 | NCBI WGS metagenome assembly LKMJ01 (sample SAMN04112250, study PRJNA286221) | soda lake metagenome | biome: soda lake; feature: Kulunda Steppe; material: water; isolation source: sample PL-Br10 brine of Picturesque Lake | place: Russia: Kulunda steppe | collected 2010-07
ATGCAAGGACCACCTGGATAGCATGCAAGGACCACCTGGATAGCATCCTGTGCATGCAAGGACGACCTGGATAGCATGCAAGGACCACCTGGATAGCATCCTGTGCATGAGGTGAATATGTGCTCAGCATGATCGTTGTGATGTTGTCCTGTTGTCTTGGATTGATGCGCAGTCCGCGCACATTGCTGCCATGTCTGTGCAGGTCTGCTGTTCAGCGTGTTGAACGCACCCCCATTCTCCCTCCCTCTTGCTACCCTCCTGGACTTTGAAACACCTGAAGCAACCCAGATCCCTTCTTCAGCCATTTACGAAGGGCTTGAGCCTGCACCTTCTGCCGCAGCTGCCCCAGCCCTGGTGCATCCTGGCCTCCAGCCGGGGGCAGAAGTCTTGGCAGCAGCGCCAGCACAAGCAGCAGCAGCAGCAACGGCAGCTTCCATTTGGGCAGCAGCGACACGCGGATGCATCAAGGGCTTTGCCCCTGCTGCTGATTACAGCCTTGACGCTGACAGCTGCCTGCATCACCCTGCTCCTGGCCATGCGCTGTGCCCTACAGAAGCAAGCTATAAAGAATGGGGCGAGCACTTCACCAAGCACCTCCACGGCATCCGCTTCTGGTCAGCCCTCGCCACTGTTCCTTATGCAGTCAGAGCCTTGCTTTCTCACGACTGCATAAAGAAAGCAAGCGCAGTTGCCCACCTGCTGCCGTTTTTTGTCCTTCCTCGGAATCCCAAGGTACTTCTGGCCTCTGTCTGTCTTGGTTCAGGCACTTGGATGCCGTGCATAGATTTGCTATCTTTTGCAGATGCAAGGGAAGGCTGCAATGCCAAGGCAGGGTGTTTGCTTGCGACCTTGTGGTTTTGATCGACAGCCTTGCTTGAATTAGGCTCTCTGGGCACTCGGGGCATTAGCGTGCTGCGCTTCAACGTGGGAGCCCAGAAAAGTATCCCGGTTTGTGTTGTCTTAGTTGCCCCAACCCTCCTCAGAGCAGCCTAGCCATTCCCCTTCTCAAAGTAGTCCCAACCGTCTTCTTTCCTCACGAGGCAGGGGGGAGCCCAAGTGCTGAGGTGCTGCCATCTTGTGAGTTGGACGCTCATGGGCCTGAGATGGTACACCCCCGCCGGATGACCATATAAGTAAGGGCAACTCAGAAATTCTAGCCATTGCAAAGAACTAGCTGCGAGCAAGAACTGCAAACCGCTTGTTTGATTCTCAAGAATTTAGATTGTTTGATTGCTGGATGCTCGCGATGCCACATGTGTCCAAACACATTCACCAGTTCACTCATTGCTGGTGATCTCAGATGTTGATCACAAGCAGTACCGCTGTAGTTTGCTGCTCCTGGCTAGCAAATATGTGGTATTATCTCTTGGACTCACCACGCTGGTCTCCTTGCACTTTCAGGGAAGGTGGTCAACTGGAACCTTGAGATCTTTGTGCTTGTCTTGTACCACAGTCAGAGCATATGTCAGGTAGAGACTCTGACCTTGATTAGCTGGCACTGCTTGGTGCGCTCTGCAAGGACAAAACAGAGCAGAAATTGTGGTTTTACTCTTGTGCTATTGTGATCAATCATAGCAAAAGCCAGTGGCTTTGCAGTGTTGCCTGTCGACCTTGTGTATGAGTATGTTGCGTGAAAATGCAAAACCGTTAACAATCACAGGGAGGAGTGTCGTGCTCCTGTATGTGTTCCTCTTTTCTCCACAGGTTGCCAGGCAGGACACTTGCACAGACTTCAAATGCCATGCATGTCCACCCAACAATGTCTAGGTGTCTTTTGACCAATGATCACATTTATGGCGACGAAGGAGCAGGCCAGACTCTCCTAAGGAGCCCCCTTGAAAACATTGCATTATCAATTTACTTCAGACGGCCTGTCTGCAGTAAGACTTACTAAACAAGTGAATCATGGACTTTTTCATGCATTGAATTGGAGGAAGCTATCACCTGACCTGTAGGGTATGTAACCCATTAATTCCTCGCTCCTCCCTCAATTCTGCTTGCCTCATGTTGCCATGCAGGTGACAATGCGCCTTCTCCTCTTAGAGCGTATAGCAACAACTGCAGTCTTCACGCTCCTGTATAAAACCATCAACACCGGTTGCCCTGTGTTCAGGTGGGTCAACTTCTCGCAGGTGACCTTAGCCTGCATCACTGCTTGCACCCTGCATCGCTGCGTGCACCCTGCATCACTGCTTGCGCCCTGCATCACTGCTTGCACCCTGCATCACTGCTTGCACCCTGCATCACTGCGTGCACCCTGCATCACTGCTTGCACCCTGCATCACTGCTTGCACCCTTTGGCGGTCTTCATTTCTTCAAGCTTCTTTCTTTGGCTTCAAAGTGTGACAGCTGTGACAGCTGTGTTGGCGCTATGTTGCCAGGGTGTTGTGAGACACATGTGCGCGAGACTCTGTGCCTGCATCAGCTAAAGAGCATGCGGATAAAGGAAGCTTTACACATTTCACTGGTCAACTTAACATTGAAGCGCATTGATTGTGCTCCGATGCTTTTCATAAACGCTAGCAACACGCTAGTGCTATGAAGCTCGTGCTGTTTGCACTGTGTTGCGTGTGGCATGGGGAGCCGCCGTATGAAATTGCGTGGTATCATTGATTATGGACTGCGCAGGTCCGTTATGATTAATCTGGCAGCTTTCACAATGGAATGCCTGTTGGACATCTATCTCCGATGCCTGTACTTGAGGTACCTGGAAAGGCAGCAGGCACAGCCACGACTGATGGAGGGACAAGAGAAAGGGAGCAAGTTGAGGAGCACGACTCACTGATGCACCACCTTACCATTAAATGTGAAGGCATTGCATGCCTAAATTGCACCTGCTTTTTTTTCTTGTGCTTGTTCCCGGTTTAATTTGAGGAGCATTGGCGTGCCACCATCGATGCTCAGTCTATGACTGAACAGCTAAGTTACAAGGCACAGCGGCACAGGCTGCAGCAGTTTGGCATCCTACATAGAATTTGTGCTGTTATTGTAGTTTCTACTGGATTTGGCGGTGTGCATCCATTTAGACCTGTGCTGTGCCTTGTCAAGATCCAGTTGCATGATAAAACTGCAAAAGAACAGTCTTGCGCAGATGTGCACAAAAAGATGGTCTACATAGGGCAAGATGCTTGTTATCATGGCAGAAAAGGGCGGTTTTTCAAAGGGAAGCAAGATGACTCAACGTCCATTCAAGGCCTGCAAATTCGTAAAGCGAGGCATGTACAAACGTAGCATGCATGACAACCATTGACATGCATAAAAGATGGGCATGGAGCAGCTGGCAACTTCATTACCTTAAAAAATTTGGTTCAGTCTCAAGATCAAATGAGATTTAATCTCAATGATGCTGTCTGCCTTGAGCATGCTTATCAAAAAATTGGGTTTTTCGGTCTTGTCATAGGAATCTTGTCATTTGTCATAGGAAAAAAGTATGCTGAAGCTGCGAGCTTGGACCTCTCCTTACTACACGCTGCCAGTTTATTGATTCGTGCAGGCTTTCTTTCTGTCGTAAGTAGTCATGTTGCACAAGTAGTCCTTCTGCTGGCCTACCTTGTTTATCTTCATGTGTAGCATGTGGATCAGTGTAAACCATGCATTTTCAGCAAGAAATGCATGGTTGCAGCTGAGATGGATATGCTTGCCTTCAGGGTTTGTACCTGCAATACACTACCTTTTTGCTTTTGTAACCTTATGGTGGAAGTCTTTCAGGGGCCCTGAAATGCATGACCCATGAGTCTTAGCTTGTGTTGTCACATTGCCCATGTGCTGCGCCAAGGCTTGTGTGTTGTCCAGTTCAAAGGCTTTTTATTGTCCGTTGGCCCTGGTCTTAAGCGTCTTTCAAATTTGCGATATCCTTCTTTCCCAACTTTAGTACCCCACTCCTGGTCTTGATAATGATTTGTTGCATAAGTTTTCCCAAGGGCACGTCTGGTACTAACATGTTTTTAAGTATGTTGAACCGAATGAGCATGAAACATAGCAAGCTTGGTGGCTTTTTGAGGATCTAGGTTATTTTAGGTTACATAGCTGTACCTGCTAAACGAGGGCAGCTTTGCTAAAGCCAAACGGGCCTGCAACCAAAACCAATAAAGACAAGCTAGGTGTTCTGAAATCTAGGCACGGCATTCTAGACACTCATGCACAAACAAGGCCAGGCCTTAGGTGTCTGCCTGGCTAATCAAGTCTCTTAGCCTGTTTGAGCTACTAGATGGGTTGCACAAGAGATGGTGGTGCTTGACCCGCAAGCCTGCCAAGTCAGCACTCGGGCAATCTAAGAGGACATGCTCTTCATCTTGCGCACAGTGCCAGTTGCATTCAGTGCAGATTCTTAGTTCATAAGGAACTCTATGCTATGCATGCCGGAGCCGCTCAATATTCAAGCTGTGACCAGTGGGTCTTAATCCCGAAAGAGCGTGCGAAAGATGGTTTTGCACATTTTTTCTTGTAGGTATGAAGGAAGAGTTGATTTGGTTGTGCGTTTCTGATCATCCCACCAGCCCGAGGATTTAGACTGAGATTCTTCAGTTAAGTTACTAACTTAGTGAGTTATTATGGGTTCAGACCTTCAGCCAGATGGGTTGACTGCTGGGCTTGCTGGACACTGCCAGCCAGACAAAAATATCCGGAGTCTTAGAAAGAACTTGACATGATTTGTATGTCTGCTCCAAGAGAAACAATCTCACATCCTCAGCTCTGATGTTGTCAAAGTAAAAAGCGCCTTTGTCTCCAGTGTAAGTCCTAACAGCAAAATCAGAGAATCGTTCTGCGAATCTCCTACTCAAATAGCAAATTTTCAAGCAAGGGCATAAAAAAAAGGACATGCTTTTGTCCTGGACACCATGCAAGTCACATTTGTCACAAAGCCTATTGTGGATTTATAAACAGCCGGTTTAACTCTCAGGGTATGGGCACGCAAGCAAGAACGAGCAATGTTACGAAGCACATGCCTTCTCAGTTCCAGCTCTAGGTACCTAGGCAGCAAATGGGGAGGGTCCTGTACAGTGCTTACAAAACTAGTAGTTTGAGAGGCAAGGCCATCCATGCATGATAAGTAGCCAGTTTTTGAGCGGGTGTCCTACGATCTGCACCATCCAATTCCCTCCGTACCGCACGCAAGCGCTCACGCAAATCCACCACTAAGTCTTGAAGTGGAAGGGGAGTTGCAGCCTTAATGCAATTGGCATACGTATCTGTCGCGCGTAAACTCTACGTTCGGACCCACACACGCCTCTAGAGAGGTCCAGCATTTTCTGCTAGAAGCACCTAGAGCGATATCTACACGATCTTTGTGAGCAAGCCACTATTGCCGCTAAGTATAGAGTGAAAAACTTGACAACAGCACGGGGCCAATAATACTGCAAAGGCTCCTGGCCACACTCTCACAACACAGCCCAGTTGAGCGTGGATCTTTTCATACCAAGCAGGGGGCTGTCGAACTCACTGCCCTGCTTCATGAACCGTGTTCCCCAGATCTGGCAAACATACATACTGACGGGGATATCGTAGCATTTAGCCAACCAGAGGAGAGCATGTGGCCTGCCAATCAAATGATGCTCTCGCGCAAATTGCCTAATTCTGTGACAACCAGCCATGAAAGGACCAAGCATATGCTCAGCAAATTTGGCAATGTTATGTGTCCGATAGAAACCATGCCTAGGTATTTGAAAAAATCATTTGGCTGGCGGAGCAACCCCCACACTGAAAGCGGGGACGTTAAAGCCATGTAAGTTAAGATGGACAACTTCGGACTTAGCATTATTGATGGTTACCCCTTTCCTCCTGGCATACTCGTCCAAACGATTGAGCATGGTTTGCAGTTGGTCTGGCCTATTTGCAGTAAGGCACATGTCATCTGCATAAAGCATGGGTGACACGTACGGTGCTAGAGCCAGTGATTGCTCCTTCTACACCCTCCACAATGAGATCAATTTCATGAAGATAAATTGAAAATAGCAGAGGGGACAAAGGGGGGGTTAGGCTACATAGCTGTACCTGCCAAACAAGGGCAGCTTAGCTGAAGCCAAACGGGCCTGCAACCGAAACCAATATAAGCAGAGGGGACAAAGGACAGCCCTGTTTGATACCTCTGGTGGGCACGGCACGAACGCGCTTAGGACCATCCACTAGAATGTATGCATCTTCTGCGTAAAGATCCTTTATAATGCTGAGCAAAGAGGAAGGCATATGAGTGCGGTGCAAGTAATCCCATAGGGCTTCCCATGGGATAGTGTCATAAGTCTGTTTGAAATCAGTAAAAGCGGCATGAAGTCTGGGTGAATTGCTGGGGGGTTGAGCCTGCGCAGCACGCTGAAGGTGCCTGAGAATAAACATGGGCTGCAGAGTGTTGCGGCGTGGGTAGAACCTAACTGTGTGTCAGGGATCTTCTCCTTAGCATCTTACTAACTTGTCACCAAATCTCTTAGCACATTGGCATACAGCCAGTACAGCGTGCCACTCACTGCAAGCATGCGATAGTTCCCCGGGTCCAGGACCGGCTTTCTTGTACAAAGGACTAAGCCTGGCCTCCTTCCAATAAGCACGGATACTAGCCGACTCCATCTTCAGCGCAAATACCTGAGCCAAGTAAGGAGCTAGCACATTGACATGCTGGGGCTTCCTGCTGCCTTCCACACGAACCACCTTGGCAGCATGCTTTTAGGAGCAGAGATGACATCAAAACCAGGGGAGGCCCTTATGTTCGTCCTCGTAATGTGATCAAATCAAGACATGCAGTTTGTCTGCGTCAGGCATCTCAAACACATCCGGCTCGGGTTCCCACCCAGGTTGGGCCATCTGCGGGAATGGACCTCAGGAGGGGGGTTGTTTCGGTCCACAGGGATGACCAGGTCACGGGCAGAGGAGCCTGGTGGCCCTGCCCAACGCGTGCGCATATGCTGAGCAGCTTGCCAAATTGTCCCAACTAGTGATTCCACTCCTTGGCTTATCCTGCCCCATACGCCCTTGCGGCTGCTCTGAGGTTGTCCCGTCTGAATTCCCATTCCTATAAAGACAGTATGGAGGCTAACATTGGCTGCAGCCCGGCGAAGGTGTTGACGTTCTGCTTATCAAACAGACATAAGTCTGCCTACGTAGTTTCCTTCCTTCCTTCTCTGTTAGTCCCTTACACTGAGCTTTTCAAGGGTTTACAAGGGGTTCACAGGAGAAGGCCTTCAGTCAAGAAGTGCAATTGCTAGCCTGCTCATAATTTAGTTAGCTACCATGGGTTAAGACCCTCAGCCAGAAGGGTTGACTGCTGGGCTTGCTAGCTATAATGCCTATAGGCACTGCCAGCCAGACAAAAAATATCCAGTCTCAGAAAGGAAAAAGAAAGTGATTTGGACATCTGCTTCAAGAGGAACAATTTCACATCCTCAGCACTGATGTTGTCGAAGTGAAAAGCTCCTGTGTCATGAGTATACATTCTATCAGTCCCAGTTAAGGGTTCAACTAGTAAGTTACTAACCCGGTTACATACCTTGGAGTACAAGGGTTTCATCTATAATTCAGCCTGCTCATAAAAACATCATTGCATGAAGGAAGAAAGTAAGTTTATGTTTTCTTGGCCCAAAATAGCAGACACATTGTGGATACCTGCGAGAGGAAACAGAGACCAAGGAACCCTCAGGCTCGGCCAGATGGGATGCTTGCTGGGCTAGCTGGCCACCTAGCCTGTAGTCATTTTGATGCATTCTTCTCGTTTCTCCCAGTGGAAAAGCAGTGTGAACTTTGAGGGTTACAAATTGTAACAGATGTGGTGGGGGCCAGAATTAAAAAATGCTTTGTTCACATGTCATGTCAAACCCAGAGTTTAAAGTTTACTGAGAAAGTAAACTAGAAGAAAAAAAATCGATTGAAAGTTTACGAGGAGTTACATGGCTCTAAAATCTACACTGAAATAAGTCCATCAGCCAGATGGGTTGACTGCTGGGCTTGCTGGGCATTGCCAGCCTCCAAAATGTCCATGACGAAGTAAAGAGAACAAATGTGTCTGTTTGTATGGAAAGGATCCTAGTAGGCTGGACCCTCCACGCAAAGGGTCAGGGGTGGAGGTGCAGAAGTCCACGTGTAGGGATAGAGGACATACGCGGAGGTTTCAACAGCCTGTTCAACAGCCTGAGGTGCTTTACAAAAGCAAAACACAGCTTATTTCCCTTGTTCTGCATACTATCCAGAATTGCATCGGATGCAAAAGGGTATAATTATTGCTTCTCAAAGGCATTAGAATGTTTGGGGGCAGGGTTACTTAAGCTTGCATCATGAACCGTTTGCATACCAATTTAAACATGCACTTGCAAGAGCCAGATAGATCTTATGCATGCCAAGTTAAGTCCAATTATACTTTCGCCTAAAATCAAGTAATTGCGCAGGTTGGTAATTTTATGCATAATGTAATGTAGATGCCGCATAAGGCGGCTTGATTCCACATCACGCGTAGGTTTTCGTTCCTTTTTTCTTCACAGTGACTCATGTCCATGTGACTGTCAAAGATAGTTCCCATCACTCCAAATAGGATTGAGTGCAGTTTGCTCTTAAGAGTTGAAAGCTTCCTTAGGCCGAGGTCACACTGGGCCAATTGACCCCCCGGATATTCAACTTTTCAGAAATTGTCCAGGTATCCAATTTCAAGCGTTAAGCTTGCAGGGCAATCAAAGAAGCTTGCTGTCTTCCCTTGGGTGAAAATTCCATGTGCTTGATTTGCTACGGGATGTTGACTACGGAAATGCAGGGAAGAATGGAAGCTGAATTGGCTCGGCCTTGCTTCCCCTCAGGGGCTAGGCTAGCAAAACCCACATTACCACAGCTCAACTTCGTGCAAGATTCTCCATAGTCATTACCATACGCAAAATAGCACTCAACAGACTGGCCGCCCTTGCTAACCTACCCCAAGCAGAACTCACCTCCTGTAAAATTCACAAGCTTTTGGCATGCAAAAACATTTAAGCCAGCACCCTGCCGTATACTGAGAAATAACAATACAAACATCAGCGGACTAGTTGACACCCACTTTAGTGTAACACTCATCTCATCCGCTACCAGTGTCCAACCTCTGACAGAAAATTTACCAACCACACAAGCAGTGCCTCCACCACAGCCTCGCTCTGCTACCCACTACAGACATGAAGTTACCGGACGCCGTAATCCTCGTACTTTGATCCCTCCATCTACATCTGCTATCAACCATGGCAATGCATGATGCCGACAACAACGAAAAAGCCAACCTGGAACCTTGCCCCACATGCAAGAAATCCACCCAGAACCCGTAGACATTGCAGATATATCACCCACAATAGTCAACATACACCTCAACCAACCGAACTAGACACAGAGCTCTAGAGCAAAATAGCAATTTAATATCAAGAAGACGGACCCCTCAGCAACAGGACTTGTTCAAACGTCTCTTAATATCCTCTACCCAACGCCAACCATCTAGGTGCAACAGTACCCTTGGCTCACACCTGGTACAGCAGCTACCCCTGTGGGGTAGGTTGGGCCAAGCTGTTTCATCCATAACTCAACTGGCTCATGCTGGCACCCAACAAGCTCCGGTACGCCTGAAAATACACAACAGCATGATAAATCTCCCAGCAATTGAACACGCTCTCAATGTACTTCAAGATGCAACACTTGTCCAGATGATATGGCCCCCCGCCAGCTTCCTGACACCCCCTACACTTACATTGTAACAACTGGCTTGTTCTGCACCTGTTGTCTACACAACCCTGAGCTGCGGTCTGCAATCAAGTACAAGCACAAAAGAAGAAGACCCCTCCAGCTCAACACAACCCTGGAATGCCTAGGCCCCCACACCCAACTTCTAGACCCAGCATCCATGGCTCATGCGCTTTGGAATTATAAGAGAAACAAAGCTCGCTCGTTCATTGCCTCAGATGCTGTCAGCCCCATCTTCTTCAGCATGGAAAAAAATGTCCATAGATGACTGGAGAGTTGTCCCAGCCATGTCTAGAGACAATTCTGGTCGGAACCCCACCAACAAAAGCAATACCATGCCTATTCTGCGCCCATGATCATTGAAAACTGGGCACTTCCTATCTTCAAAAAGGCTGGCTTCACACCCAAGAAGATTAATCCTATAGCTTGCTCTGCCATCCAGTGCGGATGCTGTGAAATTTGCTACTATAACTTTGGCCTTCGGCCTGAACAAATGTACCCCCCCTTCAATGACATGCAAAACATCTGTGAGGTCTGCACCTTAATCTTCCTCCTGGGTATGCCTCAAGAAGACTGGCTGCCACACCGTGAGGCCGAGAGAGGAAGTCGACAAGAATGACAACTGGGGTTGCCCTGGCTAAGCTCACCTTAATGATGAACAAACACAAAAGAGACACCTTAAAAGAACTTGCACAGGTCACCTGGGAACCCACTTGGGAACCGGAGGTGTTAAAAGACACGTTACCAACCCTCTTGGAGCGTTTACAGTTGAGGGACGTTGAGGGACAAAAGGATGAGCCTGACCCCTCACAGAACTGCGAAATAAAGTCACCTTTTATATCTACCCCACAAGTTGTAAGTTCTGGATCTGCAATGTTGACCTTGTCAAGTACGAGCCCAGTGCCACCATTGAGCACTGCTGGCAGCCCACCCATCACACACATCCTCCACCCCTTATTCTTCTAGAAATTCACTCATCAAGACTGGCTTGTATCTACAGCACAGATGGTAAATGCCTGGGCATGGTGACACCTGAACGTCTAAGCATCCTTCACACGGCCTTCCAAACACTGTTTAAGGCTGGCAGCCAAGCTTTGGTGTCCACAACAACCCCTGATGCCTCCTCACTATCTGCACCTTGATCTCCCTAAGCATGTTATGAGGAATGTGAGCAGGTTTCGCTTGCGAGCTCATACTCTCGCTGTGGAATCCTCCATCTGGCGCGGTGGAAATGGCCACTGTGACAAGTGTTCCTGTGCTGCTGTTCAAAATGAGGTGCATGTTCTTTTCCACTGTCAAAACTTGTTTGTGTGCTCTCTCAGAAGAAAGTACTCTTTCCTTTTCTTCCCCTTCTGCCCGTAGAAACCTCAGTCACAACCGTAACCTCCGTAATTTTTACCAAGAAAACCTTGGCTTCTTCAACAGCACGATCATCAATCACTTCCTGTACCATCTGCCTTGGAATAGCAA
>LKMJ01006356.1_pt1 | contig 11139 bp, 10 predicted proteins | sample 643391 | NCBI WGS metagenome assembly LKMJ01 (sample SAMN04112250, study PRJNA286221) | soda lake metagenome | biome: soda lake; feature: Kulunda Steppe; material: water; isolation source: sample PL-Br10 brine of Picturesque Lake | place: Russia: Kulunda steppe | collected 2010-07
AAGCCAGAACCGTGTTTCGGCGGCTCGGCTACGCCATCGACGATCATGGAAGTGAATTCACAGCTGAACGAAAGTGGCGCCGCGTACAGGTTACCCCGCTCTGTGCGGACGACGCCAAAGCACCAGCATCCATACTTGAAAACGAATCGGGTCCGACAGCACGACTCCGATGTTTCGTGACGTGGATGGCTTGTACAGGGGAGCTACGCGAGTATCTTCGGTCGGCGAAACCACCCTACGATTGGGCCATTATCGGGATCGATGACGACGATTTCGAGGTCGTCCACCCCGATACCACACTCGCACCAGCCTAAGCCCCAATCGCACTGTCAGCCAGTATCATCCCACACTAGTCGGGACCGAACCACACACCACCTACCGGTTGAGCCGGCGGAGCATCTTTTGTTAGAAAACTGAGACGGTCGGGTGATTTTTTACGCCATACGTCGTAGCTTCAGGAGCAATGGTATACAAGAAGGTCACCCTGATCGGAAAGAGCGCCGAAAGTTTCGATGACGCCGTCGACGATGCGGTCGACCGCGCTCAAGAGACCCTCGAGAACCTCCACTGGGTTGAAGTCCAAGAGCTTGGTGTTGAATTGGCGAGTGTCGAAGACCGAGAGTATCAAGCCGAGGTTGAAGTCGCGTTCAAACTCGAATAGCTGGCTATCTGTCGGCTAAACGATAGCCTCTTTGTTCCTCGACAGTCAACACACACCTGATGACGCTTGTCGTGGTTCCGGTCCGCTATCCACTCACTGCGCATTCGAAACAGACGCTCACGGAAGCGATTCGAATCAGCACTGAGCGCGGTGGCGAACTCTCAATTTTTCATGTCGATCTCTACCAGGACAGCAATGACGTCACTCGGACCGAACTCAAGCGGGCTGTCGAGCGGGAGTTCGGCGAGATCGAGCAGGCCAGATATGTCGTCCGTCGTGGCTTTCTCGTCGAAGAGACGATTCTCGAAGAGGTTGTTGCCGAACACGCAGATATCGTTGTCATCGGCTCTAAACAGGCCGGCCAGTGGCGACGAATGGTTCGAAAACTCCTTTCAGATCCGGACATCGGCGCGTATCTCCGTGGAAAACTCGACTGTACGGTGATTACGGTGAGCGCTGACGGAGCCACACAGCAGTAGCCGGTGGGAGGTCTCGCGTTGAGACCATCAGATCCCGAATGTTGCTCGCAACATATCACGAGTTCCTGGACCCAGTCCGACTGCAAGCACCGCGATCAGCAGTAGGATCGTATACCGTGGTGTCTCCTCGAACAGTTCGGGTTCGAAGATCCAGACGACTAGGGTTGCAGCCGCGAGTTTGACCACCAAGAACGGCCATGCATCTTGCGTCACCGCAACGACCGAGGCTGGCAACAGGAGACTCGTGTACTCGACAATCGCTGCGTTGACCGGATGTTTTGGAACGAGGTTAGCCCCCGCGTTGAGCGCGGGCATCCAGTTGAGCCCGACGACGTTTGCAACCCCGTCGATGGCATGCCCCCAGATCACGACAAAGCCGATAAAGCCCGTTCCCGCGTTGATCGACGGTTTGAATCGGGTGATGAGCCACCACACACCGAGCGTCGCCAGCGTCGCCCCGACAAGCGTGACGAGCAGCACCTGTGGATAAATCGTTGCGTAGTCGGTTGCGACACCGAGATACGTGAGGTACCCAACCGAGGAGACAAGCAGTGCGGTTCCGATACCGGCGAGCGGATACTCATATCGGTCGACAACACCCCGTGATTCGAGGCCGACGCTGAGAAGGACCGCACCGAGTGTGATACCGAACATCGTTACGTAAATGAACGGGCTAATGATGAGCGCGCTCAGTGGATAGGCGACAAGCGGCTCGAAACCAGCACGGACGGCGGACACACCGGCATCTTCGATGGTTCGTAGTGCCCCGCCAAACAGCATGAACGGAAAGAGGGCATAGAAGAACCCACGGTCATCACCGATATCGAGCCGGCGTAAGAGGAGGACGACACCGAGCAGTGCGAACAGTAAGACCGCGATATAGCCGACTTCTGAAACCCATGTGTAGCCCGGATACGCAACAATCAATCCGGCGGCTTCCGCCTCTGCACAGGAGGCACCGCCACTAACGTATTCGACGCTGCCACCGCCTCTAACTGCACACGTAGCACCGTTGCCGTCGGCCGCAACGGGGCCCCAGAAGTACTGCCAAATAAATCGGTCATAGACGAGCTCACGGAAGAATACTGACCCAAGAACTAACGCGACAGTAATCGTACTCACCGCGCCAATCCAGAGCGCTTCGGGGGAGGAGTCGATCCGCTCGGAGACTACAGCCATTTGCACCATATCGAGCAGTGAACAAATTGAGCGTTCCGGTCTCTATCGGTTGTGCGAACCGAGTGGGTAGCCGCCGTTAGCTACACCAATGAACCAACTGTGTTATTCGGTGGATTCGATTGCTTGCGTGGCGGCCAGCACTGATTGATGAAGCGCGCCATTAGAGACAACGAGCCCGGTCGAATCGTGTCGCCACCGGTCGCCCGTGCGGTCAGTTACGGTCCCACCCGCCTGCCGAACGAGGTGGACACCTGCAACGCTATCCCATGGATTGGCCTGCAGATTGCTCAATGTTCCCTCGAGTGAGCCACCAGCGACGAGCGCGAGCGTCGCCTGCGCGGAGCCGAACCGCCGGAGATCATCAAATCGGGTGACGATTTCGCGGGTAGCCGCCGCGTAGGCCTCTCGGTCAGTGAACTCCCACCAGAGTGTCGGCGAAACCGTCGCCAGCTCAGGATCAGCTGTGTCGCTGACGTTGATTTCGTTTCCGTTGAGATAGCTCGCTGTTCGGTCGGCTGTGTAGGTATCACCGAGTGCCGGCAGGACCACGGCTGCAGCAACCGGTTCACCATCGACGACACACGCGACGGCGGTTCCCCAGACACGAATGTCGTCGACAAAGTTGTTTGTCCCGTCAATTGGATCGATAATCCACGCGGACCCCGCTTCGGGGACTGTTTTCCGAGCATCGTTTTCCTCACCGACGATCGTCTCGTCAGGATAGGTCTCCGAAATGACGTCGACGACCCGATCCTGTGCGTCTCGGTCGGCTTGGGTGACGACATCAGTCTTGTTGGCTTTGGTTTCGGTGGCAATTCCGGTACGAAAGTGTTTGAGTGCGAGTTGTGCACCGGCGGCTGCAGCCCGTTTGGTGACTGCTGGTCGGCTATCGGGAGCGACGTTCACAGGTATACAACAGGGCAAGACGCTCCTATAGCCGTCGATTATTGAGACTATGCAGTCACCGCTGAGTACGGCGTCCAATGTTTTTACTCAATTCCGAAATAGAGTAAATTGATATAGTATGGGCCTGTATGTGATCATGTATGCACCCGGATGAAGCCGTCAGACAGATTCAGTGTGTTGTCAATGCCTCACTCGACCAGTCAGGCGGACGAACAGCGCCGATGTACCGACCGACCTTCCGGCGTGTCGCTGCTGCTGGAACGGGCGCAGACGTCTCTACACTTGCAGAGAAGTTGTGTACAGATATTCAACGTGGCACGTGCCCGGCACCGGAAGCCGCCGAGGGCTATGCCGCACAAATCTTGCGGAGTCGACAAGCAATGACTGACGGCGGAACGCGGTAATCCAGCGGCCAGTAGTTTTCTATTCTCCATACCGACGCTATCCTAATCAGAGAGATCGCTCACTAGCACCTCAGAGCACAGGTTGGCAATCTTGAATGCACCACCACCAATTTTGTATCGCAATATATGATTTATATTGGGCTTCAAATAGGCAATAGACCACTCGAACGGAGATATCCCACCCCAACCGACAGCAGCTGAGAGCGCCGCTGCACGCTCGAATACTACGTGAACGGCACCGACACACCATGGAGGTCGTAAGTTATCTCAGCCAGCATGTTCAAAGAACGTATCTGCGCCGTGGTCTCTGGCCGACCCATTCTTAGAGGTAGCTCTTGACTATGCGACCCCCTGGGTTTCGCACCGAAAACGCATCTCCACGAAGTTCGTTTGAAAGACAGTTCAACTCAAATGTGGGCCAATTGAAATCGATGGTTCACATGAGACCGATCGGAGGGAAACCGCGCGTTAGCTGTTCGGTGCTGATCGCTTACCAGTCAACTCGACTATTGTCAACTACTGTATGATGTTGCTTGTGAAGATATCTAGTTGTATTCAGTAAATATGCGGTATGGGACTTCACTGCTAGATCTCTAAGGAAGCCGAAATTCCGGTTACAGTAACCTGCTGTTCGGTGGAAACCTGTATCTACAATCCGTGAAACGTGCATGAGAGTGATTAAATAAATCTTATGTTGCTATACAAAATTGCAGCACTGACGATCTATCGGGAATCACGCGCTCGAGAGCACTTCACCTGTTTAGTGGACGCTGGACCACGTCTGCCGTACGACTACTTGTAGCCACTGCGACGCTGTGATCGACAATTTCCTGTTGGAGGCGAATTCAGCTTACCCGGATCCTATTCGACACACGTCCATTAGATACTGCGAGAGCAACCCCGGTTTGAAACGCCGCTCCTTCTGGAGTTCTCTAATCTAATTGTCTGTTTTTATTTATAACACGCACGAGAGCCATAATCAACACGTCGGCAACCCCCGTGATGAACAAGAAGCCAAAAACTGTCCGTATGCTGAACATACACCGTCTGACATAGGTTAATATGTGTGGCTGTTAAACGACGCGATAGTCATGGTCTCAACCTTTTGTGGTTCATTCGGTCCGAAAGACTGGCCAGTATTTCAGCCGTTACAGCTCACCAGCGGAGTCGGAGGAGACCAATGAAGCTTGCAACCATCGGCGTTGGCAACGCTGGCAGCAAGCTCATCGACCGAATGCTCGAATTCGAAAAAGAAACCGGCCGGGACCTGTGTCGGCACGTCTTGGTTATCAATACCGCCCGGACGGATCTGGCAAAACCGGATCACGTCCCCGAAGATCGGCGGATCCTCATTGGCGATACCCACCAGAAAGCAAAGGGTCACGGTGTCGGTGGCGACGGCGAGGTTGGCGCAGAGGTCGCGAAAAACGACATCGATGAAATTCGTCGCGTGTTCGACGACGTCGAAATTCACGAAGTCGATGCAATTCTCGTTGCTGCGGGCCTCGGCGGCGGAACCGGCAGTGGTGCCGGGCCCGTTGTCATCGATGAACTCCAGAAAATGTACGATGAGCCGGTCTACGGGCTGGGTGTGCTTCCGGGCCAGTACGAGGGCGGCCGTCCAGCACTCAACGCCGCTCGCTCGCTGCAGTCATTCGTCACAAAAGTTGACAACTTCATCGCGTTCGATAACGATGCCTGGCGCTCGCGCGGCCAAACAGTTGAACAGGGCTATGCTGAGATGAACCGCGAGTTGGCGACACGCATTGTGACCCTGCTCGCGGCCGGTGAGGTTGACGAAAGCGAAGTCGGCGAAAATGCCATGGATTCGAGCGACATCATGCGAACGCTCGACACGGGCGGGATTTCCTCGATCGGCTATGCGTCGACAAAACTGGACAAGCCCGCCGAAGGGCTGTTGTCACGGTTCAACAACGCCGACACGCCAGCGGAGCACAACTCGACGGATGCCGCCAAAATCAAGGGGCTCGTTCGTCGTGCGGTTAATTCCCGGCTCACGCTCCCCTGTGAGGTTTCGAGCGCTGATCGGGCGCTCATCGTGTTTGCCGGTCCGTCATCGGTCATTTCACGAAAGGGAATCGAGTCTGCGCGCGAGTGGCTCGAAAACGAAGCCGACACGGTCGAAGTGCTCGCCGGGGACGACCCACGAGAGGATGCCGAGACACTTTCGGCGGCGGTGTTGTTGTCGAACGTCACCGAGGCCCCACGGATCAAAGAAATCCAGAACCAAGCAGTCGATGCACAGAATAAGATTCGCGAGCTCGATGCGGTCCGTGAAGAAGAGATTGCGTCGTTGATTACCGACGATAACAATGAGCTCGACCCGATCGTCTGAGAGCGGTCGACGGCCAGCCAGCCGGCGGGGCCAACACAATCCCCAACTCGTGGAGCGACAGCAGTGAAACTCGCACTGTTGGGGGTTGGCAACGCGGGAAGCCGGCTGGTCGACGCGATGATCGACGCAGAGAGACGGACGGGTCGACAGTTCACCAACGGCAACGTGCTTGCCTTCAATACGACCCCAACGGTGTTTGCAGACGTCAACCACATCGAGCAGGTACGACAGGTCGTTGTCGGCGACACGCATCCGGACGTCAATCAGCCTTCAGCCGACACACCGTCCGAGCAGTCGCCGGACGACGATCAAGCTGAAACGGACGACACGGACACACACGAGAGCCAGACCGGTCGGCGAGAGGGTGTCGCTGGCGACCCAGAACTCGGTGTGACTGTCGCCCGTGAGGACGCCTCAGAAATCAGACGGGCACTCGACTTGGTCGATGAAACGGCAGTCGACGCCGCACTGGTCGTCGCCGGGCTGGGTGGCGGAACGGGCTGTGGTGTGGGCGCCGTATTGCTCGAAGAGCTACAGGCGGTCTATGAGATTCCGGTCTACGTCCTTGGTGTGTTGCCGACGCCGGAGGAGTCCGACGTGCGGGCACTGACCGCCGCACGGGCAATTAGAACATTCGTTCCACTGGCCGATGCCGTATTCCCGGTCGACAACGCTGCGTGGGCCAGCGAAGTCGGCGATGCGGCCGGCTATGGTGAGGTTAACGAGGCCGTCGCAACGCGGTTTGTGTCGCTGTTTGCTGCCGGCGAAAGCGAGGCGGTGTTGCTCCCGGAGCTGAAAATGGATCCGACCGACATTACCCAGACGCTCGCTGTCGGTGGACTCGCAACGATCGGCTACGCAGCGCGTGAACTCGATGGACACTCCGAGACGCTGTTAACTCGCGTCCGTCGGCTGCTCGGACTGACGGTTTCTGCGCCCGAACCCGAGACTGACGCAGTATCGATCAAAAAACTCGTCCAACAGGCGCTCGACTCGACGCTCACCCTCCCGTGTGATGTCACGTCTGCGGACCGCGTATTGCTCATTCTCTCGGGGCCGCCCGACGAACTGTCACGGAAAGGCTTCGAGACGGGTCGCTATTTCCTCGAAACCGAAACCGAGACCGTTGAAGTACTAGCTGGTGACGAGCCACTCGGGGACGCAGATGCGGTGACCGCAACCGTCCTCCTCTCGAATGTTACCGGCGTTCCACAGCTTACCGCACTCCAAGAACGGGCTGTCGCGTTGCAGCGTGAACGAGCGTCCGACCCACGGGCGAGCGGCCACGGCTTTCAATTTAGTGGTGCCGATACACCTACTGGCTCACCGGGTGAGCCAGCCGAACACACCGAACAATCCAAACGCACTGAACAGTCCAAACAGTCACGCGAACACTAACCGATTGGTGGCCACACAGCGTGTGAGCCTGTAACAGTTGGTTGCTGTACTACTCAACTCACGAATTTAGTTGCTGTACTGCTCGACCCACGATGCTGTGCTACCCGACTCGTGAATTCGTGCCGGGTTCGGTATTCTGATACCGGTTGGCTAACATCACTGCCTATGGACGTTCACGTTTCGGCCTCAACGGTCAGCGGTTCGGTGCGGGCACCGCCATCGAAAAGTTACACCCACCGGGCGATTCTCGCTGCAGGCTACAGCGACGGGGCAACCGTCTACGACCCGCTTGAGAGTGCCGATCCGCAGGCAACACAGCGGGCCGTCTCAGGCTTCGGCGGAGCAGTCGCCCAGAGCGAGGGCAACGCGCTCGACATTACAGGCTTCGGTGGCATTCCTGACGTCCCGGACGATGTCATCGACTGTGCTAACAGCGGCACGACGATGCGGCTCGTGACGGCGACCGCCGCGCTTGCTGACGGCATCACGGTGCTGACTGGCGACGATTCACTTCGATCGCGGCCACAGGGACCGCTGCTCGAAGCGCTCACGGCCCTCGGTGTCCGTGCGGAAAGCAGCCGCCGAAATGGACAGGCACCACTCGTCATCGATGGCCCGCTCACCGGCGGCACAGTTGAGATTCCCGGCGATGTCTCCTCACAATACATTTCGGCGCTGCTGATGGCGGGTGCGGTCACCGAGGACGGCATCGAACTCGACCTGACGACCGAGCTCAAATCCGCGCCATACGTCGACATTACCCTCGAAGTGCTCGAAGCCTTTGGTGTCACTGCCAAACCGGTCGGCGCAACCGGTGCCGGTGGTGTCCGTTCGGCCGGCGCAGACGGGTTCGTCGTCGAAGGCGGCCAACAGTACGCCCCTGAAAACGGTGAGTACCATGTTCCGGGTGACTTCTCGTCGATGTCATACCTGCTCGCTGCGGGTGCAATTGCGGCCGCCGAGGGCAACGTAGTCGTCGAGGGAGCGTATCCGAGCGCTCAGGGCGACAGCGCGATTGTCGACATTCTCGATGCAATGGGGGCCGACATACAGTGGGACACAGACGCAGGCGAGATCACCGTTCGGCACTCCGAGCTCACCGGAACCTCCGTCGACGTCGGCGACACGCCGGATCTCTTGCCGACGATTGCAACACTCGGAGCGGTCGCCAAGGGCGACACGGTCATCGAAAACTGCGAACACGTCCGGTACAAAGAAACAGATCGCGTAAGCGCGATGGCTACCGAGTTGGCAAAACTGGGCGTCTCAGTCACCGAAGAACACGATGTGCTGACGATCCACGGCAGCGAGTCGTCGCTCTCGGGGGCGACTGTCGATGGCTACCACGATCACCGGATTATCATGTCGTTGGCGGTCGCCGGCCTGGTTGCCGATGGGACAACAACCGTCACTGGAGCCGAACACGTCGATGTCTCGTTCCCGCACTTTTTCGAGCTGATTTCCGGGATCGGCGCAGACATCGAACGGGTGGCCTGAGCGAGTCTCGGATGAAACGGCTGTTCCAGTGGGATTCGGTAAGCGAGTAGAACAGTAGGCTTTTGTAGGATTTGTGAAATTTGTTGGTATGGTTCTCAGTTCCCTGCTCTCAGTCGTACATACACTCGGCCAAGCGATCCCGCCTGAAACACTTACACAGACGGGAATCGAAGAGTTCTCCTTCGTCTTTATCGTTCTTTTTGCGGTCGTCCTCTACGTCGTGTATGCGTTGATGACGCTCGTCTTTGGTGCGGTCATTCTCGCAGTTGGAACACGGTATGTCCAACGCGTTTACGGACATGCCCGCAACGCGCCGGTTCGATCCGGGGCCATCGGAGTTGGAGCCATTGTGGGTGCCGTTGTAGTGTATATCCTCCTCGGGGTCTCGGTCCTCGTCTTATTACAGGTCGGCGCACCGGAGCCAACCGGCCTGTTGCTCATCATTCCCGTACTTGTGGGCTTCGGATTCAGTATTGTCGTGACCACGGTCGGCGAGATCATTGTTGGTGCAGCGTTGCTTCAGTGGTATACCGGCGAGCCGGAACCGAACCTCTGGATTGCGCTCGTTATCGCGGCGCTTGTGGTCAATCTCCTCTTTCTCATTCCGCCTGTGGGATTACTCGTCGGTCTGTTGCTCATCGCGCTTGCGACCGGGGCCATGGTCGATCTGTGGTGGCAGCGTCGATGATCAGTGGTGGCAGCGTCGATGATCAGTGGTGGCAGCGTCGGTAACGACACGCGGTAAATGCGGAGTCGGAACCGATCGGTACTTTGCGCGTAGTGCAAGGTTCAAATGGGCTGGGTTCCCAACCTCCCATAATGAACGGCAATCGGTTTGGTCGGCTCTTTCAGGTGACGACCTATGGCGAAAGCCACGGGAAGGCGATGGGCGTGACCGTCAGTGGCTGTCCGGCAGGACTCGAACTCGACGAAGACGATATCCAGTACGAACTCGACAGACGAAAACCCGGCCAGTCGATGATTACGACCTCTCGGGGCGAACCCGACGCAGTGACGATCAACTCCGGTGTCCAAGATGGCTATACCACGGGCATGCCGATCGGGATGGTCATCGAGAACAAAGACGCTCGCTCGGGCAAGTACGAGCCTTACATCACCGCACCACGGCCCTCCCACGGTGATTTTACCTACTCGGCGAAGTTCGGGACCCGCAACTGGGGCGGTGGCGGCCGCTCGTCGGCCAGAGAGACGGTCAACTGGGTTGCCGCCGGTGCGATCGCCAAACAGATCAACGAACACCACGGCATCGAGGTCAAAGCCCACGTCAACCAGATAGGTGACGTACGCGCGGGAGACGTGACGTGGGAGGACATCCTCGAACACACCGAGGACAACGAGGTCCGGTGTGCGGACCCCGAGGCCGCCGAAGCAATGCGCGAGCTGGCCGACCAGTATCAAAAGGAGGGCGACTCAATCGGAGGGTCGATCTACTTCGAGGCTCGCGGCGTGCCCCGTGGCTTGGGCGCACCGCGGTTCGACTCGTTTCCGGCCAGACTCGGCCAGGCGATGTTTGCGATTCCCGCCTGTACCCACGTCGAATACGGCCTTGGCAAGGAGGCTCGCGAGTGGAGCGGCAAGGACCGCAATGAGGATTGGACCTTCGACGACAACGGTGATCCAGTGCCGGTCGGCAACAAACACGGCGGCCTGCAGGGTGGGATCACGACCGGCCAGCCGATCTGGGGTGAGGCGACGTGGCATGCGCCGACCTCGATCCCGAAAAAACAGCAGACAGTCGACTGGGAAACCCGCGAACAAAAGGAGATTCAGGTTGTCGGTCGGCACGATCCCGTGTTGCCACCGCGTGGCGTCCCGGTCGTCGAAGCCATGCTCAACCTGACGATTCTCGACTTCATGCTGCTGTCGGGGCGGGTCAACGCCGACCGACTCGACGGCGACGTGGGCGAGTACGATACTGATTACCATCCACGGAGTCCTGACAACATGGAGTAGCGGAGGTCAGCGACACCTCATGAACCGTCATACAGACTACGTCTGACAAGATTTTTACACATTCATCGTGTCGTTCTTGAGTGGCTGGGGCGGTCTCCCTAACGGGACATATTGGCCAAAAAACATTGAGCATAAACAGGTATGCCAGTGTGATTCCCGGTTGCGTTTGAAAGTTGTATGCCAGACAGTATCATATCAGTACTAATCATGAGTGATACCTGATCGGAGTGTGTGTCTCTTGGTACACTGCGATAAAGATTGGACATACATCCAACAAAACAAATC
>LKMJ01006357.1_pt1 | contig 11137 bp, 5 predicted proteins | sample 643391 | NCBI WGS metagenome assembly LKMJ01 (sample SAMN04112250, study PRJNA286221) | soda lake metagenome | biome: soda lake; feature: Kulunda Steppe; material: water; isolation source: sample PL-Br10 brine of Picturesque Lake | place: Russia: Kulunda steppe | collected 2010-07
CGTTCGTAGGTGTAGTCGTACCGAGCGACCGCTCCCGGGCGCGCCGGGAGCGGGTCGCGGAGGTGCTTGTGAAGAGCCTTGTTGGATTCGTCAAAACAGACGACTGGTCGACGATGATCATAGGGTTCGTGGTAGAGATCGAGAACATCCTCCATTTGGCAAACGAAAGCCGCACTGTTCTCCGGTGCGATCACCCAAGATTTTGATCGGTGAGGGTGCAGTCGTGTTTTTTTAGAACCTGTCGTACGGTTTCGTGAGAGATCGACTCAACGTCGATCTCGGTGAGTGCGACGAAATGGTCTGCAAGAAGGTGTAACGACCAGCGGGACCGTCCTTCCGGTGGATCGCTGCAGGCGAGACGAATAAGGTGGGCTTCTTCACGTCCATCGAGCTTGTGCTTGTAGATCCGGTCGGCCTTGCGGCGATTAATCGCCGCGAGGCCGTCTTCCGTGTAGCGTTTGCGATGACGGCCAACCGTGCCAGGGTGACAGCCGACGGCTTGACTGACTTCGTCATCAGTCAAGCCGTCATCAGCGTGCAAAAGGCATCGTGCACGCGTGAGGACGCGCGTTTTGTGTGTTCCTGCGGCCAGCAGTGCTTGGAGTTCGGCTCGTTCATCAGCAGATAGATCGACAACGTATTCTTGAGTTCGTGGCATGATGTTCTTCAGAATAGTTCTGAATACTACCTAGACGCGCTCTAAGTACATATATCTAGCAGTTCAGGTTTGACGGGGCACTAGCGTTCTCGCCGTCCGAAGTGAGGTTTTCTTCGACCTCATCGGGCTGCCCGTGGTCGCCCTCTCTCTGCTCGTCCGAATCAGAAACCTCGACCTCCGTGCTTTCACTACCGACGGAAACCAGCCTCTCACCGGAGTTTTCGAACGTATACTTAAATTCAATTTTTTCGGATTCTCCCGCTCGAAGAACAACTGTGTCGCTTTCTGCGACGACTGTCCCGTCAACGGTCAATTCGACTGTATGACCGCCGCCGGCATCGCCTTCATTCACGAGCGTTGCACTCACAGTCGCTTCATCACCAGCAGTCGGTATATCCGAAATAGAGAGTGAGTCGATCGTGAACTCCGGTTCATTGGTCTCGACAGGGCCCGCTATACCACCGCCGCCACCGCCGCTGCTGCTACTGGATCCGCCATCATCATTGCCGTCATCACCGCTGCTATCATCGTCATTTGCGGCTTCTTCGATCTCCAGTGAAACAGCGTCATTCCCCTTATGATCAATCGGCGTTGCGTGGATTGTATGATTTCCGCCTGATATTTGATCGCCATTGATTTCGATCGTTTCCTTGCTGGTTGCGTTTTTAATCCCGACTCCGTCGTCGACCTCTTCGATATCCGGTGCTGCTCTGGCTAAGGCGTCAGGCGAAATTGTCTCGCTCCACACGATAAGATCGTAACCGTCTCGATTCGAGGAGATTGACAGCGTCGTATTCCCATCAGGTTCCAGTCTATCCTTGGTTATTGACGTCGAAATGTACTGCTGACGACTGTGGAATAGCGTTTTGTTTATTCCGTTCTCAGTCCACGACTCTTCTGCTCGCCACGTTCGTTCAATAGCCTCGGAAGCATTTGTTTTGACAGGCGTCCCCAGATTTTCCTCGATGGAATAGTTCGACAGCCCGTCGGTAGCCCTCTCCGTTCTTATGACCGTTCCATCATCAGATCGGATTTCAAACGCACCAGCCTCACTTTCAGACCCATTTATTGAGTAGGAGTGGCTAACTGTGTGCCCCTCCCAAAACCACCCATTCGTATCAATACTCGCCTTTGGATTGATCTGCCTATAGTTTGTTGTAGCGGCGGATTCTGTGTCAATTAGAACAGAATCTTGGACAACACCACTGCTAGATTCTACCTCGAAATAGTACTGTGGCGCATCAAGAGCTGAAACGTTGATCGAGGTAGAGGCTAAGCTGAAATTTTCGACAGCGACGCGGTCATCAGCAAGTTCTGTTACGTTTTGCCCTTCGAGAAGCGGGTCAACAACTTCAGGATCACCGTCGAATATTGCGTCTGATCCCTCGCGATTCGATGCGACTCTGATATCATATTCTACAGTTTGACCACCATCGGAGACGTGCCGTGTTTCTTTTCCTGTGATCGTGAACTCCTCTTTTTGAATCCAAATTGTTGCCAGTCGCTCTTCACCTCGGTTGATGAAGTACGCGCTCGAAACGTCATCTCCCGTCTCTAAATCAGTGGTATCGAGAATGAGTTCGCCGCCCGAAGTTGTCTGCTGTTCTCTAACCCTGTCGCCGTCTAAGTCAGTGACGACGATCGTCTCGTCTGGGCCAACGATGGTGTCGTTGTAGAGGACGTCACCAATCCAGTACTCTCCGTCATCAACAAGTGGTTCCATTTCTGAACTATTCGGCTGCGTCTGCACATCTGCCGCTGCAGTTCCTGCGAGGATCGCGGTGATGCAAATCGTGAGCAACACAGTAAGCGCAATCGTACGTCCGTGAAAATTCATAGTTGTAATACTGTAAGTGCTACTGATAAATGTGACACTCGGCGACACCGGAAAATCTCCGCTATTTCGTTAGCAGTGTATCGACGGCTTCTGAAAGTTTGATATCCTCAGCGATTCGGTCCAAGTACCGTCGTGTGGTCTCAACGTGTTCTTTTTGTTGTAACCCTATATCGTCGTCGCCAGAGTAAAATTGCACTTTTGGAGAACGAATACGACATTTACGTAGATCCCTCGAGACGGTGTTTCATTCGAGAATTTGTTCCGGGTGCGGGAATCTTCTGTAGCCTCACTTTGGCCAGGGATTGGAGCGCCGCATTGAACGTATTACAGCGCGCTTGGGGTCGATTCAGGTGTTTTATTCTGAAGAAACGCCTGTGAGACGACGACCGCTGTGGGCCCTTTCTCAGCACTTGCAGGTTGTGTCGTCAGGTCAGGAAGCCTCGAACTGAAGTACCCGCCGAAGTCGGCGAGTAGGTCGGGTAATTCACTTTCTACCACGATTTCTGTAACAGTAATCTGGTACAGACATCTGTTATGAGTTTCTGTAATAGTTGCAGTATAGATTCGTGATAGAACTTGCTTGGCAGGGAGTCAATCGCAGTACGGGAGTACTACAGACACTAATTACTGGTGTCTGATACAGACGTAAATTAGGGGCACAAATAACAGACGATCGTTACAGACATCAATGACAGATACTAGTTACAGATGTCAGTAACTGATATCCGAAACAGCTGTCTGACACAGATTTAAGTAACAGTCAACGAAAGTCAGTAGATATGATAACAGCAGTCGTCTACTCAGAATCTGGCGGGACGTTCAAAACGACTACAACTGCGAACTTAGCGGCCAGTCTGACTCGGATGGGGCTGGACGTCTGTGTGATCGATCTCGATCCCCAGGAGGGGAACCTGACGAGTCTGTTGGACGTCGGCGAGCATCGGAGCGATCCAGATGCCGACAATCTGGTCAAACACATTCTCGAGATGCCAGACGGTGACTTCGACGACCTGATCGAAACTTCAGACGAGGGGATCGACATCGTTCCGAGTCACGATATGCTCGGTGATTTCACCTCGAATCTCGAGCAGAAGATCTCCTATGAGATCGGGATGAAAAACATGACCAAAGAGGAGTATCCGCGGTATGAACTGCTTCATGATTGCCTCTGGGATGAACAGGCACTACACGAGCAGTACGACGCGGTGCTCATCGATCCGAACGCACGCGCCGAAGATCTGCTCTATAACGCCATCTATGCCATGCGGACGCTCGTGGCACCGGTCAAACCCGCTGGAAAGGGGAACCTGAGTCTCGAAGGGCTCGAAGAACTCGTCACCAACATGGGGACCCAGTTAGAGATTGAGATCGGGCTCTCCTGTGTTGTTCCCTCTGGAGTTGGCCAGACAAACGCCCATAAGCAGTACTACAAGCAGTTCGATGAAACGGACGACTTCGATACGCCGGTCGCGATCGACTATCGTGAGAGCCTGATGGACACGATGTGGGAGGCTCGAGGATCGGCATACAAAGTCATCGAGGAGCGGTGGAAAACGTTCGAGGAAGACGGCGAAATGGTGAGCAAACCTGGCCATCGACGGATCCGCGATCGAGAACTCGAGACACTTCGGGATATCTACGAGCTCGCCGCGTTCATCGCAACCGAAACGTTCGGCGTCGAAGTCGACACGGAACTAGTACTCGATATCCAGGACCAAGGTGTCAGGAAATTCGATGTCCAAGAGCACGGTGAGGCGGAGGTGAAAGCCTGATGAACAACTTCAAATCTGGGGCTGGGAACCTCGATTTTGGTTCCGGGTCAGGGAGCGATGATGACAATACTGAATCCGAAAAGGTAGACACCGACGCACCAACGGACGATGGGTCTGGACGTGAGGAGACTCGCAATCGGGAGCGATCACCGTCAGATGGGGGCAGTGGATCAGGAGAATCCGATCGGTCGACGTCTGCTACCAATACAGAGACAGAGTCGGAACCAGAGGCAGACACGGAGACAGAATCAGATGAGGAGGGTGAAGAGCAACCAGAGTATCCATACTTCGTCCGCCGGAGCAACGTCGGTGATGAGCGGGACGATCGGATCGAAGTCCATCTTCGCAGTGTCGTGAGTGACCAGGAATCCAGCTTTCGGAACGAACTTGCGGACTGCCTCGATACGAGTGACGTCCCGAAAACGGATGCGCGTGAGTTTGCGCTCAAATTCGCGTTCCAGAACCCCAAGGATGTTGCCGAGTTGATGCGGGAGGAAGGTTTTGGTGTTCTCGACTAAACGTCATCCAAATTTTAAATCTCCTACTCTCAGTCCTCTACTGTTGGCGGCTGTTCGTAGTCGTTTTGGAGTTTGTCAAAATAACGGTATGCAAACTATTATGTACATATCTCCGAGAGCTGATGTCACGCTCGGTGCAACGCAGGGCGGGTGCGAAGAGCAGACATATATATGTCACAGCAGACCAGAACGGGCGCTCAGTGGGACTGGGCCGAGCAGCTAATTCATCCACTCCAGAACATTGTCGAAAGGGTCGGGGAGTACGATCCTGATGATGAAACTGCAGATTTCGAGGAGATGTTGCTGGAACCACTGAGTATCAGTGGAGGCGAATCGTTCACCGCGGAAGATCATCGCGGACGAGAGATTCTTGAACTCCTTCAAAATGCCCAGGACGCAGCTGGTGGCCTCTATACGGGGGATGGTTGTCCGCAAATGGGAGAACGCGCCGTGTACATCGGGATTAGCGACGACGGACTATTAGTGGCGAACACCGGTGATGCCTTCGATTTCAGCGACCCGGATCGGCGCAAGTCCCTTCGCATCCTCGGCCACTCCGAGACTGGTGAAGAGACGATTGGGCAGTTTGGTGTCGGGCTCACTTCAATTCGGAGCATGGGTGAGGCCTACGAGGTTTGGACGAAAGCGCCCGATCAAGATGGTATCCTCGAGCCACAAGATTGCTGGCGCGTGTTCTGTGGCCCTCGGACGACATTGGCAGCGATCGCAAGTGCAGACACCGACGCCTTGAACTCTAAGGAAGGGAAACAGGCATACCGACGGTTCCGGGAACTAGTGGCAGGTGGAACGGATGTTCTCGATTTCTCGGCAGATACCGAACCCCTGCAGTCTGTTCCGCTGTCGGCGGATCAGATCCCATACTTCACCTATCCAGTTGCGATGCAGAGTTGGCACGAACCCCGTGGGGCTGCTTCAACGGGACCACTCCGACGCCGAGCCCACGATCTATTAACATATGGTCACGAAGTTGGGCCTGCGTTCGATTCTCTTCCCGAACAGATCAAATCGCTACTGTCGGATGCAGGTGCGTTCACGACGGCGGTCTTCGTCGATTACGAGGATGAGGATTGGCGAACTCTTTTCGAGGCCATCACTGGCGACCGTCCGGAGCCGTCGGACGAAGATCCAGCTACGCGATTCGAGGAGCAGGCTTGGTTCGACGGCGGCGATACGCCCCGAGTGACGCCAGAGTTGTTACTCAATCTCGGCCACATTGATCGCCTCGTTGTTGAGCGACTCACGGACGATGAGACAGAGGATTCGAGCAGCGTTCAGGACTGGGAGGTATTCGGCCGCCATCGAGTCGAACAGGACACGACAGCGACACCAGTAACAGGCCGGCATATCACAAGCGGCACCGGTACACAGGCAGTGGAAGCTACTGAAGTTGCAGTCCAAGTCGAGACATCGACTACCCACGATCGACTGCAGGCACCTACTGGCTCAACTTCTGAGACGTACTCCTTCTGGGAGGCAGAATTCAGTGAAAAGCAACGATATGGGGACTACGATTGGTTCACGTCTGCAGCAACTGAAGGCTCGACTGTCAGCGCCGAGGTCGAGACGACAGCGAACGAGAAGATCGATGTGTCGCTCCTCCTCCAGACCCAGGACAGTGAGGCAAATCTGTATCGGCCACATCTTTACTATCCGATCGACGGAGTAGACAAGCAGTTCCCGTACTGCATCCATGGGGATTTCGTAGTCCAGCAGAACCGACAGAGCCTCGCCGGAAGTGCTCTCGCTCGGAACTGCGTCGTAGCAGCGGAGGCTGCCCGGCTCGTCGGCCATCTAAGTGAAACCCTGGCGACTGCGGACGCCCTTGACCCGACGGAACGAGCGGCAATTCCCTGGCGGTTGCTTCCCACCTCGCTACGTGGCGCCGAAGACGATACCGACTGGCCGAAGGCTCGTGAACTAGCCGAGAAGACTTCCGGAGAGATACCCGACAATGCACCCGTTCGGGCACTCAGAGCAGGTATTTATCGACAACTTCGACACCAGCAGAACGTGCAGGTGGTTTCGAATGACGGGACTCAGGCGTTGGTTGGTTCCAGCGGAGCGTCTGAACTGGGCGTGGTATTTCATCATGACCCGACTGTAGTAGCGGGTATCGGTGCACTGTATCCGATCGTCCGTTGTGCGAGCAATGAACTGAACTCGGAACACGTACTCAAGCGTGCTGACTCGGCTATTGATGAGTCAATTCCGACAGAGACGACGCTAAGCACGCTCCTACGATGGCTCCTCGGCACGCCAGCTACTACGTCGGTGGCGGTCGAGCCGGGGCCGGAACACGGAGAACCCATCTCCACCGGCAGAATCCTTTCGCCAGACCTACTGGCCAACGTGCCAGACGACGTGTCCACCGAGCGAGCCAAACGACTCGAGCAATTGGTAACTGGGGGTGCGGCGGAATCTAATATCTTCGAACTGCTGCCCACTCGGTGGTGGACCGTATTGCAGGCGTGGAGCGAGGCGATCAATGAAGCGACAGACGTAGGGTGTGCTATCGCCGAGGTACCGTCTGAAACGGGCCACGCGGTGCTCTACGCGACAGAGACACTCGGTGACACTGCAGATGAATTTCCCAGTGGGGAGACGTTCACCCCCTCGACGTCAGGACCTTATCTCCTCCCATGTGACCCATTGGTGCAAAATCAAGACACAATGGGATCGGCGTCTAGTAGGCGTACTACTCACGTCCAACTGGTGCAGGTCGAGTCACACGAATCGAGAGGTAACAATCAGCGACAGGTACTTCGACCAGAGAGTGAGGATATCGATGATATCGTCCCCCCAGCGGGGGCAGGGTTCGCACTCTATCTCCTTAGCGAGGACGCGTTCACCAAGTGTGGTGGCGTCATCACGAAGGCGAACTGGGGAACCAGAAAGTACGGTGGCTCGGCCGATCTGTACCGGACCCTGCTCAAGGACGTCGCCGATCGTTCAACAGAGCTCTTGTTGCCCGATATACGGTTCCTCACGACCGTGTACGACAGGATCGAGCTGGACAAATCGACGGCTGACCTCGATGCCGTCGAGGGAAGCTATCACGCCCGCGATCAGATCAAAACACTGACCACGAGTCGTGCTAGCGTCGACAATCTGAAACCCAGGATTGATGCACGACGTGTTACCGTCCCGGCGACGCTACTGCAGGGTGATGAAGGAGCGCCCGCTCGCAATACTCGGTTCGGGGACCAGTTCCTCCGACATTGGCTCGCAAAACACACCGAAGCGCCGGACGAGGAGAGCGGTCCAGTAGGGGAGTTTGTCAACGCTGAAGCGGATCAGCCATCCCAGGTCCCGATTCGGACTGACGGGGCTATTGCGACGCTTCCCTCGTCGATTGAGGAGCAAGACAATTTGACTGAGGGTTCACCGTCCAAGATCGTCACCCAGCTTGGGATGCTTGGTGTGTCTACATTGCCAGACGTTCGGACACTGTTGATTCGCGGTGATGAGGCGCATCCGGATCGCCAGTCAGTCTCGTGGGATCCTACGACGTGGCCAGCCGACGACACAAAACGTCTCCAGGAACTTCAGGCTGTGCTAGAAACCGCGTCAGGGGAGACCTATCTCAATCTTCTGGCAACTCCGCCGTTCGGCCCTGGGGTAAGCTCCGACCATACATCAAATTGTGTAGTCAAAGACTTCCCCAGGATGGGGAAGCCACCAGGTGAGGAGCTATCGGAATACAAAGTCATGTTGACATCTTGGGTGTGGCTCTCTCCCAGAACGTATGCGGAGGTCTCTGCTACGGACCTTGCAGATCTGCTGGAAATGTATGGAGACGCACTCGCTGACTCGATCCTCGAAACTGGATGGTCTTGTAATCATGGACGCGGGAGCAAACAACATATTGATACGTTCGTCCCCACACTCGTGAATTGGCAGTTGCGGACCGTTACCGACTGGAATGACGTCGACTGGTTCCATAGCCCGACGATCGAGGGGCTGTGGACAGACCACGATGCGTGGGGATTGCAGTATGCGGTTTTGGACTCTGTCGGCAACCGAAGCACTGCCGCGTCGGCGCTTCCGCGAATTGATCCCAAGGCCTCGCCGGTCTCCGAATCTGTTTGGAGGACGCTCGGGGTAAAAGAACTGGACGAATTGAACGCCACTGAAGCAGCCCATCGGCTCAATGCGCTCACAGAGGCGGCTATAGATAGCAAAATCGACCCGGATACAGCCACCGAGAGAGATACTCGTTCACCACCCCGCCTGCCAGGGGTGGAGGAGATCGATGCGTGGCAAACCCTGTACGGCACACTCCTCGGAACGATCGGGGCGGAGGTTGCCGGTCGCGGTGATCACATGACGCTTGAGAAGTTACAGTTTCTCGATCGTGTGCCCGCACGAGACGAAGCTGGCAATTGGCTCGGCCTGTCGTGTACCGATCTCGATAAAGCCGTTTACTACGACTCGATTGAAAGTGACTGGGAAGATCGGTTCGTCCAGCTTGGTGACGACCAGTACCTTCTTTACCGACCAGAAAGCCGCTTCATCAACTCGGAAGCGTTCGAGGCACTCTGGGAACCGACAGCGGCTAGCAAAAAGTCGGCTAAGTACCCCGAGACTGGGTCGGAGTCGACGACCCAGTCAGGTACCACCCTGCTGAGAGAAACGCTTGCGAACCCAGACATTAAATATGGAATCTTGGCGGCTGCACCAGGCCAAGAGACGCTGGCAAACGACCGGAACAAGTACGACACGCTCACCGACACGTTACGACGGATCAAGCCTGCCAGCTTTGATTGTAACGGCTCAGAGACAGCGTGGCAGGTCACGCCGGTAGATGGCGTTGAGGGGTTAAAGCTGAAAAACGTACAAGGAGAATCGAGATACGCATTTGCGTACGATGAACGAGTAGTCGATCCTGAGGAGCCGGTTGACCTCGCCGACATGTTCATGGCGCTGTACGAGGGTGGGAACAAAGATTCTTACAAACTCGCCCTGCTCGGCCGAGATACGGAAGGCAAAGACGACATTGAAGCGAAACTTCGTGCGACCGATGTACAGGAACTCGAAACTGATCTCCGTCTGTCTGGGGTACTGCTTGATATCGATCCCTCAATCGAACGGGGGGCATTAAGGATTCCAAGCGAGACGGGGGTCAGTGGTTTACGCAAAGTCATCGCAAGTTGCTTGCAGGACGGGGAACCGCTACCGGCGGATACAAAAACGACTCTTCCCGACACGGTGGCAGAGACAGTTGATGTGATGTGCGACGCCGACTCGCGGACGCTTCGCAAGTGGGCTGGCGATCTCGTTGCTCTGTCGATGGCTAATCGCACGGACGAACTTCGAGACATCCTCAGAGCAAACATGACGGCAGAATCGCCATCGGAACACCAGTTACTCGCACTGGGCCGTTTAGAAGAGGCACTGTCAAATAATCGGTCCAACAGGCACCTACCTGATTTCGGCGACCTCCTTCCGACCTCACGGACTCGGAGGGTGACCGAGTCGCTCCACGAACTCGTCGCTGGCGTTCGGCGTCTCGACGACCGCACGAAGCCGGATATCACCAGTCTCGACGATCTTCTCAATCACGATCGTCGGATCGCGTGGGCCGACCCCGTAATCGTGGGTGACGGAACCAGCTTCTCGATCGATACCGAAGCGGACACAGTTGCACTCACCGACGTCATTCCCGATGATTGCACGTGGTTCCACCTTGCATGGTGTCTCGAAACAGCCGATCAATCACCGATGAAAACCGAACCTGCGGAGGCTGTATTCGATACTGTGGGCGTGTTTCTCGGGGGTAGACGTGACGCGCAACGAACAGCGGTGAAAGCAGAGGCGCGCGATAGCGTGTCCAGGAGGGGAAAAGAGAGTTCAGCGACCAGCAGCACGTTCACTGGATCAAGTAACGCTACATTGTTCGATCAGATTGAGACTGATCCCGACTGGTCAGGATTTAGTGAGAACCTCGACGGCGATCTCACGGCCACTTTGAGATCTCACAATAGTAGCGGTGGTAGGCCATCTATCGAGCAGACTACGGACCGGCCGCGTGTCGCAGAACTTGCCGTCCTGCGAGCCGCCTACGCCGCTCTTTGCGAAATGGACGCTTCGATCGACGAAATCGAGTCACAACTTACCGCGCTTGAAGAAGACGAGAACGACAATTACTGGCGAACAGACGGTGGCTGGCGACAACTCGAGAAGTTCAATCTCGAAACATTGCCGAACCCTAAAGGTAGTTGGATAGCAAGACCAAGATACACCGCTCAGTGATGCCTCTCGTCCTTATCGAAGTTCTCTCCCTCCCAGAATTGACTGGAGCTGTTGTGGTGGATCCAGTCCTCGTCGTTTC
>LKMJ01006358.1_pt1 | contig 11137 bp, 19 predicted proteins | sample 643391 | NCBI WGS metagenome assembly LKMJ01 (sample SAMN04112250, study PRJNA286221) | soda lake metagenome | biome: soda lake; feature: Kulunda Steppe; material: water; isolation source: sample PL-Br10 brine of Picturesque Lake | place: Russia: Kulunda steppe | collected 2010-07
GGGCCAACTGGTAGCCCAAGCCTGAGCTGTCCTCGTAGCCTTGGGGGCGTCAGCTAGTTGGCTTTTCTGGCAGTTCTCCTTTTCCTAGCGTTTTTCAGCTCTTCTGCCTTGCCTGCCTTAAGGACATTGCTGTGTCCGCTCGCGTCTTGTAACAAACAAACAAACATTTTGGAGTGCCCATAGGGAGGTGGGACGATCAGAAACGCGCAACAAAACCAACTCTGCCTTCATACCTAAAACACAATATCCCTAACCATCTTTCGCGCGCTCTTTCCAGACTTAGACTCTGGTCACAACTTGAATAATGAGCGTCTCTAGCAACAATAACACAGAGTTCCTTTTGAGCATTGAATCTGCACTAAATGCAACTGGCTCTGTTTTCAAGATAAAGAGCATGTCCTCTAAGATTGCCCGAGTGCTGAATTGACAAATTTGCGAGCCAAGCACCACCATCTCTTCTGCAACCCAACTTGAAGCTTAAACAGACTTAGAGACTTTGCTTGCTAGGCAGACACAAAAGGCCTGGCCTTGTACGTGCATGAGTGCCTAGAATGCTGTGCCTAAATTTCAGATCATTACCTAGCTTCGGTTGCAGACCCTTTTGGCTTCAGCTAAGCTGCCCTTGTTCGGCAGGTACAACTATGAAATCTAACTAATCTAACCTAGTCATAAGGCTAATTGGTTTGTCGCTGGTCTTCGCCAATCAAGTCACAAGTAAGGGTTAATCGCCAGCCTGGTCGTTAGGCTGATTGGTTTGTTGCTGCTCTTTGCCAGCCAAAGAAATAGTCCCATGAAATAGTCCGTAACGTCCGAGATGGACTGGCAGATTTGTTGTGCCGTTAAAGGAAAACAAAGGCAGCCTGACTAGGCAAGACATGCAAAATATAAGGGGTCTCCACGGAAAAGGACTGGCAGAAAGTGACAAAAAGGAATGAATACTTCTTTCTAAGAAACCACACAAACAAGTCTTGATAGCGAAGAAGAACATGCACCTCATTTTGCACAGCGGCACAAGATCACTTGTCACATTAACCATTTCCACCGCGTGTATGCACGTGAACCAAACTTGCTAACAGGAACATTCCTCAGAACATGCTTAAGGGTGTCTAGGTACAAAGGTTTACAAGAAAAGGCCTTCAGCCAAGAAATGTGACTGCTAGCCTGCTCATAAGAAAAGCTTTGAGTGCGTGAAGGAAGAATTAAAGCTTTTTGCTTTCTGGCCCAGTAGAGACCACTTTTGGATGGGTGCAGTGAAATGGACGTGTTGCTCATCGTGTACATCACTAGCATTGCACAAGTCGCAAGTAGGAGAGGTATTGTAAGTCCAGGTCACTGAGGTCAAGGTGCAGGTAGCGAGGTGTCGTCAGGGGGCCACCCCCATTCCGCACAAGAGTTCGTGAACCGGCTTGAAGATCTATGGGGTGAGAGGCAAACCAAGAATGATAGGCCACCAGTTTGTTGTCGCTTTCCAGAGGGTTAACGTCAGCATTGTCCCCCCACACTTTCCTCATGCTAAACCTCAGGTCATCAGTGAAATCTGAGTTACAGATATGGTGCCCCTGCAAGAAAGCTTGTATATACGTGTCACAGCCTCGCAATCCCTCAAAGGCACGCAAGATGTCTGAAGCCCAACATGTTTAAGCCCGAGGCAGCAGCTAGAGGTCTGTGTGAAGGGCCTGCTTAAGAGTGGCACTATTGGAGCACAACGAGCCGTTGTAAATTTTAAAAGCAGCTCTGAACCAATAATAACAAAATTGCAGAGGTTCATGCCCACACTCAAGTAGCACAGCCCAATAAGGTACAAACCACTTCACACCTAGGGAGCCCTTTAAGAAATTCAAATGCAATGTCTGTAGGGTAGGCCTAAAGACATCACCTTCGCGCAAGAACCCTGAGCTCCAAACCTGACAGCCATACAAACCAGCCGGAACTTCATATGCCTTAGCTAGCCAAAGGAAAGCAAAAGGTTTGTCGCACAGGGATGTGTCGCGCACAAACTCACGTACATGATGAGCTGCTGCATGCATCAGTGTGGCAGCATGCATGTGTGTATATACACGTATATGCTCAGACGAGGCTGTCATGTTCAGTGACCGGTGTACAGTCACGCCGAGGTACCTAAACGAGTCAGAGCACTTTAAAGCAGTCCGTGCTAACGTAAAAATAGGCACCTGAGCACTGCACTTGGAGTTAAAATGGACCACCTCTGGTTTGGCAGCGTCGACAGTAAGGTGTTTGGAGTGTGCATAGACCACAAGCCTTTTAAGCATTTTTTTGTTTGCAAGTTTGCAAGGCATCCGGGACATTAGCTAGCAGAGTCAGCACATCCGCGTACAACATGTGCGCGACCCGCCTTAACCATGCATTAGTGTGCAGCATTGCAAAAAAGGTATTAGTGCTTGGTTTGGTTTAGGACCTTAACTATGATCATTGTGCTCTTTGTATGTCCAGATACCTTAACTGGCACATTTTGTCGAAATTTCAGGGTTAGGTCACATGTGACATATCCTTAGGTACCGATGGCTTATAAGCACGTTCAATACAAAAGAATGTATCTGGTGTTTAATACTTTCATGTAGCTGAAATTGATGTTGACCAAAGTTGGCTTGTATTTTGTAATCGGGCGCAACCAAACGAGGTCAAATAATTAAGGTATTTTTTAAAGTGCAGTACGTGCTATTCATGTGCTCCTCAAAGAGATTTACTGCAAAGCTTGATCAAGGCTGATCAAAGTGAGACTGAAGTTGTAGAATCACATATATGGGGGACGATTGGGAGGTGGTTCGCCACAAAAGGCGATCCAAGAAGGACAGCAACCATACACAGAAGCAGTATACACACTTGCAAACCATCCCATCTGGTGCATTCTCAGCTCTAGCTCCACCTGATGAGCCAAGGCAAAAGACTGAGGAGGAAAGGAGCAGAGAGATACGGAAGAAAAAAGCTGCACGTGAGCGGAAGAAAAGGACCAATCAGGTACAAAATTGCAAAAGCAAAAAGGAACTGCATCACTGCTCGGTATGTGCTGCGCGGCTACGCTGTATGCACTCCGTCCAACGCAGCCCTGATCTTGATAGTCCTCAGCCAGTTCAGGATCTATCAGCAGCGATCCTCCTTTCCACTTTCCACCTTCCAAGCACCCAGGGCTGTTCCAGAACCATAGCTTCCCTGTGAACCTGCTTAAAGCAGGCACAAGCACACACCGTGGAGGACACCTCAAGAGCCCGCAGAGAGGACCACGGGGAGCCAAGCCGAGGCACCCCCCCTCAAGGCACCCCCGCAAATGCCGCCCCACCAGCATCACCGGCACGCAAACAAGCCCACACCACGCCCCAGACCTCGTCCCTGTCAGCCCTGCTTGCCCTGTTTTGGGCCGCTATGGCGTGGGTGAAGGCCATGCTGGGGTTGAGCGGAGGGAGGAAGAAGAAAGCCAGAAAACCGCCGATGGTGAGTTTGCACCAACCTGCACGTACAGGCCTTCTGGGCGGGCTCACGGCATAAAGAGCAAGGAATTCAGGAGTCCATGAATCAAGCATGTCTGGTTGACAGGGTGCTCGCATAGCCCCAGTGAGGGTGGCATGTCCTAGGTTGCCCGCCCAGTGTGGATGCCCCCACAAGTCCCTTGCATTCCCACACCCCCCCCTTCCCATCGGCCGTTCTGGAATCCAACCTAGCTTAAACTCCCTTGTGCTTTTTCATGCACTCTTTTTGCAGAAAGCGGCCACTTCCAAACCTCAACAGGAGCAGCAGCAGCAGCAGCAGCAGCAGCAGCAGCGGCCGCAAGAGCCAGGCCAGCAGCAGCAGACTGCTGCCCCACAGAGCAGTGCAAAGCCAAGTAAGACCCTCTGAAGTGCAAAGCATGAGAGCTGTTACATGGTCCAGGTGCACCACGTGGTGCCTGCTGCATCATGCTCAATAGGCATTGCCCATGTAGTAGTTGATGGGCATTTCCACGTGCAGCCAAGGGGCATCGCATGCAGCCGCTTTATAGTATTTCATAAGTACTTCAACAGCTGCTGCCACTCAAACGCGTTAAGAGCTGCTGCTGCCACTCTTTCTGCTGGACAGGTGCACAGCCAGGAAGGGAAGCAGGCGGTGTGCAAGGGTCTGCTGTTTCAGCAGCATCTAAAGGAGGAGCACCACTATCATTATCAGCAGCAGCAGCAACAACAGCATCAGCTGCTGCGAGCATGGCTGCAAGCACAGCGCCGCAGGCAAAGGCACCAGCGCCAACCCTTGCACCGCAGCACGCCTCTACACTGCTCGCCCCTCCACCTTCACCTCGCGTGTTCCACGGGCCTGCACTGCATTGCGACCAGAAATGGGTGCAAGGTGCTGCCCCCCTGTTGCCTGGATTGCTCCCTCATAGTTCACTACCCAGCCAGTGCATGCTCCCCAAACGCTGATGCTTTGACCGCTCCAAGTTGCCGGTTTAAAGTCATCCCTGAGAAAATGAATGTCCCAGCATGCCATCGCTGTAACCACAAACTTGCATCATCATCATCATCATCATCATCATCATCATCATCATCATCATCATCATCATTGCCATCATCATCATCATCATCGCCATCATCATCATCATCATCAGCATCATCAGCATCATCATCATCAGCAGCAGCAGCAGCAGCAGCAGCAGCAGCAGCGCGACTCCTATGAATCATTCACGCGTTCAGGCCACAAGTGCAGGTAGCGCTTGCACACTTGCTCCCATGGCGTGCCATGTCCATGCAAATAGACCACAGATGCAGGCCAGCACTATCACACTTGCACAGCATTGTGCAAGCTGGTCTGTTTGGCAAGACTTAAGCATGGGCAACCCCAAATGCGTGTGCAGGTCGGTACATGGTTTCGGAGCAGCCACAGGCGCACGCAGACGTGGTGTCTGCTGTGGCTCTGGCAGGCCAGGTGAGCTCTCACCCCTGTGATTCGGTGTGCACTTGAGCTGTGCATGTGACAAGCTTTCAGCCCCAGCACAGCCCCAGCTGCGTGCATGTGCTGGTGCTGCATCACGTGCGTGTGCCTGCATGCTGCCGCCTCTCCTTTGGAATGAGCTGGCTGGGTTTGTGCCTTGGCCTCAACTTTTTTGGCGGGTGTGTCCCAATGGTGATATGAGGCCAGAAGCGTCCTTGTCACAGGCTTATTGCCTGCATCTCCTGCCTGCTCTATTTGCAGGTGGCAATATCTGCAGGCTGTGATGGGGCAGTCAAGGTGGGTCTGTGCGCGGCCACGCCAGGCCTGTTTGCATGTCTGTTGTCTCTGAAGGAAGGGCACCATGTATTGACTTCTGCATGTCATAGCAGCCAAGAAGATTGTCCTTTGGCAAATCTTGCGCCCAGCATCATAAGCATATCTCTATTCATTGCAGCAGAAGTGGTCTGCAGGCGAGAAACATAGGGTGCGCACTTGCAGTGTGCAGAGCGTGGGATATGCGCTTGCTTGTGCAATGAAGCATCGCAACCAAAAACTGCGGCCATCCTGACTCTGAAGCTGTGGTCAACCTGCAGCATAGGCAGGCCAAATTCAAGCACTGCAGCAGCTGCCAGCATGTACACATGGCTTAATGCACAGCCCCTTCTGGATTGATCACAGCTGTGGGTGACCTTGAGGCCAAAGGCGGGCCCTGGGCAAGCACAATTATAAGCACTGTCGCGCCTGCCAGCATGCACGCATGGTTGGCAATCATGGTCATGGGCGCTACGTGATCACAGTTGTGGGCGACCTGCGGGCGAGGCGGGCCCCTGAAACTCATCAAGAGCCTCACAGGCCACAGCGGGCGCGTGGAGGCCGTGTGCGCTGACGCCGCCAGCCAGCGTGCGGTCACAAGCGGCAGGGACAGCAGCCTCAAGGTACCCCCCCCCCTCCCCTGTGTGTGTCTCTTTCCTTCTTGTGCACACACACAGGCCGCTGTACATGTTTTTGTGTGCATGTTTGCGCATATGCACCCTTTTGGGGAGGGAGTGTCTGCAGGCTGGGAGGGCTGGCATTGCATGTGGGACTTCAGGTATGCATGTGATGGACATGCATCCAGCAATTCTTGCGTGCATGCTTGTGAAGGAGGCAATGTTGCTCAACTTTTGCCCTTTCAATACGTCATCTCAGCTTGGAGAGTATCCAGACATGCGTGTGCTTGCTTGTGCCAGCCTCTGCCTCTGCCCCTGATGAACTAAAAAAATCCCGCCCCACCAGGCAGACGCACCAGCTGGCCCAAGCCCGTGCCCCTGCGTGCCTCTGCCTGCTCCTCAGCCTGTACCCCTTCTTGCCTCTGCCTGCTCCTCTGCCCGTGCCCCTTCTTGCCTCTGCCTGCTCCTCAGCCTGTACCCCTTCTTGCCTCTGCCTGCTCCTCAGCCTGTACCCCTGCGTGCCTCTGCCTGCTCCTCAGCCTGTACTTCTGCGTGCCTCTGCCTGCTCCTCAGCCTGTACTTCTGCGTGCCTCTGCCTGCTCCTCAGCCTGTACTTCTGCGTGCCTCTGCCTGCTCCTCAGCCTGTACCCCTGCGTGCCTCTGCCTGCTCCTCAGCCTGTACCCCTGCGTTCCTCGCAGCACACTCTGCTCCCGCCCTGCCAGTCAAATGCACAAGCTGACCCCCACCCGTGCCTCTGCCTACCTCCGCCTCCTTGTCCTGCAGGTTTGGGCAATCGGAACAACAGCGGAGGCAGCCGCCACCTCCCAGCTCGTCCGCAGCCACTACGTGTACGAATCCGTGCGCTGCATGGCTGTGAACTGGGCGGCCTCGCCTCCCGTTGTGGCGGTGGGCGCAGCCTCTGGTGAGCGTCACACTCTTAACCCTCTGATCTTGAGATCTGGGTCCTCCTTTCTGGAGGCGCGAGAGGTGTCCACACACCTCAGTGATGACGAGTGCTGCGATGCAAGCAGCGATGTGGTAAAGCTGCCTGGTGGCCCGGCAGCAATCGAATTGATGGCCCACTCACCGGCCGCCTCAGCCTTGAGACACAAGCCCGAGTGATGCGGTGCCTGTGAGCTGTGACAGCGTAACAACATTGAGACCCAAGCCCAAATGATACAGTGCCCGTGAGCTGCGACAGCATGACCACATCGCGACACCACTTCTGTGGCTGTCCGCAGTGCGTGGGCAGGCACATGAGCCCTGCTTTGGGGCGCATCAATCACATGTGTACACAAAGAGCCGTGCATGCCTTATAAAACATGCACACATGCGACTTGAAACCTTAGCCCTTGACCTGAACCCTAAAACCTTACCACATGCAACTTGAAGTACATGCAACCACATGCAACTTGAAGTACATGCAGAGCTCCCTTTGGTCTGCACAGCACGCCCACGCATGCACACACGCAGGCAACACCAGCTTGTTTGAGCTGGACACCGGCCGGAAGCTTGCGGTGCTGAGGCGCCACGACGAGGAGGTGACCTCGTTGGTGTGGATGCCCCACCCCTCTGCCATGGCTGCTGATCAGCAGGCGGGGCTGATGGTGACTGGGTCTGCGGACGGTGCGCTCATGGCATGGGATGTGCGCCAGCCTCGCGAGGCTGCGCTGGATGGGAGGCTGCAAGGCGTCAGGTGAGAGGGGTGCAAGGCGTCAGGTGAGAGGGTGCAAGGCGTCAGGTGAGAGGGGTGCAAGGCGTCAGGTGAGGCGTCAGGTGAGGCTGCAGGTGAGGCTGCAGGTGAGGGCGACAGGTGAGGCTGCAGGTGAGGCTGCAGGTGAGGGCGACAGGTGAGGCTGCAAGGCGTCAGGTGAGAGGGGTGCAAGGCGTCAGGTGAAAGGGGTGGGACAGAGGCCAGGGGGTGGAGATCTGGGGCAGTGTGGGAAGTTGTGAGAAGTTGGGTGGGGGTGTTCAAGGGGCATGAGGTGAAGTTGGTGAACAGGTCGCTAAAACAAGTCGTATGGCAAAGCCATTCTTCCTCGCACAGCAATCCTGCCAAGTGCCATAAGCGTTGGCGTAGGCGTGTACTCGCGCACATGCGCGAGCGCAGGGGAGTGTTTGCGCACATGCAAGCGTTGTACCCTCTTGTGAATGAATGCAGGCAACGGGTGTGCGCCCTTGTGGCCTCGTCTCACCTGCTGTACGTGAGCGACTACTCCTCCACCATCAAAGTGTATGGTACGCATCACCTGTCAACATCTTGCCTCATCCCTGCGCACCTGTCAATACCTTAAAGCCCTATCCCTGCGCACCTGTCAGCATCTTGCCTCATCCCTGTGCACCTGTCAACATCTTAAAGCCTTATCCCTGTATACCTGTCTCGAAGCTGGTCCTATAATTTGGGGGCTAGGTATCAGCTGGCAGGCAGGCTGGCTGGGAGGAGAGCTCACCGGTGTTGTCATGATTTTAAAGCAGTGACGCCAATCTTGTGGCAGCATAAACACTGGCAGGTTGACTTCAGGGTGCTCAGTAGGAGCGGAGGTGTGGTGTGGGTGTGGGGACCCCTGTCAATGCATGTACGGGGAAGGTCAATGTGAGCGCCTTGTTCTCGGATGCAGGCAAGGGCATCCTGGTTTGTTGAGTGAGCTTGTGTGTGGGATCTCTTTTGCTATGGCAACGCCTCAGCTCTTGGCACAGTACTGCCTGCCGAAGATCACATGTTAAAGCAACATGTTGGCCCCCTGGGGCATGCTTTCTGCATGGGTATGATAGGTTATTTAGCAGAACATGCACAGGCCTTGGGAAGTGCTAGGCTAGGATGCCTGCTGGCAGTGCTTGCCTCCCAACCGACCAACCGACGAACTCCTGACAGGCAGCCCCCAAAAATTACAATCCAAGCCCTCCCACACCTGGGGCGCCTGGAGCGCGAGTGGGCGCTGCCAAGCGCAGCGTGAGCTATCAAGCAACAGGCCGCCAGGCCAGGCCACCTCACGGCACTCGTGCTCAGACGTCAGTTGCTGGGCTGTCCTGCACCAGGCGCGCACAGCAGAGTGGCTACGGTGTTGCACACGCTCTGGTGGACAAGGCCTACCCCCGCACCCAATGAGCGGGCCCCCATCCCCTTGGGCGGGGTGGGGGAGCACTGCAATAGTTTCATGGCCCATCTCCTCTGATGGACAGGCCCCAGGATTTAGTCCCATATGTCCCCGCGCCCCCTGAGCCTCACACACAGGCCCACCCCCTGTTTCGATGCTGCACCTTTGAGGGTGCAGGCCCGTCCCCCAATTTTGAGGCTGCGCCTGCGCAGACCTGTGCAAGCTCAGTGCCCCCTGAGCCTCGCACACAGGCTGAGCCCCCTATTTTGATGCTGCGCCTGTGCAGACCTGCGCAAGCTGAGTGGCCCCTCGCACAAGCTGCCGCCCCTGTCCAAGTTGCCTGTGGCTCCCAGCGCAGATGCGTTTGGGGACATCTGCCCGGTGGCAGGACTGGCACTGCTGCCGCAGGCGCGCGTGCTGCTGAGCAGCGGCATTGCGTGGTGGTCGGACGCGAGCTGGGAGGTGGGCGTGCAGGAGTGGGCTGCGCGTGCGGTGGTTTTGGCGGTGGGAGCTCTGGCTGTGCGTGCCGATGGTTGTGCGAGTTAGGGGGCTATGTACACTGGCAGGCTATGCAAACTTCAGAGTGAACATGCTGGATTGCCGTGCAGGCAGGCAGCTTTCTGTGCACTGGCTGTGCATGCCTGGGCGGTGTGCAGCACGCGCGTGGGCCGTGCATGCCAGGGGCTCCCTATGCAAATGGCTGTGCGAACCAGTGGGCCGTGCATGCCAGGGGCTCCCTATGCAAATGGCTGTGCGAACCAGTGGGCCGTGCATGCCAGGGGCTCCCTGTGCAAGTAGCTGTGCGTACCAGTGGGCTGTGAATGCTGTTTGGTATGCAAATAGCTACTGAGTGCTGGTGGGCTGCGCTTGCTGGGGCCTTAATGCGCTTGGTGTGGTAGAAGGCATTGCAAATGGAGAGGGCAAGCGGTGGCGCAAAGTGGGAGGACGGTGTGTTTGAAGCAGGGAAGGCTGTTGTTGCCTTACAGGGAGGCCCTGGGGCATGTCTGAATGGCTGTTGTTGCCTTATAGGGAGGCTCTGGGGCATGTCTGAAAGGCGAAAGATTGTTCCTGCAATGTAAGAATGTAAGGCATGCAGCACGTTTTGCTAGGCAAGCAAGGCCCTGGGCCCACTCAGGGCTAGGCTGTTCATTACTTCCGCCCCTGGACCGATCTGGGAGGGATTGTTCATTCATTATGTGTGTTTGTTTTTTATGCCCTGGGCTGATCTGGGATGGACTGTTTGTTCAACATTACATTCACCCCCCACCACCCCCAAGCCCCACGTGGCTTCCTCCAAACCACAGTTGATGCACAAAACAAAGCCGGCAAACTCCCCTTTTTGCCCTCTAAGGAGTGACAAGAGCATGATTATTTGTGCTGCGACCGTGGACATGCGTGGGTGTTGGATGTCTGTGTATGGAGGTGGTTTGATAGTACTTTTGCCCAAGCAGCATGGATTTGAGGCTCAAATTTTGTGAGCTTTGGTCCAAGGCTTGGAACTATACATTCAATGAGGGTGGGATATCACCATGCAGCTCGGCATTGGTTTTGTATGGACGCGATGCACTATTTTTAGGTTCATGAGCACGGGTCAGAACATGCTTTTATTCTGCATACAGCCAACTCAGCAACATATCCTGTGTTGAGCATGAACATGATTTGGATTTTTATGTCCACTATGGTTGCATACAGACGTTGGAAGAGGCACCAGAAGATGAGCGGCTGCCCTCTGCTGTGCTCAGTGTGCATGCTGTGGTGGACCAGACCCAAGAGTACCTTAATACGGTGAGTGTGCACAGAGCTGCACCTATATACTTCTAATGCAAGCTGAACGACAATCTTTGCTGTGCTGGCATCCGCACTTTATCGTCTGTCAGTGCAGCTTTGTATCTGTAACTTCATGCCGTCACTTCTGAACACGCCTTTGCTCAAGTGGCAGCACAAGAACGCCTTGCTGTCACTTCTGAACACGCCTTGCAGCACACGAACGCCTTGCTGTCACTTCTGAACGCCTTGCAGCACACGAACGCCTTGCTGTCACTTCTGAACGCCTTGCAGCACACGAACGCCTTGCTGTCACTTCTGAACGCCTTGCAGCACACAAACGCCTTTTGCTGTCACTTCTGAACGCCTTGCAGCACACGAACGCCTTGCTGTCACTTCTGAACGCCTTGCAGCACACGAACGCCTTGCTGTCA
>LKMJ01006359.1_pt1 | contig 11135 bp, 14 predicted proteins | sample 643391 | NCBI WGS metagenome assembly LKMJ01 (sample SAMN04112250, study PRJNA286221) | soda lake metagenome | biome: soda lake; feature: Kulunda Steppe; material: water; isolation source: sample PL-Br10 brine of Picturesque Lake | place: Russia: Kulunda steppe | collected 2010-07
CAGACGGCAACGACAGCGAGAAACGGTGAGAGTGCAAGGAGGACGAGTGGCTCTGTGAGTCGGTCGATCACGGCACCGATCATCGCGGCAACAACCTCTCGACGCGGGCGACGACAGCCGCGGGACTGAACGGTTTGGTGACGTAGTCGTCTGCGCCGAGGTCGAAACCGCGAAGAACGTCCGCTTCACGCCCGCGAGCGGTGAGCAAGAGCACCGGAACACCCGCGAGGCGGTCATCAGCACGGACGCGCTTGAGTAGCCCGAAGCCGTCGATACCGGGGACCATGACGTCAAAGAGAAGCACGGCTGGCACCGACTCACAGTTCGTCAGGTACGTCCAACACTCGCGGCCGTTTTCGAACGGAATGACCTCGTAGCCGTCCTGTTCGAACCGGTAGGTCAACAACGTCCTGAGTTGGTCGTCGTCCTCGAGCAGGAGTAACTCGGTCATGAGTCAGAACGAACGGTGGTGTAACATGCTTCCGACGAAGGCAGTTGGTTGGTGGTACCGATGGGTGAACCCACGTGCACCGGGGAGTACCGACCACTGGTCGTCGATTGCGAGGGATTCGAACACCGGTGCAGCGGCGACGGCGACAACTGGGATTCGAACACCGTTGTGTGACTGTCGGATGCGAGCGAGCAGGTTTTCACCATCACGGGCGAGTCGGTCGACCGAGACGAACGCCACGTCGATGTGGTGGGGACTGCAGTCGACTGAATGTGGTTCGAAACGCGTTACTGCGTATCCACTCGACTCGAGGCGATGTTCGAGTTGGGTGTCTGTGAGTGCTCCGCCCTCGAGAAGGCCGATAGTGTAGTTGCGGGCTGTCGTTCGTTCGTCGGCTGTCACAGCACCAAGCGACTCGAGGCACGCACGAATTGCCGTCGGATACGCCTCACGCGAGAGTAACGCGGAAATCCCCTGTATCGAGAGCCCATCTTCGACGACCAGTGAGATGGGAACGAAAGGAACCGACTCGCCGGTGACAGTGCGGGCGGTCACTCGCTCGAGCAGGGCTTGGTCGTCGAGGAGGCGTCCGTCCTCGAGTAACAGATCGACGGCGACACAAGCGATAGCGTCGGTTTCACCGTCAGCCGCCTCGAGTGCCGAGTGAAGCGACGCTGTGGAGTCAACACACGACATGTCGTAGCCGAGTCGCTCGAGGTGCGCAGCCACTGGCTCGAGTGCGCGTTCGTGACTCGTTGCGAACAGAATTCGTTCGTCGGTCGGCCTCGTTTCGTGTGTGAGCGTATCCTCGAGTGTCCCTGGACCGTCGAGGAGCCCAGCTACCTCGGTCATCTCTCGTGTAACGGTTCGAAGTGCTCGTCGCTGTTCCCGTGATAGGGCCGCCTCGTCGTCGAGTGTCCACTCGAGCGTTGCCGTTGCGATCCCTATCCGCCGTCGAAGTTCGTACTCGAGGATCGGTGAGAGCTCCCCCGACACCTCACGTGTCGTCATCGTTCGTGATTTCGATTCGTGGGTAATAGCATTTCCTATCAGAATGAGTATCATTGGCTGGTGACTGTCGTGAGTACAACAGACAAGAACAACGCCTTAACCCGAGGAGCCCCTACGGCACCCGAGGAGAGCCGATGGCCGGACTTGATGACACGGAGGTCGAAATCGAAATCGAGGTCGAAACCGACACCACGAGCGAGACGGACGACCGAGACGAACACCACGAACACGAAACGCCGCCCGCACAACTCGCCGACGAACTCGGCCGAATCGATCTCCAGACGACGCCAGCGGGCTACGTCGAGAGTCGCGTCACCGACATCGAATCGATCGATGAGAGAACCGTCAGACTCGAGGTCACACTCCCCCACGACCGGACGGTGACGTTCGATCTCGAGAAACCGATCCCGTGGTCACAGGAGTTTTTACTCGCACGCCTCGTCGAAGACGTCGGCTACGACGCCGCCTCCATCGAGTACCTGATCGGCGAACGCGTCTATCTCGCACGGACGGACATCGGGGAAGAGGCAATCGAACGCGGCTGGGGACTCGAGGAGTGGTGGACGAACTCGGTGCGAACGGTTGGCAACACCGTCCTCTCGTCACTCGGTGGCAGTATGCGACTCGAGGAGAACCGAAACCCGGAGTGGCGACTGGTCGACCCACTCGAGCGAGTCGATGACGACGAGAGCGCGATGGGCACCGAGACGCGCGAGGCTATCGCCGGTGGCTGCGTTCTCGTGGGGACACTCGTGGCTGCACTCGGTGCCGTCGTCGCTGTGACAGGGAGTGTCGTCGTCTCGAGTACGGTGGTCGCGTACGCGTTGCCGGGAATCGCGCTCGCGGTGATTGGCTGGTACCTACTGACTCGATCGGACCCAACGTGAGTGAGCCGCCTCGAGATCACACCTTCGAGAGAACAGCCTGATAGTACCCGCTGTCAGTTGGGTATCGATGCTCGAGCAGCTCCCAGCCCGTTTCCGTTGCTGCCGCTGCAACTCGTTCTGGGGCGAACAGCCGAAAGAAGAGGATGTCGTCGACGGTATCTTGATACTCGAAGCTCATGACGCGAGCGGCGAGTCCGTCGGCGACGTCGTGGCGATAGCCCAGTAGCTCGGTCGTCGCGGCGTGAGTTGGATCGTAGCCGTCGAGCACCACCGTCGCGTCGGGCGTCGTCACGAGCGCGAGCTCGGTGAGAAATGCACGTAGTCCGGCCATCGAGCGAGCGAGACCGACTTGCGTCCCGATTGCGAGCGCCGACGCAAACGGTGTGCGTTCGTCTGCCTCGTCCTCCTCGAGTGTCCCACTGCACTCGGCTGTCACATCACGCTCGAGCGTCTCACACAACGCAAACATATCCGCCTGCCGGACGTCCTCGACGCCGCGAGCACGCATCGTCTCACAGAGCGCCTCGCTGACTTCGATTGCCGTGACGGCGTACTGTTCTTGGAAGTACAACGCGTGTCTCCCCGCACCGGCCCCCACATCAAGCAGTGGCCCCGCGAGGAACGGCTCGTAAAAGCAACCACCCGTGAACGCATCGAAGTAGAACTGTTCGATCGGGTGCTCGAGCGTTCGTTCGCCGTCTCGCTGAATGAGGGGGCGTTCTCGGTGGCCGTGGTAGTGATCGGCGATTGCACGACCGAATGCATCGGGCGTCATTCGAGTGGCTCGAGACAGCGAGTCCGAATAACGATTCGTGAACGGCGGTACCGACTCACACGGTACCATAGCCACGAAGCCGCAGGTACAGTGAGCCGACGACGAGCGCGAGTCCGAAGACGGTGACGACCCAGTCAGCCCCGGTAAACGACTGTCTGTTGTAAAACGAGCGCGACCCTCGCGTGTCGAAGCCGCGGGCCTCGAGTGCCATCGCTTGCGTTTGGACGTTGCGGATAGCGGTCATGAACACCGGGATCAACAGCGGGATGTAGCTTCGAAGGAGTGTCACGGGATTTCTGCCACGGACCTCGTGTCCGCGGGCGGCCTGTGCCTGTCTGACCGTGTTGGCCGATCCCAAAAACGTCGGGAACAATCGGAGTGCGGTGCCGACAGCGAAACAGAACGCATAGGGGATGCCGAGCGAACGCATGCCGGCGACGATCTCTTCGTTCGAGGTGGTCGTCACGAACAGTAGGCCGCCGATGATGAACGTCGCGATGCGCTCTGATCGACCCAAGGCGAACAGCACTTCGCGTTCGGTGATCGACCCGAAGGGTGTCTCGAGCCACACCGGACCGCCGCCGTGGGTGAACGCTGGCCAGACGGCAAAGCCGATGAGAAAGAGCGCGACGACGATAAACGAGAGGCGTTTGAAATTCGGCCAGCCACCGACGAGGACGAGTGCGAGAAACGACGCCGCCAGCGGCACGAACACCCACAGCGGATCGCCGAACACGTACGCCATCACGAAGATGCCCGTGAGTAACGCCAGTTTCGAGCGCGCGTTCAACCGATGAAGGAACGTCTCTCGATCGACGTACAGCGACGGAGAGGCACTCATTCGTCACCACCTGCGTTCGTCTCGGTGGACCGGACGCGAGCACCATCGTCGGCAAGTCCAGCGACGACCTCACCGACCGATAGTGCAGGGAGTGCGTCCTCGAGACCTGCCTCACGAGCGAGACGGGTCGACAGCGCGACCGGCTGTGGCGGTTCGAGGTGCCAGCGCTCGAGCAGCGCCGTGTCGGCGAACAACTCCCGTGTCGATCCATCGAACACCTTCTGTCCGTCGGCCATCACGACCGTTCGCGGTGCGTAGTGTGCGACGGTTCCCATCGCGTGTGTGACCATGACGACGGTGAGTCCCATCTCGCGGTTGAGCCGAGCAACGAGGTCCATAAACTGCGTGCGCTGTGTGGCGTCGAGACCGGTCGTCGGCTCGTCGAAGACGATCGCATCGGGATCGGTCGCGAGAATCGACGCGAGCGCGACGCGCTGGCGCTGGCCTTTCGACAACGAGAACGGATCGGTCTCCTCGAGGCCGTCGAGTTCGACGGTTTCGAGTGCGGTGGTGACTGCCTGCTCGAGTTCCTCACCGTCCATGCCGAAGTTCTCCGGTCCGAACGCGACCTCCTCGAAAATCGTATCCGCGAAAATTTGGTGATCTGGATTCTGGAACACGTAGCCCACAGAGCGTCCGACCTCGCTCATCGAGAGCGTCGACACCTCGGTGCCACACCAGCGCGCACTCCCTTCGTCTGGCTCGAGTAAGCCGTTCATGTGCTTTGCGAGTGTCGTCTTTCCGCTCCCGTTGTGACCGACGATGGCGAGCACCTCGCCCTCGGAGACGGTGAGGTCGACGCCGTCGACTGCTCTCACAGTCTCTCGGTCGGTTCGGTACTCGTGGACGAGCCCTTCGAGTTCGAACACGGGGTCACCAACGCGCTCACCAGTTCCAGCGGGTGCGCCGGGGAGCGTCTCGCCGTGACTGGCAGGCGGCGTCCACTCGAGGCCACGCTCGCTGACGGCACTGATAGCGTCGTCGACGAACAGTGGAAGCTCCTCGCGCGACCAACCGAGGCGGTCGAAGATGTCGACGACCGGCGGGACGGCAACTCGAGCCGCACGAAGCGCGTCGGTATCGGTGAACACCTCGTGAATGGGGCCGTGTCGGTAGACGCGTCCACCACGAAGTAAGACGACACGGTCTGCTAACAGCGCGTCTTCAATCTCGTGGGTGACCAACACGATCGTTTCCGGCCCATGCCAGCCATTGGCTGCGCGCACCCCGTCGCCCGCTGCGAGGGAGCGAACGATCTGGAGGACGTCACGACTCCCCGTCGGATCGAGGTCACTCGTCGGTTCGTCGAGTAACAGCAGCCGTGGGTGGTTGGCGACGACGCCAGCGAAGACGAGGCGCTGTTTCTGTCCACCCGAAAGCGCCTCCGGTGGTCGCCGCCGGTCGAGATCAGCGAGTCCGACGAGCTCGAGGGCGTGATCGATTCGCGGATCGATGTCGGCCGCCGGAACGGCGATATTCTCGGGTCCAAACGCGACCTCTGCCTGTACGGTCGTGCCAAACAGCTGTGCTTCGTAATCCTGTAAGACCATCCCGATCTCGTTTGCCATCTCGGGGACGCGAGCACTCGTCGCGTCACGGCCGAGTACGTCGACGTGCCCCTCGAACGATCCGGTGATGAAATTCGGGATGATGGCGTTGAACGTCCGCAACAGCGTCGATTTCCCGCCGCCGCTTGCCCCCATGACGACGGTGAACGTCCCCGAGACGGTCTCGAGGTCGACGCCACGAAGCACTGCGCCCCCGCGCTCGTCTGGATCGGACGCCGTCTCGTCGCTGAACGACGCAGCTGATGGCAGCTCTGCGCCCCGTTCGTACGAGAAGACGACGTCGCTGTGCGTTGTGGCGACTTCGTGCCCTGTATCGAGAGAGCCAGTCGACTCGTCTACCTCTGTCGGATTGCTCGACGCTCTCGACTTGCTCGCGTCGGCCGTCGTTGTGTCCCGTGTGTCCATACTCTGTTAGCTACTACAGCGGTCGTGAGTGACAAAAACCGACCGAATTACTCGAGCAGGCTGGAGAGGCGATCACCGGAGATCGAAGCCAGTCCCAACGTGATCGCAAAGGCGATCGCTCCGAGGACGATCTGGACGGTTGCACCGCCCTGACCAGCCGTCTCTGCTTGTTCCGCCGCGAACGGCACGTCCTGTATTCCGAGCGAGAACGCGATACCGATCACCAGCCAGACGAGTGAGACGACGAGCAGCCCGAGAGCGGCCGTCTGTGCTTTACTCGAACTGACCGTTGGCAGATCCTCCTCGTGGAGCAAGTCGGGGTACAACAGACCCATTTCCTTGATTCGTGGGTACATCAGGTACAAAAGCGGTGGGCCGAGCACGATCACCGCAATCGAGTTGTTCAAGAAGATGATCGTTCCGAGGACGGAGAACGGAAACAGACCGAGAATCTCGAGTCCCCACGCGATGATCGCCGCACAGGCGGCCGAGGCGACGATCGCGATGGCGACGAACTCGGCCACCTGCTTGCCGACGTTCTCGCGGAAGTCCGGTTCGACACCACTCGAGAGCACACTCAGGTTGCCCCACAGTTTGTACGCGAGGAAACCAGCAAAGAAGTTGCCGATGAACCCGAACGCACTCCCTGGCCCGAACGTGCCAGCGAAGATGTCGTTGATCAGGTTGCCAATTCCCGCACCCCACGCACCTGCTGGACCGAACATGATTCCGAAGATGACCGGAATCACGTTCCCCGGCCGAACCGCCGTGATACCGGGAATAATTACGAAGCCAGCGAACGGGATCAAGAGCGCAGCGAACACCGCAGCAGTGACGGCCACGAGCATGATCATTCGCGTGTCGCGCCACATCGTGAACAGTTCTTTCATCGTGTAACAACCCTCAGAACAGATATTTAAATATACTCGTCACAAACAGAGATATTCATGTTGGGAAATAACACATTTTGCAGTGATGGCGTCCGAACGAACAGTCCGATAACAGAGCAGTATTAACTGCTGGCAGACAGGTACGAAGTATGAACCGGACCGACGTATGGGCCTCGTGCAGATGGCGATGGCCACTCATCGGGATACTCTTGATCGGCGCGTGGCTACTCGTGCTAGTCGTTCCAGTGTGGCGGGTACGGTGGTACGGCGCACGGCTCTCGAGGCGACTGCCCAATCGGTTCGTCCCGAAACCGTTTCGTGTCCTCCCCCCACCGAACGCGGAATACCTCGGCGTCTGGAAACGACCACCCGAGGCCGCTCGCAAGCGACTGCTCGAAACCTACGGCTTCACACAGCAGGTACGGGCGTACCTACACGCCTACGAGCGAGCAGGAACGGTCTGTTACGAACGAGCCAGTTGTGCGTACCGCCCCAACGGATTCACGAGCGGGTGGCAACTGCACGTCCGATTGTTTCCGACGCCTACGGGAGAGACCGACGTCTGGTGTCACTGGGAGCGCAATCCGAACGTCGCACCGCTTGCCCACCTTCGACAGGACGGCTACGATCCAGCCGAAGGCAAACGACGATTTCTGGCCCACATCGCAGAGAGCGAACCACTCGAGCTTTCCAAAACAGCGTAGCGACGCTCGTGAGTCGGTTCGGACCTCAGAACAGCGCTCCTCGACAACCCGCGAGCGCAAATATATTGGTTCTATGATGCAAAGAGGGTGGTGATGACTGGCAATCGACAACTCGCACTCGAGTCGCTGACGCCACTGCACTGGCTCGCAATCGCAATGGCGGTCGTGAGTGCACTCGTCCACCTCGTCCTTGGCATCGGCTTTCTACCACACTGGATGGGCGTGTTGTTCGTCCTCGCGACCGGCGGCTTCATCGGTGGCATCGTCCTCGTGGTACTCGAGTACCGTCGTCGACTCGTCTATCTCGCTGGCATCCCGTTTACGGCCGTCCAAATCGTCGGCTGGTACGTCGTCAACCAGCCCGACAGTCTCGCTGCACTGACGGCCGTCGACGTCATCGACAAGGTCGCACAGGTCGTCTTGATCGTCGCGTTGGTTGCCCTCCTCGTTCGTGAGTCGTGAGAGGGCCGTCTCGCGCAGTCGGTGGAACCGACTCCGAGGCCGACTCGTCGTTGCACTCAGGCACACGGTCACACACCCCGTCGCTCGACGCCTTCCCGTCGACACACTCAGACGGGGACACGACCTCCGGCGACGGCTCGTAGCGAATCGGTACACCGACGCCGACCCGTTCAAGCTGCTCACAGTCGACCCACACCGAATCGAACGGAGCATCCTCGAGTCTGCACCCACCCACCCACAGTGGGGACGTGTACAGGGCGGCTCGTGGGACCGCACGTGGGAACCGTTCGACGAGCGTGCCGTTCCTCGCGCCATCGTCGACCGCTACGACGACGGACGTCCGTGGCGGGAGACCCCGCTATATGAGGCCTACTGTGAGCAACTCACCCGCTTTGGCAACGCGTGGGAGTGGACGACGCTCGAGGCGTTCGACGACCGTTGTGAGGAGGTCGAACAACTCTATGAGTCGATTCGAACGCACGGGTACTGTCGACAGGAACAGCTACACGACGAGGGCTCGAGACCCACCGTGGCGACACGAACCGACGAAATCAACGTCGACATCGGGCGAGACGGCACGCTGTACTGGCGCGGCTACGGCCAACACCGCCTCGCTATCGCACAGTACCTCGACCTCGAGGCCGTCCCGGTGTTCGTCCACCGACGTCACCGCCGCTGGCAAGCGATTCGCGATGAAGTTCGAACCGGTACAGACAGCCTCGAGGCGGCAGTCAAATCCACCCATCCCGATCTCCAGGATCTCTAGTGTGGCTGGCTTCTTTCAGTTACCGTTCAAATCTCGAGGACGTCTCTGGCGACGGCCCCTAGAACACCGCCGAGCAGTGCAAGTCCGACCCATACCACGGCGACGACACTCGCGAAGAAAAATATGAGTGCAATGCCAAGCCCTGCTCCACCAGTCACTGGTTGATCTGTCAGTAGACTCCACGTAGAACGAAGGAGTGTGACCGCAAGCAGAATGCCAACGAAGAGCCCAGCAACTGCGCCTCCCAGTGGATTGCCTCGTAAAAAACAGCCAGCAGTGACACCACCAACGACTGGTACAACGAGTGCCAGTACAATGATCGACGAGTGAACCGCAAGGACGAGGACACCAACCATAAGTGAGAAAAGAAAGCCAAGTAGTACTCCACAGATTCCAACGAGGAGCTGTCGAGTACGGTCGTTCAACGTGACAGCACTCGCTCGAGACACAATATTACCTATTTTGTTCAGTGATGATAGTAGTTGAGTTTCTATTGACGTGTGACGTATCTTCCAGCAGCGGTTCTCTTTTGCAGATCAATTCGGCGGTTCAGTTCTACTGATCACGCCAGTCGCAAAATACCGAAGAGAAGAACGGATAAGTATACGTGGACGTAAGTCTACACGTATGGCAACAAAAAGCCTCACGATCACTGAGGAAGCGTACAAACGGCTCAAAGAGCACAAACGAGACGGTGAAAGCTTCACTGACACGATTCTTCGCATAACAGGTGAAAACCGAGACGTAATGAAAGGGTTTGGCTCAATGGCAGACACTGATGGATTTCGCGAAGCCGTTGAATCGACACGGACGCAGTTGGATGACGATCTTCGAGCGCGTGAAACCCGATGATTGCGCTCGATTCAACGTTTCTCGTGGACTATCTCAACGGCGAACCAGCCACTCGAGAGTTCTTAGCGTCTCACGAGGGGAAGCCGTTTTTCGTTCCATCACTTGCACTGTTTGAAACGTATCGTGGAGCGGCAAAAACCGGAGGGAAAGCGAGTGTTTCTCGTGTCGCCACTGGCTTAGATTGGACGATGCCCCTCGAGTTGAACACGGCAGCCGCTCGAGAAGCCGCAGTTATCGAAGCAGAATTGCTCGAGGATGGCACACCAATCAATATCGGGGACGTACTGATAGCAGGGATCTGCCGACAAAATGGTGCGTCGCTCTTCACTCGAGATCAGCATTTTGAGGCAGTGAACGACCTCGAGACAATCAGTTACTGATACTGACAGGCGAACATCTCGAGGGGTTCGCCCACCAGTAGCTGCGATAACGAATTCATTACCGCACATTACAAGAGCGAAAGCTCACCAGTCACGCCGTCGACGGCCGGTTCACTCGCCGGACCGACAGCGAGCGTCGTCACCGTCCCCGGCTCGAGTTGCGTGTGACCGGCGTCACGGACGATGGCGTGGACGACGCCCTCCTGTTTGGCGATTTCGGCTAGCTCGTAGAGGGCGCGCTCGCTTGAGGCCGCGAGGACGATCTTTTTTTGGCCGCCGTTTTTCCACCGCTTTCTGGCTCGTCGACCGGCTTTTTCGTACGCCGACAGCGAGGCGTGTGCAACCTGTGCAGCGAGTTTTCCCTCTCCCATCCCGAGGTCGGTGCGGGCGACGATTGCCTGTTTCATATCCCTACAAGCGCGACGGTCGGTAAAATGGCCTCGGTTGTCGATTGTCGATTGTGAGTCCCGATTTTCAGTTGTTGATTCGCGTCTCGAGTCGCTCGAGTCCGGGCGCTACATATTTCCTTTCTCGGTCACTAGCGTGAATATGACATTCACACGGCGAGGATTCGTCGTCGCCGGTGTCGCGGGTATCGTCGGCGTGGCAGGCTGTCTCGGTGATGACGGCGGCGTAGACGAAGACGAGTTACTCGAGGTGCCGGTGGCGGGTGATCCTGACGCAGACGTCACGGTGACGGTGTACGAAGATTTCGCCTGTCCGGCGTGTGGGCAGTTCAAAATGCAGACGTATCCGACGATTCAGTCAGAGTACATCGAACCCGAACTGATTCGGTACGAACACCGTGACTTTCCGCTCGATTCGACGGGTGACTGGTCGGAGTACGTCGCCAGCGCTGCCCGTTCGATCCAAGAACACGACGGCGACGAGGCGTTTTTCGAATTCGCGAGCCAGATCTATCAGTATCAAGAGAACTACTCCTTCGACGCGATCGAAGACGTCGCCACCGAGATCGGGGTCGACGGCGAACGGGTGCGCGCCGACGCCGAAGACGTCACCTACGCCGACGGCCTCGAAGCCGACTTCGAATATGGCCGTGAGCAGGGTGTCGAAGGAACCCCGACCGTCTTTGTCGATGGCGACACGGTCGACTGGTCACCGACCGAAGCAGTCACCGGTGCG
>LKMJ01006361.1_pt1 | contig 11135 bp, 9 predicted proteins | sample 643391 | NCBI WGS metagenome assembly LKMJ01 (sample SAMN04112250, study PRJNA286221) | soda lake metagenome | biome: soda lake; feature: Kulunda Steppe; material: water; isolation source: sample PL-Br10 brine of Picturesque Lake | place: Russia: Kulunda steppe | collected 2010-07
GAGAGCGCCTCAGCGCTCTCCAGAAAAAGCCGCTAGCAAATGCAGCAGGCTGGTAAAGAGGTTGTAGATCGATACATACAACGTAATGGTCGCCATAATGTAGTTGGTCTCACCCCCATTAATAATCTCTGAGGTCTGATACAGAATCAGTGCACTCATCAACACCACGAATGCTGCACTCATCGCCAGCGAGAGCGCCGGAATTGAGAAGACAATCGCGATGATCGCACCAACAAACGCCACCAAAATGCCGGCCAGCAAGAACCCACGTAAAAAGCTGAAGTCTTTCTGCGTGGTTAGTGCATAGGCGGATAGGCCTAAGAACATCACGCCGGTGCCGCCCAATGCCATCATGACCAGTTCAGCGCCATTAGAAAACGCGCCAATATAGAAGCTTAAAATTGGGCCAAGGGTGAATCCCATAAATCCGGTGAGTGCAAACACACTGACCAGTCCCCAGCCGCTGTTGCGTAATGCAAAGGTCGTAAAGAGCAGGCCAAAATAGCCAACCAGCACAATCATCCAGTTTAGTGGCGGCGCCTGCGTGACCATGGCGAACCCTGCCATTAACGCGCTGAATAACAAGGTTAAGGAGAGTAATGCGTAGGTGTTGCGCAATACCTTGTTGGTTGAGATGACGGATTGACCGGCGCTAGCTGCCCGATTCGCCGTTGCCACCCGGGTATTTTGTTCCATTGATATCCTCCGCAGATAACTGCCAATAGCGTTTACAAACGTTAATGTGCCATTAGAACGTGTCAATGTCACGAAGGTTCCGCGGGGTAAAATCTTGCAGCGCGAGCAGAAACCTCGTAGTGTCCGCATCCCCTGCAACCGTGCTGGAGTTGGTCTGTGAAACTGGTATGTCTTGACCTAGAAGGTGTTTTGGTCCCGGAGATCTGGATTGATTTTGCCAGGCGAACCGGTATTGATGCGCTGCGCGCCACAACGCGTGATATTGCTGATTATGACGAACTAATGGCGATGCGCTTAGCGGAGCTTGACCGGCACGGATTAGGTCTGCCTGATATTGAAGCGGTGATTAATGACATGGCTCCGTTACCTGGCGCGAAAACATTCTTAGAGTCGCTGCGCGCGCAGAATCAGGTCATTATTCTGTCGGATACGTTTCGTGAATTCGCGCGCCCATTAATGCGTCAGCTGGGTTGGCCCACGCTCTTCTGTCACGGGCTGCAAGTAGAACCGTCTGGGCAAATCAGTGCTTATCATTTACGGCTGCCAGATCACAAGCGCGCCGCCGTCAACGCGTTTCGGCAGCTCAACTTTGATGTGGTTGCTGCGGGTGATTCGTACAACGATACGAACATGCTCAGCGCAGCGCACACCGGGATCCTGTTCAACGCCCCAGATAATGTCATTGCTGAGTTCCCTCAATTTGCAACTTGCGATAGCTACGATGCGTTAGCACAGACGATTGAGCGTGCCTGATGACGGCAACACCATTAAAAGTGGCATTACTTGCCGATACCCATGGGTTTCTTGATCCACGCATTGCCGAGGTGGTGGCCGAGTGCGACATCGCGGTACATGCCGGCGATATCGGTGGTGCGGATATTTTGTTTGCACTGAATCCGCGTCAGGAAGTGGTTGCGATTCGTGGAAACAACGACGACGCCGCCCATTGGGCTGAAAACGAGCAGGATATCCTGACAAATTTAGCTGCCGAGGCCAGTGTGGATTTGCCAGGGGGGTGGTTGAAAGTGGTTCATGGAGACGACGGCGGTACGCTCGAGCAGCGGCATCGGCGCTATCGTCGGCAATACGGCGATTATCGTGCGGTTGTGTATGGACATAGCCATCGGCAAAATCTCTCATGCGATGAGGATCCGTGGCTACTTAACCCGGGTGCTGCTGGTAGAACACGCACTCAGGGTGGTCCAAGCTGTCTTGTTTTAACCTGTGATGAACAAAACTGGCAGATCGAAGCCAAACACTTCCCCAAACGGAGTTATCGGGCCCATCGCCCACGCGCGAATGACTGATCGGCAAATGCTTCCGATTCTCGAGCAGGCTGAGGCCATTCAAGAAGCGGTGGCCACTCATCAGGTGGTTGTCGTTTGCGGTGAAACTGGCTCCGGTAAAAGCACCCAATTACCGCAGTTGATGCGGGCCATAGGCCGCGGGGTGGACGGCATGATCGGCCATACCCAGCCGCGGCGTATTGCCGCACGTGCGCTTGCTACCCGTATCGCAGAAGAAACAGGTAGCCCGTTGGGGCAGATCGTGGGTTATCGGGTTCGGTTTAGCGATCAGACGAGTCAACAAACCCGAATCAAGCTGCTAACCGATGGCATGTTGTTGGCCGAAACCTCGCATGATCCACAGCTAAAGCAGTACGACACCCTAATTATCGATGAAGCGCATGAGCGCAGTTTAAACATCGATTTTCTGCTCGGTTACCTAAAGCGATTGCTGCCAGTACGTCCTGATTTACGCGTAATCATTACCTCAGCCACTATAGACCCGCAGCGTTTCTCTGAGCATTTTGATCAAGCCCCGATCATCGAAGTATCTGGGCGCACCTGGCCAGTGGAGTTGCGCTATCGCCCACCCGCAAACCTGCGAGATGGCGTGATCGATGCGGTTGATGAGCTGGGCCGCTGCGGCCAGGGCGATATTTTGGTTTTTTTGCCTGGTGAGCGGGAAATTCGGCATTGTGCAGAGGCGCTGCGCAAACAGCATCCCCCGCACACCGAGGTCGTGCCGCTGTTTGGACGTCTATCAGTGGCCGATCAGCAGCGCGTGTTCGCGCCGCATCGCGGCCGGCGGATTGTGCTGGCAACCAATGTTGCTGAAACCTCATTAACGGTGCCCGGTATTCGCTATGTGGTAGATAGCGGGTTAGCGCGGATCAGCCGCTACAGTTTTCGCACCCGCATTCAGCGCCTTCCCATTGAGCCTGTGTCGCAGGCCAGCGCGCAGCAACGCTCAGGGCGATGCGGGCGCGAAGGCCCAGGTGTGTGTATTCGGCTTTATGAAGCGTCTGATTTTGAAGCGCGCCCAGCGTTTACTGAGCCAGAAATCCTTCGCACCAACCTAGCCTCGGTGATTTTGCAGATGAAGCACCTGCGCTTGGGCGAAATCGATGATTTTCCCTTTGTTGAAGCACCCGACCCGCGTTTGGTGCGTGACGGTCTGCGTCTGCTGGAAGCCCTAGAAGCGCTTGATACCGCGCATCAGTTGACAGCACTGGGTAAAAAATTGGCACGACTACCAGTGGACCCGAGTATTGGGCGGATGTTGCTTGCCGGCGCTGCTGAGAGTGCGCTGAGTGAGCTATTGGTTTTGGCGGCTGCTTTGTCGGTGCAGGACCCAAGGGATCGACCACTGGATCATCAGCAAGCCGCCGATGCGGCGCATGCGAAATGGCAAGACAAGCGCTCAGATTTTTTGACTCTCCTGAACCTTTGGGCGGCGATGAAGGCCACGGCCAAAGATCTTAAAAGAAGGCCCTATGAGGCGTGGTGTCGTGAGCATTTCCTCTCGTCGGCGCGATTACGGGAATGGCAGGAGGTGCATGGCCAGCTGCGCGGCTTGGCCCGAGAGATGGGTTTGAAGGAAAACGCAGAACCGGCAGACCGGGTTGCCATTCATCGGGCACTACTGGCTGGCCTGCTCAACGCAGTCGCGCTGCGGGAAGACGACGAGATATACCGTGGCGCGCGTGACTTAAAATTAGCGATTCACCCGGGCTCGGGTGTGGCTAAACGCAAGCCGCGCTGGATTGTCGCGGCAGAGTTAGTGGAAACCAGCCGAGTGTTCGCCCGGTTAGTGGCGGAGGTGCGCCCCGAGTGGATAGAACCCGTTGCCAAGCATTTGCTTAAAGCGCATTACCATAGCCCGTTTTGGGATGCTGGCCGCGGCAAAGTGTTTGGCCGAGTTGATATGACCCTCTACGGCTTGCCGGTGGTGAGTGGCAGAAAGATCGATTATGCCCGAGTCTCCACCCAAGCCGCGCGCGCGGTGTTTATTCAAGATGGCCTGCTGGGGCAGTACCCCGAGCCCTGGCCTGCTTTTTTGCAGCATAATCACGATTTACAAGCTGCCTTAGAAAAAGCGGAGGCTAAGGCGCGGCGTCGGGATCTTTTGCTCGATGCCGAGCAGTTGGCGGCGTTGTATGAGTCTGCATTGCCCTCTGAGGTAGTTGATGCGCCGAGTCTTGCGCGCTGGATTAAGCGCGGTGGCGATGAGAAGAGCTTGAAATTCTCAAAATCCCAGCTGATTGCCGCCACCGATCATACGGTTGTGGAGAATTTTCCCGACACGCTTAAAGTCGGCGATCTTCGCCTGCCATTGAGTTATACCTTTGAGCCAGGTGACGATGCCGATGGTGTCACCGTCCGGATGCCCGTTGCCGCGCTCAATGCGCTTGAGCCGGACGTATTTGAGTGGCTCGTGCCAGGTCTGTTGGCTGAAAAGGTCATGACGCTCATTCGTGCCCTACCCAAACGCCTGCGGCGGCATTTTGTGCCTGTGCCGGAGTTTGCCGCGGCGGTGCTAGAGGCTTTGCCTGATCGCCGAGGGTCTTTGGAAGATGCTGTGCGGCGTGAACTCAGGCGAATGACCGGTATTGATCTGCCGGGTGATGTGTGGGATGAACTCAATGTGCCGGCGCATCTGATTATGCGGTTTTTGGTGATGGATGCGAAAGGGAAGACATTGGCGGCGGGTCGCGACCTGGCGATGCTTCAGCAGCAATGGGGCAAGCGGGCCGGTGAGGATTTCCGGGCCACTGAAGAGGCGGGGTTTGAGCGGGCGGATATTACTGACTGGGATTTTGGTTCGCTGCCGGATCAGATGCCGTTTAATCAAGGCGGCGCGGAATTAATCGGGTATCCCGCGCTTTGTGAAGAAAAATCAGGCCTGGCACTGAGACTTTTGGATAGTCCAGACGGAGCCGCGGCGGCCCATCATGTCGGCGTTAGAGCCCTGCTAATGAAAAAATTCGCTCAGCAGGCGCGCTTATTGCGGCGTGAGATGCAAAGCCTGAAGCATTTCCAGATGTCTGCTCAAGAATTGTGTGCGGCAACGTTTGACCGTGTGTTCTTGGCAGATGGTGTGCCGCGCGATCAGGGGGCATTTATGCGTTGTTGTGAGCAGGGTCGAGATCAGATTATTGCTGAGGGAGAGCGGTTAAGCGAGCTTGTCTCTGTTATCCTGCAGCGCCAGATAGCGGTGCAACGTCAGCTCAAAGGTAATATCCCGTTGAGTCTTGTTGAGAGTTATCGGGATTTGGCGGAGCAGCTGGAGGGCTTGATTTATACGGGCTTCTTGCTGACCACGCCAGCTGAGCAGCTCAACGAGTTACCGCGGTTTCTGAGCGGTATGGCGCGTCGAATAGAGCGGATGCAGCGCGATCCCTCTCGTGATCAAGCGGGCTTTGCGCAGATTCTGCCGCACCAAAAAAGACTGCGGGAGACACAAGAGCGGCATCAGCGCAAAGCGATTAGAGATCCCGCACTGACCACGGTCAGATGGATGATCGAGGAATACCGGGTGTCGTTATTTGCCCAAGAGCTTGGCACCCGAATGCGAGTATCAGAAAAGCGCTTAGCCCAAGCATGGGCCGATGTGCGGTAAGACAAAAGAGGATAACTGTGCTTGATACCAATGCATTAGTGAATCAATTGGCCGACCTCAAGGGACGTCACGACGCCCTGAGGGGGTATCTTTGACCTAGCCACCCAGGCAGAACGGTTAGAGGAGGTCAGCCGGGAGCTGGAGTCTCCCGAAATCTGGAATGACCCAGACCGGGCGCAAGCGCTGAATAAAGAGCGGGCTGCGCTGGAGCGGGTGGTTAATCGTCTCAATAATTTAACGACGGGCCTGAGTGATGCCGGCGAATTGCTGGAGATGGCGCGGGAAGAAGACGATGAGGAGACGATCGCCGTCGTCGCAGAAGATTTGGCGAACCATGAAAAGGTCATTGCTGATCTTGAATTTCGCCGAATGTTCTCTGGAGAAATGGATGCCAGTAATGCATTTGTAGATATTCAAGCGGGGTCAGGCGGCACCGAGGCTCAGGATTGGGCTGAGATGCTGCTGCGAATGTATTTACGCTGGATTGAGGACAAGGGCTTTAGCAGCGAAATTATAGAACTCTCCGCCGGTGAGCAGGCGGGGATAAAAAGCGCCACCATCAAGGTAGATGGCGAATATGCGTTTGGCTGGCTGCGCACGGAAACCGGTGTGCATCGGCTGGTGCGCAAGTCGCCGTTTGATTCAGGCAACCGTCGGCATACCTCGTTTGCCGCTGTTTTTGTGGCGCCGGAGCTCGACGATAAGGTGGAAATTGAGATTGACCCATCTGATTTACGCGTGGATGTTTACCGGGCCAGTGGCGCAGGCGGGCAGCATGTTAACCGCACCGAGTCTGCTGTGCGGATTACGCATTTGCCCTCAGGCCTGGTGGTGCAGTGTCAAAATGATCGCTCCCAGCATAAAAACCGCGCAACGGCGATGAGTCAGCTGCGTGCCAAGCTCTATGAGCGGGAGATGGATCGGCAGCGTGCGCAGGCGGCTGAGATCGAAGATACCAAGGCCGATATCGGTTGGGGCAGCCAAATCCGCTCGTATGTGTTAGATCAAAGCCGAATCAAGGATTTGCGCACGGGCGTTGAGGTGGGCAATACCCAAGGGGTGCTTGACGGCAACCTCGACCCATTTATCGAAGCCAGCTTAAAAGCCGGACTATAGGGAGCAACAGGGCGATGGCACAACAAGATCAGCAGCACGAAGAACATCGTTTAATTGCTGAGCGGCGGCGTAAGCTGGGCGAGTGGCGTGATGGCGATAACGCGTTTCCTAACGATTTTGAGCGTAACCACTTTGCTGCTGACTTGCAGCGCGAATACGCCGATGACGATGCCGAGGGGCTGCAAGCCGCTGCGATTCCCGTGCAGATTGCCGGGCGGCTGATACTAAAGCGAGTCATGGGTAAGGCGAGCTTTGCTACCGTGCGTGACATGTCGGGGGATATTCAGCTGTTTGTGCGTCGGGATGACTTGCCTGAGGGCGTTTATCAGTCGTTTAAAAGCTGGGATGCCGGCGACATCGTGGGCGCCACTGGCCGGCTGATGCGCACCCAAACGGGAGAGCTGTCAGTGCACTGCGACAGCCTTCGCCTGTTAACTAAGTCTCTGCGGCCACTGCCGGATAAATACCATGGCTTAGAAGATACCGAACTGCGCTATCGGCAGCGGTATCTTGACCTGATGACCAACCCAGCGGTACGGGAGGCGTTTTATACCCGCAGCCATATCGTGCGCTACATTCGCGAGTATTTTCATGCCAAAGGCTATCTTGAGGTGGAAACACCGATGATGCAGCCCATTCCCGGTGGCGCAACGGCGCGGCCATTTGTTACGCATCACAACGCGCTGGAACGTGATCTTTACCTGCGCGTAGCTCCGGAGCTGTATCTCAAGCGGCTGTTGGTGGGTGGCTTTGAGAAGGTCTATGAGATTAATCGTAACTTTCGCAACGAAGGTGTCTCGACCCGGCATAATCCGGAATTTACGATGCTTGAGTTCTACGAGGCCTACTCGGATTACCGTGCCGCCATGGATCTCACAGAAGATCTGTTGCGTGGTTTGGCGCAGGATGTGCTCGGTGCAGAGTCAATCACTTATCAGGGCGAAGTGATCGATTTTGGCCCTGCCTTTAAGCGCATCACAGTTGCCGAGGCGGTGGTTGCAAAAAACCCTGAACTAGAGGGGCGCATCAGCTCGCCAGAGGCGCTGCGCCAGCGCTTGGAGGCTTTGGGTGTGCCAACGCAACCGTATTGGGGAGTGGGTAAGCTGTTGTTGGAGATTTTTGAAAAAACGGCTGAGGGAGAGCTGCGCCAGCCGACATTTGTGACGGATTATCCAACCGAGGTATCGCCGCTTGCACGCCCCCGGGATGATGACCCCAGCGTGACCGAGCGTTTTGAGCTGATTGTGGCTGGGCGTGAGATTGCCAACGGCTTCTCAGAGCTTAATGACGCAGAAGATCAGGCGCGACGCTTTCAGCAGCAGGCTGAAGAAAAGGCCGCGGGCGACGCGGAGGCGATGCACTACGATGCCGATTATATATGCGCACTGGAGTACGGCATGCCCCCGGCTGTGGGCGAGGGAATCGGCATTGATCGCCTGGTGATGTTGCTCACCGATGCGCCATCAATTCGCGATGTATTGCTATTTCCGGCTATGCGGCCTCAGGCGGCTGATAAGGCAGATTAAGCGGCGTTAGGTTGATCTCATCCAAGGTCAGCCCGCCGGCCTCTGCGGCATCGATTTTCAGCACAGCCAGTAGCTCCGTGTTGCCATCGGCCGATGGCGCCGCAATGACCACGCTGCCAGCCTCACTGCCCTTGGTATCCACAATCCGGGTGCCAGGTGCTGGGGGGTCGCCTGGCATTTCAAGCCGATACATACGTCGTTTCAAGCGGCCAAGGTAATGCATTCGCGCCACGACCTCTTGGCCGGGATAGCAGCCTTTTTGATAGCTAATACCACCCAACGGCTCAAGGTTCATCATGGTAGGAATGAAAAGCTCCATGGTTTCCGACACCACTTCGGGTATGCCGGCCTGTATCTCAAGGAGTTGCCAGAATGCGGCATCGGCCGGAGTTAATGCTTCCATGAGCCGCGATTGCAACGCACGGGCCTCTGCCTGTGGGGCTAAGAGCAGATACCGCAACCCCTCGTTGCCAGGCAGGGCAATAATATGTAGATCACCAGCGCGGCTGACCCCGCCCGGCGTAGCGGGCAGGGTGCCGGCCGTTTCGGTTAACAAAGCTTCTGCCGCGGGGCCGGCTAATCCAAGCAGTGATTCTTCATCGGACAGATTGGTTAAAGCCACTTGTGCGCGGAGGATAAACATTTGCAGCTTGGGCTGAATGGCCTTTAAAACAGATGCATTGCCGATTAAAAGGGTGCCGGTATCGCTGTGGACCACCCGAAACAGCGCGCGCGTGCGGCCTTTTGCATTGCACCAAGCGGCGATACAGCTCTGGTCTTGCGGCAGATCTTTAACCGATTGTGTAAGTTGGTTTTGTAAAAACTCAATCGCATCGTTACCGGCGACGTGTAAAACACCTAAATGAGAGAGTGGGGCAACAATCCCGCCCTGCTCAGCGGCCTGCAGGAGTGGTGCGATGGGGAGAACTGGTTCGGCATGCGACATGTCTGACTCCTTGAGAATCTATGCAATACTGACAAGGTAACAAAATTGCCGACATTAAGGAGGCACGTGGTGAACGAAAAGCCAAAGAAAAAGCCAGAGCAAACCGCCGAACAGCCGACTAAGCCACGTCCAAAAGAATATGGTGGTGCGCCGGGTCCGGAACCCACACGCTATGGCGACTGGGAAAGAAACGGCAGGTGCACGGACTTTTGACCTCAAGGTCAGTAAATGTTGCGTCGCCGCATTGTTGCGCCGAGTGGCAGCAAAGCGTACCTTATAGGAATTACAAACGCCGATAAGTCTGCCTGGAGAGAAGCCAGATGAGCACCGATAACCGGCCACTATCGCCACATTTGCAAGTCTATCGACTGCCGTTTACTGCAATCACTTCAATTAGCCATCGAATCTCAGGCGCCTTATTGGCGGCTGGTTCGCTCGTGCTGGTTTATTGGGTGGCTGCAGTGGCCGGGGGCGCGGAGCGATATGCCGCAGCCAGCGCGGTTTTAGGCAGCGTGCCGGTCAGGGTACTGATGTTTGTTTGGACCTTTATCCTGTTCTATCACCTATGCAATGGGGTCCGGCATTTGTTTTGGGATGCGGGCTATGGATTTGATCTGGCCGTTGCCCAACGTGCCGGGCAAGCGGTGATCGGAGCAGCGGTGGCGCTTACGCTGATTACCTGGCTAATCGTGCTGATCTAAGGAGCGGGCTATGCAATTTCGTACTCCACTAAAACAGGCACGGGGTCTTGGCGCCTCGCATCATGGGCGCGCCCATTGGTGGGCCCAACGCATTAGCGCGATCGCCATGTTGCCGCTCATGCTCTGGCTCATCATTGCGCTTGCAGTGAACTCCGGGGCCGATTATGCGCAGGCTGTGGCGTGGATCTCTCACCCGTTTAATGCGGTGCTCTTGGTGCTGGCATTTGGCGTGCTCTTTTATCACGGTGCGCTCGGTTTGCAGGTGGCGTTAGAAGATTACGTCCCGCACAAAGGGTTGCGGATGGGGCTGGTTTTTGGGCTGCGTTTTATTGCAGCTTTCTTGGCCGGGTTTGCGATTTTTTCCGTGCTGACTATTGCCCTCGGAGGCTGATGATATGACCACCGATTATGAAATTATCGATCACACCTACGATGTGGTGGTTGTCGGCGCCGGCGGTGCCGGTTTGCGTGCCACCTTTGGAATGGCTGAAAAAGGGCTGAGCACGGCTTGCATTACAAAAGTGTTTCCCACGCGTAGTCATACCGTGGCTGCACAAGGTGGCATCAGCGCCGCGCTTGGCAATATGGGTGAAGATGACTGGCGCTGGCATGCGTATGACACCATCAAAGGTTCTGACTGGCTGGGTGATCAGGATGCGATTGAATATATGTGTCGTGAGGCGATTCCCGCCATCATTGAACTTGAGCATTACGGCGTGCCTTTTTCTCGTACCGAGGCGGGTAAAATTTATCAGCGCCCGTTTGGTGGTATGACAACGCACTTTGGTGAAGGCACAGCGCAGCGCACTTGCGCGGCGGCTGACCGCACCGGGCATGCAATTTTGCATACGCTCTATCAGCAGTCACTTGCGCATCAGGCCGAGTTTTACATTGAGTATTTCGCACTGGATCTGATTATGGAAAACGGTGCCTGCCGCGGCGTGATCGCGCTTGAGCTGGCCACCGGAAAAATCCATCGCTTTCGGGCACATTTAGTAGTGCTCGCAACCGGTGGATATGGTCGAGCTTGGTTTTCTTGCACATCGGCACATACCTGTACGGGTGATGGCGGTGGCATGGTGCTGCGGGCAGGCTTGCCACTGCAGGATATGGAGTTCACCCAGTTCCATCCGACGGGTGTCTATGGCGCTGGGTGCCTGATTACCGAGGGCGTGCGAGGTGAGGGCGGTTATTTAACCAACTCTGAAGGCGAGCTCTTCATGGAGCGTTACGCGCCCAACGCCA
>LKMJ01006362.1_pt1 | contig 11135 bp, 9 predicted proteins | sample 643391 | NCBI WGS metagenome assembly LKMJ01 (sample SAMN04112250, study PRJNA286221) | soda lake metagenome | biome: soda lake; feature: Kulunda Steppe; material: water; isolation source: sample PL-Br10 brine of Picturesque Lake | place: Russia: Kulunda steppe | collected 2010-07
CTTCTGAGCAGCAGCAGCAGCAGCAGCAGCAGCAGGAGCAGCAGCAGCAAGAGCAGCAGCAGCAGCAGCAGCAGCAGCAGCAGGACGACCACTGGTCGTCGACCAGGAGGTCCAGGTAGTTTTGGAGCCTACTCAGCGGCGTGGCATCCGTCGTCCACGTGACATCTGCCAGCAGCTCATTGCTTGCATAATGAGCGTTGTTGGCGTCGAGCCTAGCATACTAGCCACCTCAATCTCACAAACCCGGGTTTTTTTGGAGAGCCAAACCGTTAATCTGAATTAGATCAACTCCGGGCCCCCCTCAGACTTTTAATTAAAATGTAGAAGGCACTTCCGGGCCCCCCTCAATCTTTACAAAAGTGCCTGTACTTCCCTGCAACGTAACATACCATTTTTCCAAAATTGCCTTCCACTCACCACACCAATTTCGACCCCAAGACCACCATGAGAACCAGAAAAATATAAGCTGTCCAATGGTGTGCTCAGGTCAGGAAACGGTGCAGTGGATGCAAAGTTATGCCTTGAGAGGCCTATTTGGCCATGTTTGCCTAAGAAAGGGGTGACCCAGTGGTGGGGACGACCTGGTTTGCAGCCTCCAAAAACGTCTAAATTAGCATGAGCATGATTGAAACCTAATTAGAACTATATTCTGTTTGACGAGCATGCTCTTGTATGCAATTGAAGTTAAGTGGGCCAACAGAGGCTCTTGCAAGAGGCCTTTCCTGAGCCTTACTTTTGTTTGTTATTATGCAGTTTTCAGCAAGAGCACACTTTACAAGGGCAGTGCCTGATCTGTCTAAGCAAAGACCCTAAATGTATGCATTGGCCCTTTCCAGATCACCTATAGACATCAATGTCACATTGTTTGTGGAGATGTATTGTGGTTCTGTTGTGCGTGCAAAAGAAGTGGATTGAGAGGCCCAATTGTTAGTGAGGCACCCACTTCCGTTTCTATCCAATGAAATATTGCCAAGCGGGGTCAGAAAATGTCCCAGAAAGTGACCCCCTCCCCAGTCAGGATTACAGTGAGCATATGTTTTTTTCAAGACTCTAGGATCAAGCATATTTGTGTTGTTATGAAGATGTTATTAGAGGCACTGTGGTGCGTCCTATGCCAACCTAGGCCAGGAGCAAAGGCTCTACATCCATCCTGGTCCACATGGACGTCCCCTTCGTTCCACAATCTGTACCAGATTAAATGGATAATGATTATATGGGAAAATTGCAAAAAGGAGAGTACTCAACCTGTATCATCTTCATCACCACTACGGAAAAGTGTGCCTGTAAAGCTGTCGATACTAGCTCACTTTGCTCAAGCCCTTGCATGGAATGCACTGCTCACAGCATAAACCGCTTTGTTGCCATAAAATCTTGGTGCCATAAAACAGGTGAATGCTGCTTGCCTGTCAAACCCTGCTGCCACTTTGCCGAACAACCGTTTATATTTTGCAACCCACAATACATGATTTACTCCCTCTCCCCTAAACGCAGGAGAGCACTGCATGATTTACTTGCCTGAGCCCACCCTTGCATGCCCACCCTTGCATGAGCCCACCGCACACGATTTACTCCCTCTCCCTTGAACGCATGAGCGCAGCTTCCCTTGGTTAACCCTCCTGCTGCGTTGCCATACTGCATTACTGTCATGGCAGCTCACTTGCAAGATAACCTTTCTCCCTTGAACGCATGAGCGCAGCTTGCCTGGATGACCCTGGCCGCCGCATTCCTGGCTGCCTATGCATCAGCAGCTTTGAAGCCTATCATCCGGGACAATCTCGGCCTCTCACGCGCTGATTTAAACCATTCTGGTGCGACTTGTGTACTTGTGTCATGAAGTATCTCTGTTATCAACCATTGAGTCAAACACAACCGTTTTGAGGCCCTTAAGAATGTCTCACCCTCTCCAAGTGGCTGCCAGCTTTGTAGCTTGTCCAAGCACGGTTGTGGTTTCTCTCTCTGCAAGCGTGGACTCCAGCAGTGGCTCCATACAGGCAATTCTCCCCACTGCCCTCCACAACCTGCTCTACTATGAATCCCACTATCTGAATGTGCTCTACTACGGAAAACTACCTATGCCTTCCTGCATGCAGACGTGGCCTCGATCTGCGGCATGGTAGTGGCCAGGCTCGTGGTCATGGCCTGCCTCGATAATCTTGGGCCTCGGGTGGCCACTGCCTCTGTGCTCCTCCTAGTTGCTCCTGCCGTCTTTTGCACATCCCTGGTGGTTGATAGTGGAGGATTCGGTGCGTGCGCTCTGCCTTAGATGCTTGGCTCCTTGCCAGCAGTTTTGCCTTGGATGTATGGCATGTGTTGTGCAGCATAACTTATGCATGCATCAAGTATGGAAACAGCATGGCTTATTGCATTGACTACATTGTCAGCAATAACAGCATGTGCCCTCTGTTTGCCAAACCAGTATGAGCACCTGTGTTTACTCACTCTTGCAGTTGCGGTACGACTCCTAAGCGGATGTGCCTCTGCCATGTTTGCAATCAGCACATTTTGGGCAAGCTCCATGTTCTCCTCCAATTGCGTGGGCCTAGCAAGCTCCTACGGTGGGTACTTGAATGCCTTACCAGGAAGAAGTTGGCAGAGGTGACTATGTCCATTCAAAGGCTGGCATGAACCTGGCAGCCGCTCCTGCATACATTTAGACTGAAGCTCACCACCTTGTAAGAAATTTTTATATGTCATGGCCCAGGTTGTCAAAAAGCTGTTGCTTCTTGCCAGCTTGTCAAAAGGGGAGCCCTAACCTAAACTTCAACCCACGATTCATCATGACAATCAATGACTCAACAGAGATGTAGTCACTTTCAGCTAAGGAACACATGCATGGCAACGCAAGTGCAATAGCAACCGTGAGAATTATACAATCCATATTAAAATACCTGCATTGCATCGCAGTCAATGGTTGGGGTTCTGCTGGGGCAGGAGTTGGGATACTTATCATGCCTGCGCTTTACAAGGTAGGCTTTTGTCTAATTATGCAGCAATTGCTTCGGACAAATGAAATCCATTTTGTGTTGAGCTATTTGCCCATGGAAATCTTTGTGATGAACGCTAATTTTTGTGAGATGCGCTTAACTACCTCTCAGCCTCTGTCAAACATGTTTGTAGGGCATTTCTCGTCACACACCTAACTTTGTTTCTTGGAGATGGGCCATGTTTATACCAGGAGGCTTTTGCTTAATTGGTGGCATCGCGGTGATGCTCCTCGGCCAGGTGATAACATCTTGAATTGCAATTATGCTTTGCTTAATTGGTGGCATCGCGGTGATGCTCCTCGGCCAGGTGATAACATCACAGATTGCAAGTATGCACACCATGTGGCCGAATGCAGGAGAAGCAGAATGTTGGTGCTCCAGTTATCAGTACTGTTTTGGGGTTTTTTATGTCTAGGGAATCATTTTCTCGAGACCTTTTTTTGTTATGGTGAACCAATTATAAGCTGCACATGCACGAGAAACCTAGCACTGCCTTACATTTTGTGGCTGTGGATACGTACAATTGGATACAGTATCAAGCTGAGGATAGCACGAGAATCTCGCAAGCTCACTCCTTTTCTGGCACAGGATACTCCTACGGGCAATGTGAAAAGCCTTCAGCGCGATGGCACCATGTCAAAGCAGCCAGTGCACCCAATGGTCTTAATCAAGGTTGGGCTTAGAAACTACAGGACCTGGGTTCTGGCAGTGCTTTTTGCCCTCACTGGGGGCACAGAGGTAGGTGGTTGGCCCCAAACTGAAGAACTCTAATGTGCTGTAGACAGTGCATTGTGCACAGCCAGGGGGCAAAGCTGGAAATGGAGTGAGAGATGCTGAGCAAGAGCATACATCATGTGCCCCTTTGCACCAGCTAGGAATACAGGTACAGCTTTGGGACAAGCAACAAGGAGTAGGCTCTTTCAGTCTTGCGCGCTTGTATTGGTGTTTGAATGCCTTTCCTTGTGCACCTTAATTTCCGTTTCACTCTAAATAGCAAGAAGGTAACACCTGAATCAGTCATGTACTTGTCCATGTGCTTTTGCAGCTCTCCATCTCCAACATCTTAACAACTTACCTTTTTGACCAATTTCGGATGCCAATTGAGACAGCAGGCGGATTGTCTGCACTCTTGGGGCTTATCAACATAATAAGGTGAGATGTGCCGCAGGCTTGGCTTTCAAACCATGCATAGTAAAGCATAGAAACCCTTTGATCGTACACGCTGCAGCCCTGTCCCAAACTTGTTTCCAAGGTGCTGGTCAACAAAGCTTGGCTTATAATGTTCAGATCCAAGCACAGTGGAGCTTACAGCAGTGGCTTGCCTTCACCTCATTTGGAAGATTGGTCCATTTGCGCTCTAAAATGTACCTGAATATACCATTTATTTTAACTCTCACAACTTATCAGATGAATAACTGCTATCCAAAGTCTGGATGGTGTTTGCAGATTTATGCCGGGGCCTGGCCGTGTACGCCAGCACCAGGCTGCCACTCAGTAAACAGGGATTATTTGTCCATGTATACCAAATCCAGGACTGAGTAGACGTCAAGCTCATACCCTGTTTTGCAGATGCAAGGCACGTTCTGGTTTGAATCCTTGAACAAGCTGAGCATGCCCCAGGGGGTAGATGAGCCAGCCCAAGATAGTTGGTGACACCTCACAGTGATGATTGCTGAGAAAAGCCATTTATGGCAGCCTCTACCTATACTGTCGGTGTGTAGAATTGTGGCGTATTTTCAGGCAAGTTCCCTAATGAGGCCCAGGATGCTGGGCACACCTTTGTAAATCCTAATATGCATCCTGAGTCTCTTTGGGGAAAGCCGCCCAATGTGGGTTTGAAGTTTGGCGTTGAATTTAAGGAGTATTGACATCGTGGATCACACACCGCAGGTTGTCCCCACCATCGGGACCCCTTAAAAATGGCCAGTTAGCATTTCTGCCCACTTGCTGGCCCCATTTCCAGACCCAACCATACACAACATGTACATTTGTCGTAAAAAGTCAGGCTGTGTAAGTAAATGCGAGGTGGGTGCGCAGCGTGTGCGCTTTTGGCCATTCTGGCATCATTTTGCACCCTATTGGCAGGCAAATGGTGCAACCCCAAACTTTCTTCAGTCCTGCCGCTTTCCAGAACTTTAGCTGCTCTTGCATGATGATTTGATGCTGCAAAGTTGGATCAGGGGGAGGCGGTCAGGAAGGTGTATTCCGTGGGTGACCCTGTCGCGATTGGATAAGGGTCCAAACACAGGAAATGCGATACCTCCGCAACACATGCATGCTTTCAAGCCAGACCAAGTCTGAAGGTTGCAGGCAATCAAATCAAATCTAGAAAATTTAAGATGGAGCCAATCGAGGGTGTGGGTGGGAAGCGGCGGGCCAAAACGTTTCCTTACATCTGCCTCTTTTAAGTGCACAGCTTGACGGGAGAGCGAGAAATCCACACAGGATGTGCGGGCCAATCTTACATATCTGCAGGCATCTCAAGCTCTGAGTTTGGGGCTGGGAGTGGGAAACAGCGCACACTCTTTCAACCTAACATAGCTTTTTTTCCAGAATTGCCTCCCACTCACCTCACCAAGTTTGACCCCAAGACCACCTTCAGAACCAGAAAAATGTAAGCTATCCAATGGTGTGCTCAGGTCAGGAAACGGTGCGGTGGATGCAAAGTTATGCCTTGAGAGGCCTATTTGGCCATGCTTGCCTAAGAAAGGGGTGACCCAGTAGTGGGGACGACCAGCACCAAACATGTCATTGTTCTTTTTTGGAGCTTTGTTATAAACATACACGCTCAAAACAAGAATGGGATGAAAAGGTGTTAGGGAGGGGGTGAAAATTGAGCCTTCCCAGACCTGGACATTTTTCTCCCAATCCTATTTGGTGTTACATGGTTTTTGGTGGAATATGGATAATTGGGTATCCTTGGGCCTAGCTTGCTGCAAGAAATTCAACTTTGTCAGCTTCCGGCCCCCCTGCCTCTGATCAAGAGCACTTTCTGCCTAATTGTTTTGCCAAATTATATTTTTGTTAGCAAATGATGCCATGAAAACCTTCTGAACTGACGCCTGAAAGATCAAAGATGTCGAGGGATCTTCGATTCCCTGCCACATTCCATCTCAACTTAAGCAGACTTTCTGCTATGACTTCCAGAATTTTTGAGATAGTCACGTACGCCTATCCCAGAGTATGCCCAGCATCCTTAAAATCATCAAGAAAGCATGCTAAAATGTTCATTGGGAGGTCTAGGCTCTAATGACGCCTGAGCTCTTCCCTTGCGTGCATTGCAGCTGTCCTTTTGGCGGCTTAGCTTCAGACATGGCAGCAGAGTGGTTTGGTGTTCGAGGAAGGTGCGGAAGCATGAAGGTCCCATGCATGCATTGCCAGTATGCCTTTTGTGCACGACTGTTCTTGTTGTTTGGACTATCAGAAATGGCGTCCTTCATCTTCTTTTGGTTGGTACTCCTTATCGGTTGCAGCCATCTTTAACGGTGTTTTGCCAATTCTCCATTGGTTGCATTGTTGCTGGAGTTAAATTTGTTGGAGCGAGTGGATCTGGCTAATTTCATGGTAGAAAGATGGGCTTGTGTGCCTCCATGGAACAGGGAATAGTGTAGCTGTGTCAAGCGAGCACACTGCTGCTATGATGCAACCCTGCAAGCCTAGCCAGTCAATGCAAGGCTCATGTTCATCATTGCCTACAGGGTGTGGACATACTTCATAACTCAATCTGTATCTGGAGTCTTCTTCCTGATCATGGGCCTGTCCAGTGACAACCTTGGTGTCACCATAGCAATGCTGATACTCGGGTCTTTTTTCATGCACATGGTGGGATCCCTTTATTGTGTGCACGTGCCACTGCTTTACTCCTGTGCATGTTCTATCCTGTCCCTCTGCGCATTAAGTGCTCCTTTGCTTTCCTCAGCTACATGTAATGTTTTGAGCCTGCGCAGCTGTGGTGTTGTGCTTTTTGTTGAAGTTCTCTGGTGTTTTGTGCCAATTGGTGTATGGGAGAGTGCAAAATTGGTGTATTTGTAATATCTCAAATCACAGCTGTTAGGCAATTTCTCTGTGGATTTGCTTAAGCTTTGTCTATGGAAATTGCAATTTTTGCAGGGTAGTGGAGCTTGCTTTGCACTAGTGAATTTTGTGAGCTACAGAGGACGAGCAGTTGTAAGCGGTGGGTGTTTTTAAGCTGCTCAACATGCACAGGGCCCTGATGAAGCTTTGGTGCCAGAGTTGGAAATGAGCAATGCATATGCCTTACATTCTTGTTTATGTTGGCAGCCTTTTTATGTTAAAGCAATGTCATCTTTTTAGTCAAGAAAGGCATGCATGTCCTACAACTAGCATTCAGAGGAATGGATAAGTGAATCGGATGCCATGGTAGGAAAGTGGGTCAGCAAGTAGTGGAAGTTGTGTGTCTTCGCTACCAAATTTGGATGAACGTTCCTGAACAAATTATTCTAGAAATGAGCATCTGTTTTGAAATATTTGTCAATTTTTTGCGATATTTTTGAAGAACGGGTCTCTTCCAGTACTGAGGCGCATGCGCATGCGCTCTCATGATCTGCAGGCCTAGTTGCATCAGGAGCTGGAATTGGTGGAGTTGCCTTACAGGCTATATTTTATGGAGAATTGTGAGTGCTTCTCTTTTGATATCATAGCTATACTGCTCTCAATACATGCCTCAATACATGCTTCATTTTCCTTGATTTTATCTTATTTATTCGTTCTGATCTTCTATTAAAATGTTTGCCTGGAATGTCAGACTTGTATGTAACAAACCTTACTTTTAGTGCCAAGTCTCTTGTTTCTCCAAATGAAAATATTGAAGGTTTCAAGAGACATCTGATGGAATCCTGTGGAACGGGGTCGCAATGCTGGTACGCTTCTTCTTCTCCTCCCCCCACTCTCTCTTTCCCCCCCTGTTCTCTCTCTCTCTCTCTCACACTCACTCACTCACTTACTCGCACTCACTTCCTCACGCACATGCATCACCCTCTCTTGCTGGTTGGGAATTCAGCCGCTATCACCCTGCGTCACTGGTCATCTTTCCAACCCGTTTGAGTTTGACATCTTCTACTTCTTATTTCTCTCCCTCCTTCTCGTTCGGCAGGTCTCGTCTTTCCTGCTCCTAACATTGGTGAGCAACTCAGTGAAAGTGCTTTCGTTGCAATTGGCTTTGCTCGTATGACTCAGTTGCAACTTGTTGGCGTTGCCCACTGGTCACCGACTTACTCAGTGCAAATTATACAAAGCATAACATACAATCAAAACGATGTGCATAAAGCTCTAACCCTTTAAAATCCGTGCCTTTTCATGTGACAGTGGTGGCCATGTTGGGGATCCATGCTGACTTGGCCGAATGGAGAACACTCAGAGATGGAATACTTTATACAGGTATCTCCAATCCACTTAACATGCAAAAAAAGATGCGGCAGAGGTTGATCATGATGCATTGAATGTGGGCTGAGTTTGTGGTCATCAATAAGAAACGTGGAGTGCTGAAGCTCTGCTTAGCTGCTCTGCATAAATGAAGCAACTACCTAACTTGTTTGTGCTTCTCAGGAGTTCACAAGCAAGGAGATTGAAGAAAAGCGCCATGCTGGAGCGCTGCGTTTTGCTAAAGAGGCAGCTGTCCAGGAGCAGCAAAAAAAGTATGTTCGCCAGTGGGGCAAGAGTGCCACACCCATGGAGGTAACTGAAATTTCAGAATGATAGAAGAGAAAAAAATGATGGATGAAGCTGGAAAAGGCCTGGCAATTGGGTGCATTTAGTAAGCAAATTTGAAAGCAGATGATCAAGAAAAGGTGTGGATGTGGTAGAAAGAAGAATTCTGAGATGTTCCAGCAACCATGTTGTGTTATGTGTCACCCTGCACACATGTCATGTGCACCATTGAGAGAAGATGAAAAAGAGAAAGATGCAATGAAGACACATACATTAAAAGACTGTGCAAGCTAGCATGCCTTTTCTGCACCTCACAATTGATGAGACTGGGATGCCACAATCAGGAGGCAGGTGTTTTTTGGGACACGTGCTCAATGTTCTGAGTATGTACAGCATAGCAAGTCAGAATGCATCTTGGCAATTAAGAAATTCAGGTACGTTGCTCAAGAGTAAATGCTGTGAGGTCTCGGCAAGCCTCCTTCATTGTTGCTTAGCAAATCACAACATGTGGCGCATAAATTGGAAGACAAAGTACTTGATCTGTAGCAACCATGCAATGTGCTTTTGATTCATGGAATCTGAAAAGTGTTCCTAGCATGCATGATGCTGTCCGACAATGCTACGAAAAGGGTCCTGCCATATTTCTTTTGCACCTGTGGTCAAGGTGCTTAAAGTACACCAGGCATTCAGATGATGTGCATGGTCATGATGGTAATGATGAATCTCGTCCTAGGATCCTAGCAAATGTATCTGAACGTGCAGTACAGCAGCAAGTGAGCTGTGTGCATGGAGAGCAAAAAAGCAGGTGCACCTCCAGAGCAGAGGTGAGGTGTAGCCTTGTGTAGTGTGTGCAAAACCCATTGAATTGCCATTGACTGTAGCTGGACAGACTTATGCTGGCCTTCTGGTGAGTGAGATGTTCAGGAATATTGTCTTAAAGAGGCTCTGGACCAATGGAGGCTAGAACATCCAAACCTATGTGCCAATGTGCCTCTGCAAGTTGTGATGAGGCTTGAGATGAGCAAGACAAAGATGGAAGACAAAGTACGAGCAACATGCACCTTCATTTGATAAAGTTGACACAAGTCTATAGGTGTGATGGTGATCAATGTTCAAGGAGCATGGCATGCTTGTTCGCACCTTTTGGTCAATGCGCCATAGAAGCACAGAATGTTTAAGAAGTGTGCGAGTTGGTGACGGTCTCAACAAGGTAAATATCAGAAGGAATTTAAGAGGCTTGATGGCAGAGTGCCGCTCATTTGTTTCCATGCGCAGAAGAGCAAGATATGAGGTGCATATATTTAAAGACAAAGTCCAGGTTTTAACCTAGAATTTGTCAATTGTGCATAGTATTCTTCGATATGGTACAACTGTTGTCTGTAGACAGTAGCCAGGTCTGCTTATGCTCAATCCATGATTACATGTGTGGTTGATTCAAAGGACATTCACTTAAGGTGCATGATAATTATGGCAAAGCAAGATGTCACAAGTCGTTCATTGATTGAGACCTGTCCTACAAATTTGACAACATGCAAAGCAGGACAAGATACGGGTGTGTATGGTGCTGGTGTGCACACCGTTACTGATGCTTGAGAATACTCCAAAGGAGAGCTTGGCAAGCTTGAAAGACCTGCAAGTGATGTTTTGTTGGTTGGCACAAGGCACTGACTCGAAGTGTATATTAAATGGTGGCTACAAAGTGACTTGTGAAATCTTTGTCAATTTGCAGAGTAAAATCCGCGCAGCTCCCCTAGTTTGGGTACGAGCTTACCATGCACAATGGACCACCTCTTGTCAAAACTGCAAATTTGAAATACCTGCGATAAGATCCATCAATGCTGAATTATGATAAGGATCACCAAGCAACCCAGAGGACCACTGATGAAACTTGTGGGAGTTTGCCTGGTAATTGCACTAGGCAAATATCCCTCCTTACATGCCATCAGTGCGACCCAGCATAGTATTAAGTATTAATTAGTTTTTCTTCCTTGTTTGAGCCCCTGGCTTCAGAAGGTGATTCCTAAGCCCCCACCTAGAAGGGCACTGATAGTTTACAAGTTTAAGTTTGACCTTCAGCCAGGTAGTTTGACTGATCAGGTTGCTGGTGAACACCAGCCATAAAAAAACCATCCATAAGCTCTGAAATAATGGTTAGGTTAGGTAACATAGCTGTATCCGCTGAACGAGGGCAGCTTAGCTGAAGCCTAAAAGGCCTGCAACCCTAAACCAACAAGGTTTACAAGGTTTACAAGGATAAGGCCTTCAGTCAAGAATTGCGACTGCTAGCCTGCTCATAAAAAACGATTAATTCATGAAGAAAAAAAGGAAGTTTATGGTTGTTCTGCTTTAAAAAAGCAGACACATCATGAGATCCTGCCTGTGAGAACAAGGGAGCATACTTCCTGCGGAGAGAGACCACCTGGGGATGTGTGCAATGAAATAGGACATGTTGTTCATCCTGGACATTATCATCAGCCTCGCAAA
>LKMJ01006363.1_pt1 | contig 11134 bp, 8 predicted proteins | sample 643391 | NCBI WGS metagenome assembly LKMJ01 (sample SAMN04112250, study PRJNA286221) | soda lake metagenome | biome: soda lake; feature: Kulunda Steppe; material: water; isolation source: sample PL-Br10 brine of Picturesque Lake | place: Russia: Kulunda steppe | collected 2010-07
ACGAGAACCGGGACATCGTAGCCATCAGCGTACGTCGATAAGCGGGCGAGAGTCCTCGCCTGTAGTGTTTCTGCGTGTGTCTCGCCGAGGCTGTCGTCGGTTCGATAGTGGACGTCGACTGATGGGACGACAATTAGTGCTGGTTTCTGTGGAGATGAGTCGTCAGCAGCTCCAGATTGATGATCTCCTCGTCCGATAGTATCGATTGATTCCTGAATGGATTGGTTCACTGCTGTCGGGAGATCGCAGACTGCACTGTAGTGTTGGTAGGCGGTGAAGCCACGTGTAACGTGAATTCGGTTGAGCAATCGCCGGCTGGGAGCGATCTTCGACAGCGTGGTTGTCGCCGCGTGACCCTTTGTGTCGACCCAGAAGGCTTGTCCGTCATTGAGAAGTAGGTGATCCAGGACGAGTGACTGCAAAATCGGGACGCCTCGTGATTTTTCGACATCTATCAGTGTAATGCCATCTTTGAGTGAGGGAAGCAGGAGATTCTCATTCGCTAGGTCAGCAAGGTTGACGAGGTCTTTGTTCAAATCTGCGCCACGGGTTGGACGGCTTTCTGCCAATTTCTCAGATGATGACTGTGATGCCGACATCGATTTTTTGTGCATACCTCCAATGATGAGAGAGCTCAGAATAAGCCGAAGTGTGTGGTTTCCAGATTTCAGGAGACGAATTAGAGGTGGATTGACTCCGCTTTGTCTCGTGATTTGTCTTGTCGATTTTCGATTTCCATAAAGTATTCTGGTTTGACAGACTCCCAATCAAGTTAACCAACAAAATAGCTCGTATGAATTCTACTGTTGGTTAATCTTGTCGCTGAATTTCACTCATATGCAAGACTGCGAGCGCCGATATTTTTCCCTCCGCTGGTAATAACAGTTTGTTCACTGTGTTAATCTGATTTGACAATCTCTTTGGCCGTGTTGAACTTAGAATAAATGTTCAACGAACCAATTAACCCAACACCGCCGCTGGATTGAACCTATAACCCATAATGGACCGGCACAAAATTCTGTTGAAATCACATTTCCTAGAAAGTGGCCTTTCGAGCGGGAATCAATCAACCAGAGTTACTCCATGAGAAATCCCTCGTCGCTTAAAGATAGGAATTAAAGAAGTTCGCAACCTGTCGGTATCCCTTTGCCCGCGACACCGCATCTGGAAACCCGTGACCAACATCCTCAAAAACATTTACTTGTACGTTGACCGACGGAGGGGCTTCCTTGGCGAGTTGCTTCGCTTCGCTTGCTGGAACACGTTGGTCATCTTCACCGTGGATTACCAGCAATGGTGCTTCCAAGCAATCTAGACGCGACAGAGGGTTCAGCCGTTCCAAGAGCGCTATATCGCCGTCCAAGGATCCGTATTCTTCTTCTCGGCGCGTACGTCGCCACTCGGGTAAATTCTGGAGGAATGTCACTAAGTTGGTGATGCCAAACAAAGTAACGCCAGCCGTCCACTTCTCGGGGTATTCGGTGAGACTGAGTAGAGTCAGGAACCCACCGTACGACTCGCCGACAAGCGCGACACGCGATTCATCAACCGGATACTCGTCCACAATAGCATCAACTACCCACTTCACATCGCGGACAGCATCCATTCGTAATTCCTTGTCATCCAATGAAGAGTACTCCTGACCGTATCCGGTCGACCCACGGAAATTTGGTTCAAGGACACCGAATCCTTGGTTCACGAAGTACTGAACTACTGGATCGAAATCTGGCCGGATCTGTCGCTCTGGACCCCCGTGAAGCGATACTATAAGAGGATAAGGTTCATGACTATTTCCGGACGAAGGTAGAGTTAAGAACGCCGGTACGCTCAATCCGTCGAACGATTCATACTGGTCCAGATTGGAATAATAAAACGACGATTTCGGGATTCCGGCCGTTGAAGCGTTGGTCCATCTCGCCGCATCTTTCGACATGGAGTCAACGACAAACACATTGAGATTCAGTACTGGAGAGGTGAGTGCAATTGCGAGTTGTCTTCCAGCAGGCCCAAAATCTAGTCCTCCGTAGACTCCATCTGGTAGATTGACGATTTCTGCTGTCACCTCACCGGGCCCATTCACCCTCCCGAGATGGAGCTCGGAGTATCCGCCGACGTTTCGGGTAAAGGCGATTTGTTTTGAATCGGGATGGATCTCAAGGTGCTCCACGTTCCACTTTCCGCCGTAAACAACTGTTTTTGTTCCAGTGTCTAAATCAATAGCCAACAGCTCGGTGGTGTCTGAATTCCAATCAGTAACTGCATAGACAGAACGCCCGTCTGGTCCCCAGCATGCTGTCGAGAATCGAACGTCACCTTTGTGCGGCGTGAGATGAGTCAGATCTCCGTCAAGGATGTCAAAGACGTAAAGGTCATGATCTACGTTAGAATTGATCTCCCGAAGGAGGAGAGTATCTCCACTAGGGCCCCATTGCTCGACTACATAAAGGCCTCCATCGACATTTAAGCATGTGGGGTCCTCATCTAGCCCACCGATATACACGTTGAATTGGCCCGTTCCATCGCAGTTTCCGGTGAATGCCACACGATTGCCGCTTGGGCTCCATCCTCCCCAATAAAGATGTGCATACGATTTGTTCGTCAGAACCTTGCGCACCCCGTGCTCGAAATCAACAATATGGAATCCACTGCTATCCGGACCGCGCGGGGAGACCACGGCGGTAGCTTCGGAAGGAGAATGATCTACCATAGAGACGCCATTGCTTCGGAACGTCCGCTGTGTCGGCCACTTTTCTGGAGCTTTTAGCGACCAGACTTGGGGAACACCCGTAACACCGGACAGGTATGTGACATATCCGCCGACCCCTACTGAAGGTGAGAACGCACTTTGAATATTCAGATATCGATCTATAGAGTACATTCGATATCAGTTCCCGACTGCTGCGTACATGAAGGTCGGTTCCTGGAACCCATCCACCTCTAAGAGTTCCTCAATGTCTGATTCGTTGAAACCGTGGTTGAAGTACGTGTAGTGACCGAGTGAGAAAGCAGTCAATTTCATCGTCTCCAGTAGATGACCGATATCATGAAGGATTACTCGATAGCTCCGAGCTTCTCGGTACCGCCACATACTCCTAAGCAAGACTGAACTGAATACGACTACCACGTTAGTATTGAAGTTCGGTCCCGTCTTCAAGTTCAGGCCGTACAGCGTCTCTTCCACCTCACGTTCAATTCTACCCTCTTTGATCACATCAAGAGCATGATCTTTGACCGAATAGTGGTACACCCCCTCAGGAAGCCCGTTAACGTTTAGAGCGAGAACGTAGGCTTCTGTTGGATGTCGCGCTCCACCAGATGGGCTAGTCTTGCTGAGGAATTCCCCTTGTCCCTCAAATTCAATCCGACCTGTCTCACCGAACGTGAAATACAGTAGCTGGGAGAGGCGATCAACATCAACTGGACGACTTCCCGCCTGTCCTGGCGGTTGCGACCAAGGAGTAGCATTCAGTACCTCAGAGATACTGGTTATTTCCTTACTATTTTCAACCGATGGTAACGAAACCTGTTGTGCGTCATCGTACGTCTTGTATATCGGAGGAATCGGATCATTGTCAGCGTACTGTTCCATTCGCCGATTGTCTTCTTCCCAAGCTTCGTACGTACTATAATCTACAAAGGGATGATTCCGCTGGTAGAGGTAATACCAGAGCGCAGGTCGCCAATTAAATTGTTCCCAATTTTGCGCAGCCAAATCAAGGGAAGCACTCTCACTGTTTGTGGTCACAAGGAAACCACGATCAAGTAGCTTCCCCAGGACGATATCTGCGCCATCACTTATATCAAGATGATCACGGATCATCTCCAACACGACTTCCTGATCCGTCCACTCCGTAAGTGCGTAGAGGATATCGAACAGACGAGGGTCAGATATAGAGTACCGTTCCATCGTGAGAAGATTCTCAACCACCAATTCCGGTTCATCGAGTGATGGATTGGTATAGATTGTGGTGAATTTGTTAGTTCTAAGTTTCGACATCATCTTAATGATGGCTGCTTAGTTATCATGAAAGTTCGGGCGGGGTCCGGTTACGGTGGGATCAACGAAAGAACCATCGCGGTACACAAGGTCACCATCTATTTCAATTCGGGAGTCAGATCGCATGTCGACGACGAAGTCTTCGTGAATTTTACTCTCATTACGCTTGCGGTTGGCTGGAACATTGGTCTGGTAGGCGCTCCCCAAGGCGAGGTGGACGGTACCCTCCATTTTTTCATCAAGCAGTGTATTGGTGGTGATACGGTTAATTTTCGGATGCATCCCAATTCCAACCTCACCGACTCGTTTTGAACCATCATCTGTTTCGAGAAGCGAAGCGACCGTTGCTTCTCCACAAGTGACTTCGAAATCGGTAACTACGCCTGCCTTGAAGTGAAGTTCAAGATCCCGAATGATCGTCCCATCGACTCTAGCAGTTACATCAAAGTAGACTGATCCTTCGACCGAATCTCGAACAGGCGCAGTGAAAACCTCACCGCCAGGGAGATCGTGTCGTCCGTAATCATTGCTTGCTCTCATTCCATCGATTTTTAGTTGGATATCGGTTCGATCACCTGAAACAATCCTAAGTGTCTCTGCGTCGGTGAGTCGGTTGGCAAGTGGTGTCTGATAACGGTTTTGTTGCTCCCAATCTATGAGGATTGCATCATACACGAAGTCCTCGTACGCTTCGACGCTCATACCCGAAATTTCCGCGTTACGGGGAGCTGGATACTGTGTCCCGACCCACTTTTTATTCATCATCTCGTTCCAGAGCGGATTCCTAGACGTTTCGTATGCTGATTTCACTTCATTCGAGACCCCGGAGAAACCGGGCTCATCAACAGCTCCATCTATTCCAATAATAGCATCAGCAGCTTGGAACGCAGCTAATTCGTGCCGGGGTGTCTCAATACGTTCGGATGTCGAGGTTTTGAGATACCGACGACGTTGACGACCACCACGAGATATTGAGAGAGGAATGGCATCAAGTTCACCAAGAATCTCATGGAGTGCGACGACGAGGTCCTCCGCGACTGGCACCGCACTAATCAGTACGTAATCTCTTGGCTCAACATTAACGGAGTGGTCAACCAGTTTACGAGCGTGGTCAAGAGTACGACTGTCCATGGTTATGGGAAGGGGTGGGGGATGTCTGGGCTTTCTGACGCGAGAAGGGACCGTTCTGGGTGGTTGAGTCGATCCATCCCGTAGCCAAAAGTGATTGGAACAAGGTCTGGACTGAGAACACGCACAATGCTAACGCCACTGGATGCGAGATCGTCTTGCGTAACGTCTCTCCAATACGCTTCAAGATTCTGCCGTTCGAGTGAAGAGACGATACTTTCAGGAGAGAGCCGAGTACGCCGATCGCTCACGTCTGAAAAGTGAATTCGTTCCTCTCCCTGTGTCAATTGTTCTATGTGTTCCGTGCGTCCTTCCAGTTCGTAGAATGCGATGTGGTCACTGGAGGTTTCGACATCCTCTTTTGAAAGTACCTCTAGTGCAGTTTCACGAACAAGCGTTGTCTGTATCCGTCCGAAACATTCCCGAAGAGCCTTGCGGAGTGCTTGAACAGGCTCGGTCGAACAGCCGCCTGTGACGACTACTCGGGGATATATCGATGTTTGGTCTGCCGTACAAATAACTGCGAATGTATAGAACGGTTCGTGTCGCGTGGCATCAATGATGTGGACATCGTATTCTACTTGCAACGAACCCACTCGCGACTTAATTGGATCGGGGAGTGAATTGACAGGGATGCTTCTCGGTGACCGGTCACTGTGCCATAATGACAATAGTGCATCACGCTCAAACAGCTCAAGCAATCCATTCCGGATAGCTTCAAATCGGTCTGTGTGAGCCGCAAATCCGTTAGTAGTCGAGTCCACAAGAGACGGTACGTCTGGTGAAGTCTTGACACGGACGAAATCAGCTGGGACGTACCGAATCTCGGACGACTCTTTGAACTCGGCGGTGACAGGCTGACACTGAACCCAAAGGAGTTCCATATCAGAGTCATATCGATCAAACGGGAATCTACTCTGTTTGTACTGCTCGTCTCGATAGAGATAGAATGAAGTCGGGTGAAGTACAGGAATTTCTGACTCGTTCGTTTTGATAGCATCAGCCGGAGGCGCGAAGAATGCGCGTCGCTCTAATGCTTCCATTATAGCACGGATTGCTGCGCCCTTTGTGGAAAAATCTGTTCCGATTGCCGGTTCGTCTATGGGGTACCGGTTCGGATTTTGGACAAACATCTGATTAACAAACCAAGAAAATACTGATACTACGTCCTCAGGAAGCATAGAACTCGCCATGGTCGAAGCTTGTTTTACTGTTCGGAGGGGACCAAAGTGAGGGTCGAAGAACGCATACATTATCGCAGCATCTCTTAAATTATTGCTGTCCAGTGGTTGCGTTGAATCTGGAAAATTAGTGTGGTTGCAGCCTAGATGCCTGTAGAGGACAGAGCTTTCCGTTACATTCTTCGTATGAGTGTCGACTAAACGTACGAAAGGGGCTTGGTCCACTCCCGCAACAGTGGGTGCGTTATCGTGCAGCACGTCAATAGCATCAAGCGATTGGTTGGAGGAGAGATTCATGAAATGTTTAACGTCATCTGTGATTCCCCGCAACGTTGCGAGGTGATAGAGAATGCAGCGTGGACATGGCGCGGAACTAGCGAAATTTGTTCGCAGGAGTCCGAGGGTATTGGGTGCTGTGAATGTCCAGAGTGTCGGGGTATCTGCCAAGAGAAGGTCGCCTGCTTCAACCAACGTGGACTCGTCGACACCAGAAAACGCTACGGCTTGGTCGACACCGTGGAGTGGACTAGCTTCTCGGAGGGCATCGGCAAGCCATCCGTCACCAATAATTTGTGTCATTCTTCCCCAACCGCCACAAGATATGTAGCACCCTCCTTGGGTGGCGTGAGATTGAGGAACTCCTCCACATGGTCATCGCGCATCGCTGGCGTGAGGAAGTTGCACTTGTCCAAGGCAGTCGCCGTCAGAATCAGCCGGTGAGCGAGCGCAGACACATCCACGAACAGGTTCCGTAACTCGTCTGAGTGACGGTACTGCCACTGGTACCGCTCAAAATTAGTGACGAACAGAAAGACGACGGCCGCCTCGCCTACCCACTGTTGTCCGATGGCGATGTCGATGATTTCGTCTTCGAAATTACCCTTCTCAAGAATGGTCAACCTGTGTTCCTCCGCTTCATAATGATAAATTCCATTCTGGAGGTCGTCACCATTCAAGATGACAGGATATATGTCATGCGCGACGTAAGAAGAGACGACACGTCGCAATGGGTCGCTGGAACTGCTCTGGATGTGTTCACGATGATCCTGTGCGTTTTTTGATGTATAATGAAGTAAAGTCGAGATAGTCGCTGATGAGATAGAACCTGAGAAAGACCTAGATGTGCCACGACTCTTCAGCACATCTATGAGTGGTGTATCGGGGAGTTGGCCAGGATCGGGTAGCGTCAACTTCGGTCCAGAAACTTCCGCAGTCAACGGCGGAGGATCGCTTTCATTTTGGAACTTCGTAATCGTGGCACTTACTGCATCACCTTGGTCGCCAACTTCCTCGATGTGATCGACATTTCGGGTCGCCGTGTGGTAGAACAAAGCATGGTGCCACTCTTTCTCGTACCACTCTCTTGTTCTGTCGAAAAACTCGCTCTCCGCTGGAATGATAAAACCTCGTTCAAGCAACATATCAAGCACGTTCGCTGCGATTTTGCCGTTAACGCTGAGTTCAGTCCGTATCACGTCCTTCAGTTCATCATAAGGTAGACCGCCTGCCACAGCGTGCAGCACGTGGAAGAGTTCCACACGGGTTACTTTTTGTCCATCCTCAGCGTCGGCCGCTGTGTAGACGACGCTCGAAAGCTCGTCGCTATCGTAGGGGCGGGATGACCAATGAAACCGTAGGAACGGGTTGATCCGGTAGCACAATTTATTCGACATAATGGGGTCTAGTAATATTCGACACTAATGAATATCTACACATCGCGAAAAAATTCAATGGAATCTCAGCGAGCACTCCGTTACTAATCGTCACTCCTCCTCGTCCTTTTTAATACCGCCTGCACTTCCGGATTGTTTGAGTGCTTCAGTGGGTGAATCGAGGTCCTCAACTAATTGGGGAACTTCGTCTTCTGATGCCATTCCGTTAACACAATTATCAGAGGCCATAATAAACTTTTCCCGGTTACTAAATGTCGTCTACGTATTGCGGGACGGAAGGAGCGACAATATCCCCTTTACTTAGTCAGGGACATCATCTCTCATTTGAAGGCCATGACTGAGAAATTCGATCGTCTTTGACCACGCCTCAGCCGAAGCCCGGGCGTTTGCACCGAGAGTACCGCCAAATCGGTGTTCTTCGTGTGGGTCGCGGTCTGCCTTAAGCCAATAGGGAGATCGAATGGCATGGCCAGCATCCGGAAAGACCAGATGTTGATATCGCCACGGGTGATGATGGTTATCAAGCCGGTGTACCGCGACCTCGGCGAGTTCCGTGGAAGGCCAAATATTGTCTGACCCCCCGGAGATGAGAAGAACCGGTCCAGTGATGTTCTCTACTGGGATCGTAGCCCGTGAAACTGTTTTTGATGAGGCCTCTGCCACTGCCTGAAGATTGATATCCGGATCTTCGGTTTCGTACGGATCTTCATGCGCTTCGTCAACATTCTCGCCGACTCCTTCCAACGAGATATATGGGACAGCATTCCCGTCCTTCATCCAAGCGGGAACATCGTTATCCTCATTTGTCATCCACGTAGGAGCTGGGAAAACATAGGCACTCGGAACGTAGCCGACCACAACCCCGATATCATCGAATTCTGCGCCGATTAGGAGGACAGCTTCCCCACCTCGTGAGAACCCCACAGCTCCGATATCGCCTTGCTTAACATCCGGTTGCGCAGTCAGCCAATTAATCGCCTTACCAAAATATGTCATTGGGACACGAGTTAGCGTCTTCGGGGTTCCTGGTGCGCCGAAGTATTCGAGGCAAAATGTTGTGTAACCGTGGTGTGCCAAGTATTGAGCATATCTCCGCTCGTGATGACCTAACCTGGATGATCCATGAAGTACGAGAACGCCATGGTGAGGTCCGGCGCCGACACCTTTGAACACCGTTCCAGAGAGATCATCCCGACAAACATCTCTTTCTCGAACAATACTATGGTCAACCATAATTTTGCACTACCTCCATGCGTATCTAGCCACCCATTGCAGAAATGATGTTTTCCACCGCATCTCGATCTGGACCGATATCCGTGGTTGAACGGCCGTTCGTCCGGACATCATCGACCGTCCGGTCGATAGCACGCTGCGGCGGGGTTGACTCCCAACCTAACGAGGCTAGTTTTGCAGTCGCAGCGACGGTTGGGCGGGAGACGTACAGCGGAAAGTCTCCCGGACGGAGTTCACCGAGTGCCAAGTCGTGTTCGCTCAAGTGTATCACCTGGACCGATTTGTTTAGCGAATCGGCAATCCGATTAATTATTTCTTCCAGCGTCATCGCATGTCTTCCCGCCACGTTGTATGCCTCTCCCGGTTGGCCCTCCTCCGTGACCAGTCGTACTGCACGGGCTACATCCTCCACATAGACGGAGTGTAAAACAGATCCTCCGTCACCCGGAACAACGACCCTGTCATAGTTTGAGACTCGGTTAATCCAGTAGACGAACTCCGGTTCGTAATCGTGAGGACCGTAGACCTTGAACGGCCGGATGCTCGTAGCATTTATTCCCCGTTTAGCAGCCTCGAATACTACGCGGTCCCCCTCTGCCTTTCGGGCCGAGTGCGTTGCCATAGACGTGTCCTGAGCAGCTTCTTTAGTGCATAACTCTAAATTCGCATCTCCTTCCCTAAGGGGAATATGAGTGTCCGCATATACATCACCTGCGGACAAATAGATATATTTGTGGACATCTGGGAAGTTATTAAGCACATTTAACACGTCTGCTGGTCGATAAGCGACAAAGTCCACAATTATATCCGGATCCTCACGGTCGCCGAGTCGGTCTACTTGTTTCTGGTTCGTCCGATCCCCAGTGACATGCTTGACTTCCGGTTCTTGTGCAAAAGGATTCGGGTGGTTTCCCCGATTAAACAGTGTCACCTCGTAGTCGTTAGCGAGAAACTCCTCAACGGTGTGGCGTCCGATGAAGCGAGTCCCTCCTATAATCAAAACGTGCATAATACAAGACTCGCAAGTAGGTCCAATAATTCTATCCTTCACGAACCCAATAGAAAGTAGAACAGTGTGAACGCGGACACCTAACATCTGTCGTTCAAACGATAGTCACAATCGCGTCGTTGCATTGCCGTAGACATCTTTGAAGAAGCCGATAATATTGCCTCTGTTTATTATTGGCTCTTGCATAACTCAGCGAAACACGTTCCTGCAAAGCAGTCAATGAGCCCGCTCAACGGTACTCCAGCAAGGTTTAGTGTTCGTCCGAACCCGTAGGTTCGGACGGACTGCTCTAATCCCGGCTTCGAGAGGCCCTGGAACTTCTGCAGCCACGGGTTCACAAGCGACCAGAGGCATTCGACTTGGTTGACGTGAACGCCCTCATCAGTGACAAACTCTTCGGAGTGTGGAACGACCTTCTCCTTGTCATAGACGAGTGGCACGTATCCGCGCCACCCGTCGTGCCACAGCTCATCAATCTTTCCTGAGAGGATCTCTACTTCGTCAAGCGTCCGTCTCAGTTCGTCAGGTTCGCACAACGTTCCGCACGGATCACGCGAAGCGTGTCTCGACACGCTCCAACAAGCGTCATTGTATCGCCTGGTGAGCCTTCCCACCGAGATCGACCGGGCTCACCATCGCCGCCGCGGGAAAGACCGTCCCGCGGCGGTGTCTGTCCTTTGAAGCCAGAACACTTCTGACCGGTTTCGTCGATCTGGGTTGGACTCTCGCCATCTTCGTGAAGATGTGTCCAGACGAGGTGGAAGCCGCTCTCGAAGGCGGCTTCCACCTCACGGATAGTTGTATGGACGGTATCGTAAACCGCCTCGAAGAGCTGAGCAACTTGGTTGATGCTGAGTAGCGTATCTGCGTAGAGTACGAAGGCGATGATAATCTCTCCAGGCGTGAGTGTTCG
>LKMJ01006365.1_pt1 | contig 11130 bp, 7 predicted proteins | sample 643391 | NCBI WGS metagenome assembly LKMJ01 (sample SAMN04112250, study PRJNA286221) | soda lake metagenome | biome: soda lake; feature: Kulunda Steppe; material: water; isolation source: sample PL-Br10 brine of Picturesque Lake | place: Russia: Kulunda steppe | collected 2010-07
AAAAACTCAGTGAGGAGCTTTCGCTGTCCGGCACGAAGGTGATGCAACAGCGTCGGCCCGGTGATGCCAAGGGCTGCTGCGACTTCCTGTGCGTTGCTCCCTCGCGGCGACTCGAAGTAGTCTGCAAAAAAGGCCGTCCGGAGTGCGTTCTCCTGTCGCTCGGTTAGCTCCTCGCGCAGTTCGTCACGGAACTCCCGTGTCGTCGTGATGTCGCGCTCGCGCTCGCGTTTGGCGAGGACGTCGACGTCGAACTCGCGAGAGAGTGCGGCCACGATACGTCGAACGTCTTCCTCTGGCGAACATTCGATATCGATCTCGCCCTGTCCATCCGTGAACTCCGCCGATTGCACGGTGACGCCACTGGCTGCGAGAAGACCGAGGGGCGTTCGCGGGCCGAGGCGCACTTCGAGAATGCCGCCGTCCTCGTACTCGCCGATAACGCGCGTCTCTCGAACACCGGCTTGCTCGTGCAAGGAGTCGTTGACAGCCAAGACCGCATCGTCGTGAACAACGAGATAGCAGAGCAACTCCTCTCCCTGCGGGACGAGTCCGTCTATCGAGAGCGACACGTCAGTTGCAGTCGCTGCAGTGACAAACGGTGCGTCGGGATCAGTGACCTGGAGGTCGAGTTCGACGACTGTGTCCGAGAGCAGGAGGTTGCGGTGACGGGTCGCGTTGACTGCGAAGCCGGCCATCTCCCCGACCGTCTCGAAACTCGACCGCTCGCGCTCGGAGAACGCGTCCTGTTCGGCGGTGTAGACGCCGACCACACCGTACACGCTCGACCCGTAGGTGAGCGGAATCGCCAGCAGTGACTGCAGACCGTCGGCGAATGCGGCGCGACGGATCGGCTCTGCAACCTGTTCGTCGTCCCCGATCGGCTGGACGACGACCGGCTCGCCCGAGGCGATAGCGCGCTCCTCGGGAATGGTCGCATCTTCGAGACAGGCCTCGATCTCGTCGAGTGTGCGACCGGTGTGTCCCGCCGCCGCGCGCACGACGACGTCGTCGCCGCCGAGCTCGCGCTCGCCGACCCACGCGAACTCGTAGATGTCGGTCTCGCCCAGGCGTCGACAGATCGTCTCGGCGATCTCCTCGCGACTCGCCGCGTCGACCAGCTCTGCGAGGATGTCCGAGATGAGTTCGTTGAGTATCGTGACGCGGTCGAGGTCGTCACGGAGACGCTCGGTCCGTCGCTGTTCCCGGTAGCTGTCGGTCACGTCCTGGACGTAGAGGGCAACCTCGCCATCGACCGGGGCGAGCGTGACTGCGAGCCACCGATCCAGCGAGGGATAGTACTCCTCGACGGACTGTTCTCTGTCGAGTCGGCTATCGAATGCACTCGGGACGGTCGCCTCGATGGAGTCCGGGAACACTCTCGCGATCTCCTTGTCGACTGCTTCCTCGGGAGAACACTCGAGCAACTCGCAGGCTGCGTCGTTACAGTCCTGGACTGTCCCATCATGTTCGACAGTCAGAATCCCGACCGGAGCGTGTGCCGATGGTCCGTCCATATCTATCCCTCCGCAGGGTGTCCCATATAGCTGTCTCCATCGGTTTCCAGGCCGTCACGGACCACGGCTACTCGACCCCCCGCATCTCGAACCGTGCGCCATCCTCGGCCGACTCGGTTACTGTCACGCTCCAGCCGTGTAAATCGGCGATCCGGGCGACGATTGCGAGCCCGAGCCCCGTCCCGTGTTCGTCAGAGCTGTATCCCGGCTCGAACACGCGCTGCTTCTGGTCCTCCGGGATTCCCGGTCCGTCATCGGCGACGTAGAATCCATCCGTGTCGTCGTCTGTGAGCTGGCCGACGGTTATCTGGACCGAATCAGCTGGTGGGTCTTTGCTGTGCTCCACACTGTTGCGAAAGAGGTTCTCGAAGAGGCGGCTGACCCGGTCGGGGTCTGCGAGTGCCGTCGGCAGGTCGTCTTCGACTGTCAGCGTTGCACCGTTCGTTTCGACGGTCTCCCAGGCCTGCTCGGCGATCACACCGAGGTCGACCCGCTCGTCCGGAGCGACGACGTCCTCGCCTCTCGCCAGTGTCAGGACGTCCTGGATAATTCGCTCCATGCGGTCGTGCGCCTGTTCGATGTGGTCGAAATGCTCGTCCTCTTCGAACTCCCGGGCCGCCTGCAGTCTGGCCCGCGCAACGTCGAGTGGGTTTCTGAGGTCGTGGCTGACCACGCTTGCGACGTGGTCGACTGCGAGCCCATCGTGAGAGGGTGTCGTTTCGTCAGTCGTTGCTCCCGTGGTCTCGGCTGATTCGGCCGTTCTCTCCTCGCCCGGTGTAGTGTGTTCTCCCTCCTCGCCCGACGAGGGAACGGACGCTCCTTTTCCGCCGGCTGAGAGCGCTGTAATCTCTGTGAGGAGGAGATAACCCGCCGCTGAGTCCTCCGGTGGCGTGACGTCGACGCGATACCGTGTCTCGTCGGGCGTCGACAGTGTGAACTGACCGCCACGTCGAAGCGCTGTCTCGACGGTCTCCCACGCTTCGGAAAGCTCGCACGCCTCGAAGACTGTCGCGAGTGGTTCACCTCTCTGAACGGCCAACAGCTGCTCGTCGAACAGCTGGTTCACCCCACGGACGAGTGCCGTTCCGTTCTCGAAGTCGAAACGACACACTGGCGCTGGAACGCTGTCGGCCGGAATCTCGTCGAGGTGTGTGTTTCTATTGTCCATCATTCTGTCAGCCGTTGCTGATTCCCGCTGGCTCGATTTCGCGAGTCGGCATTCCCCCCGCCATGGATGCGGTCGTTACCTGAATCTGGGAACTCCTTCCCCTTAGTGGTGGACTCTAGCTATATAGATACTCACCGGATACTACCGAAGAGACGTCTCTCAGTCGTCTGAACAACGCCAGAGAGGGTGTCCGCTGGAAGGCGTGAAGAACCGAAGCAGAGAAGAACGAACGGAACGGTCCCGGGGAGACCGGGGCGGGTTTCCCCGGGCCGAACCGCTCCAGGGTTACTGGCTCTCCGTCAGGGGGACGGATACAGGCGGCGGTTAGTTGCCGCCATCCACAGGTTGCGCTTGCGGGGAAGTAAAACGCGCAACACTGTTTCTCAGCGTGAAACACTGCCCAGTGAGGAGAGTGTCTGCTCTCCTGTAGCTTACCGGTGTGTGAACTCACCCCGGGGTCAAGCCCCGGGGCAGTCGCCTCGACCGCCTGTACAACAGCCCCGAATATGACGGAACAGCTTCGAGATGAGTATTCTCTGCCAGGTACAGTTATTTCTGTATAGCTAGATGCTCTTTCAGAGGGGAGGGTAGATAGCTAGCATACTGTTCCAGTATAGTGGCAGTAAACTCATACAGTATGGCAAGTTCACAACTTTCGAGAGAGCCACCGGAGTCGCCCGATGGTAGCGAGGACGGAGCTGTCGGAGACGGCTACGACGCTGAGACACTCCTCGAACTACTCGGCGACGAGTACACTCAGCGCGTGTTGGCAGCAATCGGCGATAGCACACGGACTGGTACCGAACTCATCGAGCGAGCGGGCGTCTCCAAGGCGACGGCCTACCGACGCCTCGATGACCTCCAGAAGGCCGGCATCGTCGAATCGTCGATGCGCATCGACCCGGAGGGACATCACTGCGAGCAGTACGAACTCGCCGTCTCCCAGTTAGCAATCTCCTTTGGCCCCGACGGGTTCGACGTGTTGGTCGACCCCGAAGAGCGTGCCCAGGCCGGCGACCAAACCGTGCAGATGGTCGTCCCCGCTGACGACTGACCTCCAGCGCTGACGACTGAATGCTGTTTTGTACTTCCCTGGTCCCTTCTGACTTACAGCGGTAGCGAGGCGAAAGCCCATCGGCGTTAGCCGTGGGACGAAGCCGACAACTGCGAACCTCTCCGTTTCCGTGGATTCAACCCCCAGTGGGGGAACCCCACGGCTTTAGCCGTGTGGAGGATGTCAGTTCCACGTCTGGTCGAGCACGCGCAGCCAGTTCTCCGAGGCAATCTTCTGTCTGTCCTCGGCGTCGAACCCGCGGTCTGTGAGTTCCTCGAATAGTCTGGGGAGGCCGGCAACGTCACCGATGGAGTCGGGGACGGCTGCCCCGTCGAAGTCGGAGCCAACAGCAACGTGGTCGACGCCGACGCGGTCGGCGACGTACTCGAAGTGGTCGGCCAGCGTCTCGACGGTCGTCTCCGTCTCCCGTTTCCCGTCGGGCCGAACTGCGTTCACGGCGAAGGTGATACCGACGAGACCGCCCGAGTCGGCAACTGCATCGAGCTGTTCGTCCGTGAGATTCCGCGTCGACGGACAGATGTTGTGGACGCCACCGTGGGAGACGACGAGAGGCTGTGTTGTACAGTCTGTGACGTCCCAGAACCCTTGCTCGTTGAGGTGAGCGAGATCGACGACGATACCAAGTTCGTTACACCGCCGAACGAGCGCCCGACCTTCGTCGGTCAGTCCGGGACCGGTATCGGGTGAGCCGGGGAACTCGAAGGGGACACCGCTTGCGAACTGGTTGGGCCGACTCCAGACGAGTCCCAGCGACCGGAGACCGCTGTCGTAGTACGACTCCAGGTTCGAGAGGTCGGGTTCGATGGGTTCCGCTCCCTCGAAATGGAGGACGCTGGCGATGACATCCTCCTCGAAACACTCCCGAATCTCCGGCACTGACTCGACGAGCCGGACCTGTCCGTCGCTGGCGTCCAGCACGGTTTCGAACCGTGCCAGGAGTTCCTCGGTGACCTCCTGTGCGTAGCTGGGGCGCAACTGTGGCGGCGGGTCGAGGTAAAACCCGTCTTCAGTCTCGGTCCGGCGCCGTTCGCGGGGGGTCGTGTCCGGCGACGGACTGACGAACAGGGCGAACATTCCGCCGCCGAAGTTCCCCTCGCGTGCCCGCGGGAGGTCTAGATGCCCGTCTCGTCCGTCGAGAAACGCCGCTGCCGGGCTCTCTTCGGGGAGACGGAGCAGACAGTCGTTGTGGCCGTCGAAAATACGTGGCGTTGCTGGCATCGAATCCGTTGAGCCTCCTCGTGGTTCGAGTAAAAATGTTCTCCCTTGCGGATTAGATATCCAGAGACGAGCGTTTCGTCTATCCGAACACGCGGGAGAACAGGGAGAAGGCCTTTATTCATCAGCAACCACGATTCTGTATGGGAATTTATCGCAGTGTCCGGGCCGTCACCAACGCGAGCGGTGACGGGCCGATAGACTGGGACGCCGTCGCAGAGGCAGCGAAGGCGTCTGTCGACGCTGGCGACCTCGACATTCCGCCAGCAGAACAGCAAGGGTACGCCGACGACGCACGGGATGCACGCGACCGCGTCCGCGAGGTGACTGCTATCGATTTCGACCTGCCCGAGCGTGTCGAAATCCAGAATCGCCACCACTGGCTCGACGCGAACGTCGCGACGTTCCAGCGCGTGATGGAGCCGCTCGAACAGCAAGTCGAGACGGCACCTGGACTGGCGCGGATCGTCAACACCGGCTCCATGGCGTTCGCGCTGAGTTTCCTCTCCAACCACGTCCTCGGTCAGTACGACCCGCTGTTACTCGCCGACAGGGATACGCACGCGCTGTATTTCGTTCGTCCGAACATCATGCACGTCTCGGACGTCCTCGACGTTCCCTACGACCGGTTCCGACGGTGGATCGCCTTCCACGAGATCACCCACGCCGCGGAGTTCGGCGCGGCACCGTGGCTCCCGGAGCATCTCGAAACCAGCATGCAGGAGGCCGTGAGCAAACTTTCGAGCGGGAACATCGACCGCTCGACGTTAGGCGAACTCGACACGACGATGACGTCCGTCGAGGGGTACGCGGAACTCATCATGGACCGGGCCTTCGACGACGAGTACGACGACATGCGCCGGAAGCTAGAGAAGCGCCGGCAGGGTCGCGGACCAATCGAGCGACTCATCCGCCGGTATCTCGGACTGAGTGTCAAGCGCCGCCAGTACGAACGCGGCAAGACCTTCTTCGAGGGCGTCGTCGACCTCCGGGACATCGAGACGGCCAGTCGGGTCTGGGAATCGCCCGAAATGTTGCCAACTGACGACGAACTTGACGACCCGGCGGCGTGGCTGGCGCGAATCGAATAGCCGAGAACCGAAGAAGGAGAGCTCTCGCTTGCATTCTGGCTGTGCAACAGATGCGACAACTTATTGCTATCCAAACCTGGGTAAGTATTAATGCGACGACGAACACCTGTTTTGCTATTCGCTGTCGCCCTGGTGGCGATCACCGCGGTGGCGGTGCCCGGGGCGGCGACTCTCAGCGAGGGGGAACCGAACGCAGCCAGTGCCAGTGGACTCGACAACACCGTCGCTAGCGACCACATTGCCGAGTGTGCCGCCGAACCACCTGATGACTTCTCCGAACCCGACGGGGGCACCAGCGACACGATCGGGTACGTGGATGGATACTGGTACAACGAGCCACTCGACGTAGACGACGAACTCGAAAATCCACTTTCTGACGAGGAACTGGAGGAACTCGTCCCGCGGACTGCCGCACGGGTCGAGGCGCTACGCTGTCTCACCTTCGAGGACGTGCCACCGCTAGACTTCACGACGACCGACCAGTACCAGGAAGAGCTCGAGGAGTCGTTCGAACAGACCGACGAGGAGTTCCGGCAGTTCAGAAACGCACAGCTGGCGACACAGTTCGTCCTCGGTCAGGAGGAGGATGCCCTCGACCTCGAGGCTGAGGCCCGTGCCGAGGGGGCGCTTGCGTTCTACGACCCGACAGAGAACTACATGGCACTCATCGTCGAAGATCCTGACGAGTTCACCGTCGACCAGGTCACAGTCGCACACGAACTCGTCCACGCCCTCCAGGACCAGCATTTCGACCTGAACGCAGTACGCACTGCTGAGACGGACGATGGCAATACTGCGGAGACTGCTGTCATCGAGGGGGGTGCGACACACGTCGATAGCATGTACGAGGAGAACTGTGAGAGCGATATCTGGGTGGATTCGTGTGTTCGCGATATGCCCGACGGTGATGCCGATGAGGAGCCACCGAACTGGGCGCTCGCAGTTGACCAGTTCGCCCCGTATGTGACACCACTCGTTGCTGAAGTACAACAGGAAGAGGGGTGGGAGACCGTCAACGAGATGTACGAAGAGATGCCGGATTCGACCGTCGAAGCCATCTACCCTGACCGATACAACGAGTTCGAACGAACGGATATCTCCGTCCCTGAGGAGAGCACCGGCGAGTGGGAGCGGATCGCTGTCGAGGGCCAAGAGAAACAGAAAATCGGACAACACGGCCTGGTTTCGATGCTCGCCGCACCCATCTACGAAACACAGGGGATGGTCGAGCTAATCGACATCAATCAGTTCCTCCAGCCGACTGCCGGCGGCGACCTCAACTTTGATGTCGAACCAGCGGCCGGGTGGACGAACGATAACCTGTACGCCTACCGGAGTGACGACGGCCAACTGGGCTCGACCTGGAAGCTAGCGTGGGAGTCCGAACAGGACGCCGAGCAGTTTGCAGATGCGTACGCGGAACTGGCAGAGTACCGGGGAGCGACGCAGAGTGACGAGTACGCGAACGTCTACACGGCCGACACCGGCCAGTGGGACATGTCCGTCGCGGTCGAACAAACCGACGACCGCGTCTGGATTGTCACCGCACCAACAGTCGACGATCTGACTGATATTCACGATATCGACCTCGTCGAAGCTGAGGACGATCCGACGCCGGATGAGGGCACACCGACACCGACGCCGGCCGATGATGGCGACAACGGTGTGACCGACGCCGACGACAACGGTGTGACCGACGCCGACGACACCGCTGCCGACGCTGACGACGACGGCGCTGGCTTCGGTATCGTTGCTGGCGCAGTTGCGGTTGTGTTGTCGACGTTGCTCGTGCGACACCGGCAGAACCAGTAGTTGCTCGACGAGCGTTTTCCGGGACGTTTCCTGTTTATGCAGCTAACAGCCCTTTCTCGTGGCCTGTACACACAGCAAACGCCCCATTTCGTCCCCAGAAAAAGAACAAAATGGTTAAATTGCCGCCTCGATTACGTAAGGTTACGTTACCATGGCCCTCCGTGCGCGAATGCTTGCCGTCCTGGGATTACTTGTCGGTATCAACGCCCTGTTCGTGCTCGCGTTACTGTGGGGCTTTATGATCCTCCTGCCGACTGTTGTGACAGCAGTATTCGTCGGTGAGTTGGCGATTCTCTCAGACCTGCTTCGGTTACCGGTTTCGGTGGGAACGTACATCACCCTCGTCGGACTGTTCCTGGTGGGGCAGGTGTACTACGGCTACCAGCGTGTGCTTGCAGGGACACAGTCGAGTGACCGGGAGGAGAACCACGACATCGACGAGATTGTCGAGCGGCTGTCGATGGCCGTCGATATCCCGACACCATCGACGAAGGTAATCGAGGACGACACACCCAGTTGCTACACTGTCGGTCGGTTCACCGACGCGACAATCGTCGTGACGACGGGGCTTCTTTCGGAACTCGATGCAGACGAAACCGAGGCCGTCGTCGCACACGAGATTGCACATATCGTCAACCGGGACGTCACACTCATGACCATCACGACGCTGGTGCTCGAAATCGCGACACGGGCATACCACACGGTCAGGCTCGTTCCGCGTGCCTTTCAGGGACTCGAGAACCTCTCGACGTACGAGCGAATTGCTCTCCGGTGGTTTCTTCCACTCTCTGTCGTCGTCTACATCGTCGTCTCACCGCTGTTGCTCGTCTTTCCGAAGGTCGCTGACTGGGCGACACGGACGCTCTCTCACGCCAGGGAGTTCGCGGCCGACGAGGCGGCAGCGAGGATGACTGGCGATCCGCTGGCGCTTGCGACGGCGCTCGTCACGCTCTCGGAGACGGCACCGGAGCCCGAGACTGACCTGCGTCACGAGCGAACGCAGGCGCTGTGTATCGTTCCGACGCGACCGGTGACAGGTTCACCGGCATCGTCGTCGCCGGAGCCCAGCGAGGCTGACGAGGACCGCGAAGCGACAGTTTCGACCTGGATTGCCGGGCAAACAACTGGGAGCCCGGTGTTCGGGACACATCCGCCGGTCGAGCAACGAATCTCACGGCTCCAGCGTATCGTCACCGAACTGGAGGCAGCAGGATGAGTGCAAGACGACGCCTGCTTCTCGTGTTCGTCTGTGCGGTCGGTATGCTGATGGTTGCCGCCACGTTCCCTGCGGCCGATCCGCGACTGGACGCACCCGGTAGCGAGGGTAGTGCCGGCACTGTCGGTGACTGGGAGAGCGTTACCGGAACGCCCGAACAGGCCAACGAGGCGGCCCATGAACAGGAGAACGAGACTGAGAGAGAGCGAGAAGACGACCCTCGTGTCGAGATAACGCCGATAGTCGAAGGTGACATCATCCCGGGCACGACGGCGTACGTCGGTGTCAACCCCAACGAACTCGCGGAAAGTGAGCACCGGCACGTACGGATACTCGTCGATGGAGAGTCGATGGGGACTATTCGTGACGACGACAGAGTGCCGTTCCGCGTCCCCGAGGGAACCGAACCGCTCAACGTCACTGTCGAGGAGACCGGTGACAGCATAGAGGTTCCTGTCGAAACGGAGATCGGAATTACCCTCCGCGGTCCCGCTATCCCGGGTGCAATGATGGATATTCAGGGTACGATTGGGGAGTACGACGTTAGCGACGCGACGGTGTTCGTCGACGGGGAGGAGGCGGCGACGACGAACGATGACGGGATTGCAGCGGTCGAGCTACCCGATACTGCTGGGGAAACCGAGATCAGTCTCCAGCGGGACGAAATCTCGGGCTCGTACACAGCCAAGGTTGCTGAGCCCGAGATAGGGTTCTCTTCGCCTCTCACCTTCCCGGGAATGCCTGCACACGTGACCGTGACGGCAGACGGGGCAGGGGTCGATGATGCGACAGTCGAACTCGGAGACGGTTCCGAGACGACGACGGACAGTAGCGGTGGAACGTGGGTACGGGTTCCGGTGAGCGACGAGATCACGGTCACTGGCACGGTCGGCGCAGAGGAGGCTAGCACGACCGTCTCGAATCTCTACCTGCGGACGACGCTCATCGTGCTGGTCCTTCCGGGACTGCTCATCGGAGCGACGTGGACGTACCTGCGGTACGCTCCCCACCGCCGCCGAACTGGCTTCTCGGGTGCGATACTCTCGCTTGCCGGGTTACTGGGCGGGCTCTCGACGGCCGTAACGGCCGGTCTCACCGCAGTGCTCGACTCGGCCCGGTCGATTCGCTTCTCCCGCCTGTCAGTCCCTGCCGTCGGGTTATCTCTGTCGGCGATAGCCGGCGCGGTGAGCAAAATGCCGTCCCCGTCACTTCGATTCCCCTCCTTCGAGGGGCTGTTCGACTCGCTCACCTGGTCGCAACCGTCGAGTGACGGCAATCTCGCCAGCACCATCACGGAGGCGCTGTCGACATCGGACGAGGCCACAAACGAGGATGAAACCGATTCGGTAACCGAGGAGGCTGCCGAGACGGAGGAGTCGACAGTGGGAGAGACGGAGACGCTGCCTGACCGGCGCGAACAGCTCAGGGAGAGCTGGCACACGTTTCTCGATCACGTCGGCGTTCGCAACCGGGAGACGTGGACGCCGGGCGAAGCTTCGCGCTACGCGCTGGCTGCGGGCTACCCCAGAGAGAGTGTCAGACGCCTGCTCGCGCTCTTTCGGGACGCCGAGTACGGCGACACGGAACCGTCCACTGAGGACGTAACGGAGGCGCGGGCGGCGGTCGATACGCTGGCTCAACACGATCCGGAGGAGGATTCGAAATGAGGGTGCCTGACCGGGACCGAATCGCTGCCGGTATCGTGGTCGCCGGCTTCGCGGTTGCTTTGGTCACCATCGTCTTCGGCGGGTTCTTCCAGTTCCTGTTCGAAAGTGAGCAGGTTCTGAATACCGTTCAGTTGCTGGCGCATCTTCTTCCCGTGTTCGGTGTGGGCCTCGTGGTGGCGGTTCTTTGGGTAGCACGACAGAGCGAGGGACGTGACAGCTCGCTCGATACAGTCACCGAGAGACGGCTCGAACAGGTCGGACGGGACAACAGGGTGGTCGGCACGGATCTCGACCGTCGCCTCGAAAGTGCCGCGTCGGACTGGTATCGCTGCGAGGAGACCTACAGCGTCTCGGATATCAGGAGCCGACTCG
>LKMJ01006366.1_pt1 | contig 11130 bp, 19 predicted proteins | sample 643391 | NCBI WGS metagenome assembly LKMJ01 (sample SAMN04112250, study PRJNA286221) | soda lake metagenome | biome: soda lake; feature: Kulunda Steppe; material: water; isolation source: sample PL-Br10 brine of Picturesque Lake | place: Russia: Kulunda steppe | collected 2010-07
ATCCTGGTTTTGGAGGTCCTTTGGGGAGGGGGGCAGGATCCAGGTACAGGGGGTATTAGGGTTGGGGGGGGCACACCTCTTTTTGGGGGGGTGGGAGAGGGGGAGAAGGGGGAGGTCAGAACAAGGCAGGGAGCAGGTCGGGGAGCACGAACTTGGGGCGGCTCCAACAAAGCCAATAGTCAGGCTGCCGCCAGGCCGCCCCGATGCTGCCTGCTGTGCCAGTGCACTCTGTGCTATACACGGCGGCTGTCGCCGTGGTGCCATGCCTGCTGCCCCCCATGCCGGCTCGCCCACAGAAGCGCTGCTGCCCCCTCCCCCCCCCGCGCCAGGCGCCACGCCGTGCCGCACCTGCCCTCCCTGTTGTAGCCCTGGTGCTGAGAGCTGGGCCGTGCTGAGCCACATGCCTGCTCCCCCTCACCGCCACGCTTGCCCTGTGCAGGGTCTCAGTCACTCCATGATCATGGGCCAAGTGCGCATGTGCGCGTGCGTGTGCATTTGTGCATTTGTGCATGTGCATGTGTGCATGCGTGTGTCCCCACACCTCCTGTGCTCGATCGCCATCGGTGCATGCAGGACCTCAAACGGAGCGTTAAGGAGCTGGAGGCGCAGCAGAAGGCCACGATGCACCAGGTAAGGGCTGCATGGCCCGATCATGGAAGGATGGAAGTCAAAAGGCGAGGGGGGAGGGATCAGGGTTCAGGCAGCTGGGGCGCAGTGGTGGGTTGAGGATGAATCTTGCGGGGGGATGGTCATGAGTCCAAATGGAGGAAGGGAGGAGGGTCAAGAGTCCAAACGATGTGGAAAGGGGGAGGGTCAAGATTCTAAACAATAAAGATAAGGGGAGGATCAAGGGTGCTAACTATGAGGACAGAGGGGTGGGTAAAGGCTCCAAACGATGGGGAGGGTGAAGGCTCTAAACAATGGGGAGGGCCGTGAATCCAAATGATGGGGCGGCCACTAAAGGCTTGCAAACAAAACCAGTACCGGATCAGAAAGAAGTTGGGGCATCAGGGGGAATGGTCATGTGCCATATGGAGGGGGCAGCGGGTAACGGCAGCTCGGTCAGAGGAGGAAAACTTGTAGGGCAGCAACCGTTCACCTTGGAGAGGGCACTTAGTGAGCGTTTGGCGACAAGCGCGCGCCTTTCAGCAGGTGCGCACGCAGCCTGCTTGCCGCTCAAGTGCTGCTCCGGGGGCAACCACGCGATCTGTCCTTCAGCCCCCCTCCCAGGGGCTGTGCCAACATGCTGTGTGGAGTGAAGGGATATGCGCACATCATATGCCCCTCCACTCCACAGAGTACCCCCCGGGTATGGGCATTTGCATGTGAGTGCACGCATGCATGACACTCAATCTCTCCTGTGCATCCCCATAGCATTAAAGGTACGCAGAGCCAGGCACTCGCCCCCACACCCTGTGGTGCACAGAGCCATGCACACCCTGAGGTGCACAGAGCCATGCACAACCTGCGGTGCACAGAGCCATGCACACCTGATGTGCACAGAGCCATGCACACCCTGTGGTGCACAGAGCCATGCACACCTGAGGTGCACAGAGCCATGCACACCCTGCGGTGCACAGAGCCATGCACACCCTGCGGTGCACAGAGCCATGCACACCCTGTGGTGCACAGAGCCATGCACACCTGAGGTGCACAGAGCCATGCACACCTTAAGGTACACGGAGCCATGCACTCACCCAGATTGTTTCCACTGGTGTGCTGCGAAGGCTCGGATGCTAGAGGGCAAGGCGGCCTCAAACGCCAACCTGCTGGAGATTCAGGTGAGCTATGGGTCCTGCGCCTCATGGCCAAGTGGCTGCACAAGCTGGAGATGCATGTGAATCGCAGCGTGCGTGGCGCCTCACGGCCATGTGGCCGCACGAGCTGCATGTGTGCCTGAGGTGCCATTAGCCCCCAGAAAGCTGCACCTTCTCCCTTGCGGCGGTAGGCGCGCACAGACGGTGCTGTGGGCACACCACCCTCCTCTGGTGCCTACTTAGGGGAGCGCTGCGGCACCGCATCCGTGCCCGCTCTGCCTGCAGCCTTGCAGGCACAAACTCTTGTGCGTGATTGTGCATACCGTGTGTGTGTGCGTGTGCAGTAGTGCAGTCAGGTGTTTCAGTGTTCCCAGGTCCAGTGAACCAGGGGGGGACCAACAAGCATTAATGGGGTGTGCTATCAAGCAAGATCAGGCATGCTACCCTCAAACTTTGGAGGACGCGCGCCTTTGCGTTCGGCATCTTTGTGCCATGCTACCCACAAGCCGCAGGAAATAGGGCGGTGACATGCACACATGCGCGCACACACACACACACACACACACACGCACACACAGACACACACACCCCACAGCCACACGCGTAGACCATATGCGCATACACGCGCACGCATGGCGTGTGCATGCACCTTTTCAGCCCTGCACCTCCGCTTAGGATCTGGAGAGCGCGCCCCCCCAGGGCACGGCGGCCATGCCTGCGCCTCCCTTTGTGTGGCGCAGACCTCGCACAACTGCTGCAGCGTCACACACGTGCCCGGCAGCACAGGCAGCATGCACGCGCTGGCCCATGCTGCAGTCCCCAAGCCACCTCTCCCTTTGCACCTGCTCCTGCTGCTGCCCCGCACACGCTGCGCGGACAAGCCCCCGTGTCTACCTGCGTGCCCAGGCAGGGGAGGGATGCCATGCCCACCCACTAAATATGGAGTGCACCGAGTGTGCACGTGCGCGTGCCCGTACATGCACCTGGAAGCGTGCAAAAGCGTGCGTGCGCGCCCTGCCTGCAGGACGCGCTGGCGGAGGTGGGCCAGCGCCTGGACACCCTGGAGGGCGACAGGGAGGCGCTGGTTAGCACCACCGTGCGCGCAGCGGACCTGAAGGAGCTGGAGAACTACCTGCTGGAGCGGCTGGGCATGCAGGTGCGCGAAGCGCGGGATGGGGAAGGCGAGGGAGGCACAAACAGAGGAGGGGCAGGCAGCATGCTGCCTGCAGCCAGGCGGCAAACAAGCAGTGTGCAGCTTGGGAGGAAGGGGGGGCTGAGAATGTCAGAGGGAGGAGTTGGGTGTAGTGACTGGTTGATGGGAAGGCGGCTGTGGAGGGATGATGGCGCCTCTACTCTGGTGCTTTGTCCGCAGGTGAGCACCATCTGTGTGGTAGCTTGGTGCTGATGGTGAGCACCATCTGTGGGGTAGCTTGGTGCTGATGGTGAGCACCGTCAGTGTGGTAGCTTGGTGCTGATGGTGAGCACCATCAGTGTGGTAGCTTGGTGCTGATGGTGAGCACCATCTGTGGGGTAGCTTGGTGCTGATGGTGAGCACCATCTGTGGGGTAGCTTGGTGCTGATGGTGAGCACCGTCAGTGTGGTAGCTTGGTGCTGATGATGAGCACCGTCTGTGTGGTAGCTTGGTGCTGATGGTGAGCACCATCTGTGTGGTAGCTTGGTGCTGATGGTGAGCACCGTCAGTGTGGTAGCTTGGTGCTGATGGTGAGCACCGTCTGTGTGGTAGCTTGGTGCTGATGGTGAGCACCGTCTGTGTGGTAGCTTGGTGCTGATGGTGAGCACCGTCAGTGTGGTAGCTTGGTGCTGATAGTGAGCACCGTCAATGTGGTAGCTTGGTGCTGATGGTGAGCACCGTCAGTGTGGTAGCTTGCTGATCTCAAGCACGCGTGCCCCTGCTATCAAGTGCGCCCGCAATGCTGCTTGCGCCTGCCACCGACAAATGGGCCAAGCGATCCACGCAGCGACGTGTGTCATGGGGACGCCATCCTCCTCCAGGTGACATTGGGGGTATGTGGGTCCTAGCAGGCAGCAGCTCAAGTGCACACCCGGGCCTCATTGCTGCCATTGGCCCATGCGTATGCCTCAACAATTGGCCTCGTTGCTGGCATTGCGTGCGTCGCCTGGCATGTGGGGTTAGGCATGTGGGGTTTGGCATGCGTGGTCTGGCGTGCGTGGCCTGGAGCGCGCGGCTTTGTTGTGTGTGATATGCCCATACACGTACGAGCACAAGCTCCAAAGGCCAGCACACCATGCAGGGGCAGCAGCAGCGGCAGAGGCCATGCCACACCGCGCACACCCTCTGCCCCTGCGCGAGGAACCTTTGCAAGGAGTGGCACTACTAGAGGACGACCGCAGCCGCGAGGTGCTGCAGGCATGCATGTGTGTGCACGACAAGGCCGGAGGCGGCAGAGGCCATGCGACGAAGATGGCTGTGGCCATTTGTCGCAATGGCGCGCGCACATGCATGACTGATTCACACAGAGGAGACGGTCGTGGCCGTTTGTTACAGGGGCATGTGTATGCATGATTGATTCATGCATAGGAGATGGTTGTGGCTGTATGTCGCAGGCGCGCGCATGTGAGCAACTGAACCACACGATGGAGGTCATTGTGGCAGACGCCAACAAACTGGCCTCGCTGCACAGTGTTGACGCCGGAGACAGGCTCACCCCAGACAGGGGCAGCGCAATGTCGGTGAGTGTGTGTGTGCGTGTGTGTGTGTGCTTGAATGTATGTTGTGAGTGTGTGTGTTTTTGAGCGTCTTTGTTTTTTTGTGTGTGCAAGCGCGCGAAGGTGTGTGGAGGCTCACCCCAGACAGGGGCAGCGCAACCTTGGTGGGTGTGCTGCTATGTGGACGTGCGTACGCGCGCGTGTGTGTGTGTGTGTGTGTGTGCATACTCACTACCATAGGGAGGGGGGGGAAGCAAGGGGCAGCATGTGGTGGGGCAGTGTGTGCAAATGGCTGTGTGTGCAAATGGCTGTGGGGCAGTGTATGCAAATGGCTGTGTGTGTAAGATGCAGCCAGAATGAGGGGGCAGCATCTGCGGTGTTCTGGCTGGCCTTCAGCCCAGCAGCCCCTTGAGGCCTGAAGTCCAGGTCTCCTGCTGCACCTCACCCAAACACGCGGACCTTACCCCTTCGGGGGCCGTCCTATGCTGTGCACATCCAGGTTACCTGTCGCAGCAAGCCGCAGCGCGCGCCTGTGGTACAAGCACACGCCTGTGGATCAAGCACACGCCTGTGGTACAAGCACACGCCTGTGGTACAAGCACGCGCCTGTGGTACAAGCACACGCTTGTGGTACAAGCACGCGCCTGTGGTACAAGCACACGCCTGTGGTACAAGCACGCCCGCGGCACCAAGGGCCTGCCCCCGCGCGCTCCTTTTGCGCTTTGCCTCTCTGCACCTGCAGGCCAAGTCGATCGCCGGCTACGGCCAGTACCAGCCCTTCACGATCACCTCGGTGATGCAGAACTACATGACCTACAACGACATGCTGGAAAGGTGCGTCATGTGAGGGAGGAGAGGCGGCGCTGTGTTTGCGTAGCACGCAGCGGCTGCAGGCTGGCCTCCTGCGGCCTCGGCCCACAGGGCATATCCTCGCATGTTTGCTGCGCGGCTGCTGCAGAGTGCGCACCGCCGGAGTGGCTGGGCTTGTTGAAGGCCTGCAGTGTACTTGGGCATGAAAAAACGCTTCAGTCCAGCCTGCCGCTAAGAGAGCCCACGGTGGTGTGCATCCGCTGTGTGGTTGAGCATGCGCATGCATGCATGTGCAATTGTGGCTGCATGCCTGGGAGACAGCACGCCCATGCATGCATGTGTGATTGTGGCTGCATGCCTGGGAGACAGCACGCGCATGCATGCAGGTGTGGTTGTAAGCATGGGTGGGAGCATTGCTGCTGCTGCTGCTGATGATGATGATGATGATGATGATGATGATGCCACCGCAGTCATCGTCAGGGCTGCAGCTGAACGCGTGTGTATGTGCTGCCCTTCACCCAGGTTTGCCCAGAAGGCGGGCGTGAAGGACTTCATTGAGAAGACGCGCGCGAACTATGAGCTTGTACTGAAGGTGAGCTTGCTCTATGAGTGGAAAGCCGGCAGGGCAGAAGCCCGGAGCCCTTGACTCCTCACAGGCCTTGGTTGGGCTTGCCAAGGCGCAAATGCACGGCATGCTGAGGGATGCGGGGCGCATGCTGAGGGATGCAGGACATACTGAGGGATGCGGGGCGCATGCTGAGGGATGCAGGACATGCTGAGGGATGCGGCGCATGCTGAGGGATGCAGGGCGCATGGTACTGGACCTTGTACGCCCTTGCCAAGGCGTATGCACGCAGGGCATGCGCTGGATGCTGCATTCACAGAGCACTTCCGCGCGGCCACCCCAGAACCGCCTCCGTTGGCTGTCAATGTGTGGCTGCTTTCCTGGCTTGATCTACGTGCGGCTCCTTTCCTGGCTTGCTCTGCGCGTGGCCCCTTTCCTGGCTTGATCTACGTTTGGCTGCTTTTCCGGCTTGCTGGCCCCCTGCACACCTTCCATACCCACACCCAAGCCAGCTTGATTACCCACATCCCTGCCATCCAATTCCTTGTGCCAGCCAGCCACGCTCTTGTGCAGAAGGTGCGCTCGTTGCTTGCCGTATCCTGGGGTTGCCAGAGGGGGGGACCACCAAAACAACGGGGGCAGCGCTGGATGCCTCTTGTTTGCCTGTGCAGGCGATCAAAGAGACGGACGCGCTGTTCAAGCAGAAGCATGAGGCCACCGCCAAGGTCTTGATCAGGGTGAGTAGCAACCCAAGGACGACCTCACCCAGGGCATGCCTTGGCCTAGCTGCATGTGCACATGTGCCAAAGGGGCGAGGCCTTGCATACATGTGTGCACCTGAGTGCTGACTGACAGCTGCACTGACTGACGGCTGTAGATGCATGGCTTATGGCACTCAAGCCATAAGCCTCGAGTTTATCATGCAAGTCCATGGCTTATATTCGATATGCCAAGTATGAATGTATAGCTTAAATCTAAGCCATGTATTACTTTTATGTCTTACGTTATGTAGAAGCCGGATTTTGTTTGGCTTGTTAGGCTTATTAGGAGTGCAAACATACACTACAGCATTTGCCAGGTTGGGAGGCGCAAAGTGGATGGTGCTCTTGCGTCTGTGCTGTCCAATCTGCTCACCTAGGCTGCACTTGCTCCTGCCTGCACACCGCACCTGCAGATCTCCCAACAAGTTGACTACGTGAGTGGGCAAGGGGCTGAGCAGTGTCGCGGTCCAGCAGGAAGCCTGTGCCCATATGTGCACTGATATGCACTCAGCTTGTGCTCGCATGTGTGTGCCCTCTTGCCTGCAGCTTGTGCTTGCGTGTGCGCCCTCTTGCCTGCAGCTTGCTCGTGCTCTTGCATTTGCCCAAGTGCGCGCGGCTTGTGCTCTCGTGTTTGTCCAAGCGCGCGCGGCTTGTGCTCTCGTGTTTGCCCATGTCCGCGCGGCTTGTGCTCTCGTGTGTGCCCATGTCCGCGCGGCTTGTGCTCTCGTGTGTGCCCATGTGCATGCCGGAGGGCCATCACCCACCATGAAAAATCTAAGAATGGAAGGAGGAAGAGAGTGAGGTAAGAATGGAGACTTGAAGATTTATATGGGTCCAGGTAGATTTTGCCCATACGGCGTCGTCCGTTCCGTGGCATCATCCATGGGCGCGCCTCCCGCCACAATCTTTGCGTGCCGCCCACGGCCCGCCCCGGGAAACACTGCCACAGCATGCGTTGCTGCTGCGCAGCTGCACAACAAGATCCGCGACGTGGCCCGTGGGGACCTTGAGGAGGCCGCACGTGGGGAGTCGCTGCCGCCCATCATCATCACCCAAGGCGCTGAGCGCCCCTCCCTACTGTCCATGGGCACGATGATGCGGGGCAGCAACATGCGCAACCTCATGAGCAGCGTGCAGGGCACGGAGGTGCGTACACGGGCACGATCGTGCGGAGTAATAACATGTGCAGCCTTATGAGCAGCCTGCAGGGTTCTGAGGTGCGTGCATGGGCACGATTGTGCGGGGCAGCAACATGCGCAATGTCATGAGCAGCGTGCAGGGCGCGGAGGTGTGTGCATGTGCTTCGACACCTTCCCGCCGTCAGGGCGGGCCTGCCAGGCATGTGCTTGCTGTGCCTGCCAGCAGCTGTACACGCGCGCTGCAACTTGTATGCTGGCTGGAGCGCCTTCTCTTTTGCAGCTGTTGGGGTGCGTCATGCAAAAGCGCAGAAGAGTGCGTGGCATGTATGCTCTGCGCGTCCATATGGGCTAATGTGCAGTGTGCTGCTGCCGCTGCTGCCGCACATATGCGTCGCGCAGGAAGAGAGCGCGGTGGACCGCGCTCTGCGTGAGCATGAGGCCGAGGATCCCACTGACTACCTGGCGCGCAGCGGCAGCGGCAGGCGCGGCAGCGGTATGGGCTATGACTCGATGCGGCGCAGCATGATGCGCTCGTCCAGCGCCAACGACAACGGCGGCGCAGGCCGGGTGGGGCGGCACAGCAACGGCGGGGAGGAGGACATGGACCGCGGGGCGGTTGGCGAGATCCGGCTGGAGGAGGAGGACGTGGGCTGGGCGTCCAAGGTGGCAGGGCTGCGTGGCATGAGCATGGGACGCGACTCGTCCGCCAGCCGTGGCTGGGATATGGTGGATCGCAGGGCGGCGGAGGCGGGGCCATACAACGAGGAGGGGTCTGAGCTACAAGGCGCGGCGCGCAGGGAGCGCACCAGCGAGCCCTTCTCACTGCAGGGCAGGAAGGCGCACAGCCGGCGAGCGCAGTATTGATTCAGAGGGGGACGCGCAGGCAGGACGCGCGCAGGTGCGTGTGTGGGGCATGCAAGGGGGGTGCTGTGTCCAGGGGTGGGTGCCGGTCTGGCTGTGGCCGTGGCTGTGACTGTGGCTGTGGCTGTGGCTGTGTGTGTGTGTGTGTGCTGTATGCACAGGCGCCTGCCTGGCAAGCCACTGTGCTGCATCTGAGTGGTGTGATGTTCAGCGGGGGGCGGAGGCCCGCTTGCCACTTGCGCACACCCCTGCATCCATATGTGCGCCCAATGACCATATGAGCACGCTGGCCACATGCTGTGCACACATGCGTGAGGCCGTAAATGTCACACTGACGTACGTGTGCGTGCACATGTATGTACCAGCATATCCACACAGACCCATGCACCCACAAGCCTACCCACCTACCCATACAAACTCATACACAAAAGCACACACGGACACGCACACGTATGCACGTGCAGACATGCAGGCACACGCACACACACACACACAAACGCAGGCACACGCAAACACACAAAATATACACAGGCACGCACACGCACGCACTCGCACTTGCGCAGGTGCACTGCCGCCACCTGCGACTGCCGCAGCAGCCCAACTTCTCTCCCTGGCTCATGGTCCTTGGTGTGCAATGCAAGGGCAAGAGCTGTTGGCGCTGCTTATTTGTCTGCCTGATAAGGGGCGACAACAAGCTGAATAAAGCAGCCACGCTGCAGTCATACAAGACACGTGTGTAGGATTGTGGTTAGTGCCTGAAACTTTTGGCATGCCAGGTGAATTAGGTGATTCCCACACTCAAGGATTGAGTCCAGTCGGTGGCAAGACTAGAAGGCAAATGTCTAAGATGACATGGTTAGTAATTCGAGCCGTGAGTTGTCCATCTGGCCGTGTGTGTTCAAGGAGTCAAGGAAGGCTTCACGAGAAAGTGCCATGCCATTGCCATCCATTGCCTCACCCATCATTGTCGGTGACTCTGCCGCAAAGCTTGCTTTGTCACAGCTCATTCTCCTCCGCCTTCTTTGTGGTATTCACCCTTCTGTCACAGCTCATTCTCCTCAGCCTTCTTGATGGTATTCACCCTTTTGTGACAGCTCATTCTCCTCCGCCTTCTTTGTGGTATTCACCCTTTTGTCACAGCTTCCCCTGGTCCATTTGTTCATCCCTGCGCACACACTAGCAAGGATCCTTGATTGTCAGCATAAGCACTTTTGTAGTGCATTGACTACCTTATGAATGTATGTACTGCTTTAATTTGCCTTTGTGAGAGGGTCAACAGGGCGCACTCATCTCCATCCGAGCTTCAGCTGTCACTTGTCTTCGACTGTGCTCCCTCGTCTACACCACAACAGACGCCTCATCAGAGGGAATATGCCCCTCTGCCAGAGCAGTGCTGTGTGGCAGTGCCACACCTCTGATCTCATGGCCACACAGGCCCGTGCATCTGCTAGTACACCATCTGCAGTGCATCTATCTCCCTCACTCTGTCCATTGTATTGTTGGTTGGTTCAGGACTGCAGCTGCAGGGAGTTGGGAAGGCATGGTGACCATTCCATTTTCTTTTTGGTTGGGGCTTTTTGTGTCAAAGATTGATATTTTGGTGAAATTGGCACATGTGTAATTAACAAGTACCTGCAGGAAGATCATCATGAGGTCGAATTGTGTTTCAATGTCACAGCCTATTCTCGAGGGCTGCAGAGCTAAAGCCTGCTGGGCTACAACCCCAATTCTGCACTCAGACAGGTTCTCAAGGTGAAGTCACTGGAACAAGGTTTCTGTTTGGATCTAATGGGTGAGGGACTCCCTTACCCATACTCGGAGTTTCCAGAATGGCATCAGGGCGACTTTAGCTTGTGACAGATAAACATGCATGAACAACCGTAAATTAGCTGGAAAATGTCCTATTATCATCATGCTGAGGAATTTGAAGGTTCTGCTGGGCCAAATGGTCAGTGCTGCAAGCATCCAGACGTATTAAGGTTACAAGAATAAGGCATCAGTCAAGTAGTTCGACTGTTGGCCTGCGTTAAAAACAGTAAATGAAATTGAGTCTTTAACAGTAGCACCACATAAGTTTTGCCTTCAAAAAACCCCTTGAAACGGATTTAACAACCTGATAGAGCCTTTCTACAAGTTACAAGATAGTTACAAGGTAAAGGTTAACCGCCAGCCAGGTCCTTAGGCTGATTGGTTTGTTGCTGGTCTTTGCCAGCCAAAATATAGTCTATAATGTCCGAAATGAAATGGCAGAGTCTATTGTGCTGTTGAGAAAGAAAATCAAAGACAGTCTGACAAGGCAAGGCATGTGAAATATAAGGGGCCTCCATAGAAAAGGATTGGTAGGAAGGGAAGAAAAAGAGAGAGCACTTTCTTCTGAGAGACTCTCGGAGCACACACTTGACAATGAAAAAGAACATGCACCTCATTTTGAACAGCAGCACAGGAACACTTGTCACAGTGGCCATTTCCACCGCGCCAGATGGAGGATTCCACTGCGAGAGTATGAGCTCGCAAGCGAAACCTGCTCACATTCCTCATAACATGCTTAG
>LKMJ01006367.1_pt1 | contig 11129 bp, 12 predicted proteins | sample 643391 | NCBI WGS metagenome assembly LKMJ01 (sample SAMN04112250, study PRJNA286221) | soda lake metagenome | biome: soda lake; feature: Kulunda Steppe; material: water; isolation source: sample PL-Br10 brine of Picturesque Lake | place: Russia: Kulunda steppe | collected 2010-07
AACGGAGGTCGACCCAATCGTCGACGAGTACGGGAAGCGACCGCTGGAGTACGCCGACGAACTCGACGTGCTCGCAGACGACACCTTCATCGCTCATGGCGTCCACGTCGACGGGGACGAACGCGAGCTGCTGGCCGAACGTGAGACTGCAGTCGTCCACTGCCCGGCATCGAACATGAAGCTGGCGAGCGGGATGGCACCCATTCAGGCGATGCTCGACGACGGTGTCACCGTCGGCATCGGCACTGACGGCGCGGCCTCGAACAACGACCTCGACATGTTCGACGAGATGCGCGACGCAGCGATGGTCGGGAAGCTGGCGACGATGGACGCAAGCGCGGTTCCCGCCGAAGCTGTGGTCGAGATGGCGACGACGGGGAGTGCGGACGCGCTGGGCCTCGACAGCGGCCGAATCGAAGAAGGGGCGAATGCGGATATTGCGGTCGTCGACCTCTCCGGAGAGCATCTGCACCCGCCACACGACCTCGTCAGTCACCTCGTCTACGCGGTCAGGGGTAGCGACGTGCGCCACACAGTCTGTGACGGCGAGGTGTTGATGGAAGATCGCGCGCTCCAGACGATGGACCTGGAGGCCGTCAAGCGGGAAGCGACCGAGCGGGCCGAGGCCCTCGTCGACAGAGCCGGAAACTAATCCGTGATACCGGCAGGTCACCAGTAGTTCGGTACTGTTTTGCGTTCCCCTTCCAACCTATCAGGTATGACGGAACCAATCAGTGAGCAGCTCGATACCACGGAGTTGCTCGAGAGCGGTGAACGGAAGATGGAGTGGGCACGCCAACATATGCCGATTATGGACTCGCTGCGCGAGTCCTTCGAGGCGAACCAGCCCTTCGATGGCGAGCGTATCGGTATGGCGATGCACGTCGAGGCGAAGACAGCAATCCTCGCAGAGGTTCTCGCTGCCGGCGGCGCGGAGGTCGCCATGACGGGCTGTAACCCCCTCTCGACGCACGACGACGTAAGCGTCGCGCTCGACGCTGTGGAGGGAGTTACCTCCTACGCGAAACGCGGCGTCGACGACGAGGAGTACTACGAGGCCATCGAGGCCGTTATCGAACACGAGCCGACCATCACGGTCGACGACGGAGGAGACCTCGTCTTCGCCATCCACGAGGACTACCCAGAGCTCATCGACAGCATCATCGGTGGCTGTGAGGAGACGACGACCGGAGTCCACCGCCTGCGTGCGATGGCCGACGACGGCGCGCTCGACTATCCGATGTTCGCGGTCAACGACACGCCGATGAAGCGGCTGTTCGACAACATCCACGGAACAGGCGAATCCTCGCTCGCCTCGATTGCGATGACGACGAATCTCTCGTGGGCGGGTAAGGACGTCGTCGTCGGCGGGTTCGGCTACTGTGGAAAGGGTGTCGCCCGCAAAGCTGCAGGACAGAACGCGAACGTCATCGTGACCGAAGTGGACTCTCGGCGTGCGCTCGAAGCCCATATGGAAGGGTTCGACGTGATGCCGATGGCCGAAGCTGCGAAGGAGGGTGACGTGTTCATCACCACGACCGGCAATCGCGACGTTATCATCGGGGAGCACTTCGACGAGATGAGCGACGGCGTGTTGCTGGCGAACGCGGGTCACTTCGACGTTGAGATCGACCTCGAGGCCCTCGAATCGAAGGCAGTCCGAAGCTACGAGGCGCGCGACGGGCTCCAGGCCTACGAGATGGATGATGGCCGCCGCCTCAACGTGCTCGCCGAGGGTCGACTTGTTAACCTCGCTACCCCAGTCTCGCTTGGCCACCCGGTCGAGGTTATGGACCAGAGCTTCGGCGTACAGGCGGTCTGTGTCAGGGAGATCGTCGAAAACGGTGACAGCTACGAGGCCGGTGTCCACGACGTTCCGGACGAACTCGACCGCGAAGTCGCGGAAATCAAGCTCGAAGCCGAAGGCATCGAGACGGACTCGCTGAGCGACACCCAGCAGGAGTACATGGACAGCTGGCAGCACGGAACGTAAGGTAGCGAGCGTTAGCTACTCGGGCTGCTCCCGTTGACCACAGGCTCAGTCGCACTTGAGACGAGTAACAGATACCTTTTCGCGCTCGAATACAATCTTGTGACATGGTCCTAGAACTTGCTCTCGGTCTCGGAATCACCTTTCTGATTATCGTTGCAGGCTCGTACATCGGGGCAAAGATGGCACTCAACTCCTTTTTTGGACGTGATTTCTCACCGTCTGAAATGGAGCAGGGTACTTCCGCAGACACCGGCTCCGACGAACCAGACCAGGACGCCCCTTCAGACGCACCCACGAACGAAACAGAGTCATAACGCAGTGTCGGGATGAACGGTGCTATCGACCCTGCAGAGCCTCGGTGAACCACTGGGTTACTGGCGAGAGACCCTATCAAAAGAGACGCTGTTCTGGCTCCGGGAGGATTGCGTACATGGCCACGTATCTGCAACTGGAGTTCGCTCATCGCGATGGGTTTAAGCGGGAGGGAGAGGACTTTCGGTCAACAGCAAGGGAAGTCGCGTGAGGTCTCCCTGTACGAGGCGCACGCCGGGGACGTTCTCTGCAGCTAACTCGAGTTGTCTCCGAGAGAAATCGAGGCCCGCCCCGGTTGCTGCCGTGTCAATTTTCTGGAATACGGGCCGCCCCTGACCACAGCCCGCGTCGAGTATCGTTGGGTCCGCCGAGAACTGATTCAGAAACTCCGCAAGAATCTCCGTCCCCTGTCCTGTTTCGGAGCGTGCCGATGCGTCCGTCTCTGCGACCTCGTCGTACGCCTGTCGAACGTGACTTGGCTCGGTCAGCAAATCGTATCTCATCCAGTGTAGCGGTAAATATGTTCACCTGTATCGTGTGCCGAACGTTCTGAACGACGGTCTGGTCAGCCCACACGACCTATCAGTCACTGCTCGTCGATTCGACAGCAGCCAGGCATCAGGGAAAGGGTGGGGATGGGGAGACCATCCCCTGCGTGTGACACTACGGAGCCAGATGGCTCCGCTAGTTCATATAAGCTCCGGCAAAATAAGTGTGTCTCGCGTTTTCAAGCGTGATTTCTACAGAGTGAGAGGCGACCAAGACAGCGACGAACTCTCACTCAGCGTCGAACAGCGCACCAGTATCGACGCTCTCGGACAGGAGTTCACTCATTCGTTCGACAGTCTCCGGCCGTTGTGTCCGACCAGACCGAAGTCGCGACTCAGTCCGGTCAATTGTCGCGCGGGTGTCGGTCTGGACGAGCAAGACCGGGACGTTCTGTGTGGCCGCCTCGCCGAGAACCGCTTGCGAGGGACGGTAGCCGCCGGTGAGAATCAGGCAAGAGACGCCCGACGCCTGCAGGGCGGCAGTCTGAATATCCGAGCGGTCGCCGCCGGTGATGACAGCCGCGTTCCTGAGGCGCCGAAACTGCTTGAGTGCGGCGTCACTACCCATCGCTCCCACCGAGAACCGCTCGATTCGAACGTCGCTGCTGATCTCAGGTGTGAGTTGCTCTGCACCCAGTTGCTGTGCGAGTTCGCCGACGGTGACACCGGCGAGAGATTCGTCGTAGGGAAGGGCACCGAGACTGTCGATGTCACGACTGTCCAGAAACGGCATCACGTCCTCGGTCAGTTCGTCGAGGTCGCCCTGAGAGACGCCGTTGAACAGCACGCCGGCGAGGTTATCACCGATATCCTCGGCAGCGGCCAGAATCTCGTCCACGTCGTCCGGGCGGTCGTATTGGCTGACGAGGATCACCTCGGCGTCGAGCAGTTCCGCGATATCCATGTCGGTCAACTCGACGATACCGCCAGTCCAGAGACGGCCACCGCCCTCGAGAACCATGTGGTCGACATCCGCCGACAGTTCGGCGAACGCCTCATCGATACGCTCCCGGAGCACGTCGGGGTCCTCGCGTCCGCGAATCGCTTCGTGGACGAACGTCGGTGAGTAGACGACCGGTTCCAGTGTGTGCATTTCGGCGTCGATATCGAGTAGTTCGCGTGCGAGCATCGGGTCCTCGTCGCGGGTTTTCCCCACTGCACTCTCCAGTCGAGTGCCCTTTGGTTTCATATAGCCCACGCTCGACCCGCCGTCCTGGAGCTGTTTCGCCAGGGCGACGGCGATTGCGGTCTTTCCTGTACCGTCTTCGGTTGATGTGACCAGTAGCGTACTCATGACTCCTCCTGTGTCCGAACCGCCCCAGCGTCCAGCGTGAGGCGAAGGTCGATTGCCGCGACGCCGTCGGGAAGCGCCACGACAGGGTTGATATCCAGTTCAGTGATGGCCGGGAACTCGGTGACGAGCTGGGAGATACGCTGGATAACGTCGACCAGCGCGTCCACGTCCGCAGGCTCTCTGCCGCGTGCCCCATAGAGGAGCGGCGACGAGGTCACCTCGTCTATCATCTCCCTACCGTCCCTCTCGGCGACGGGTGCGACCCGGAACGACGTATCTTCCATAATCTCGACGAAGATTCCACCGAGCCCGAACATCACGAGCGGGCCGAACTGCGGGTCGCGGGTGACGCCGACGATAGTCTCCGTCCCCGAATCGAGGTCGACCAGCTCCTGTACCTGCACGCCAAGTATCGACGCGTCGGGCTGGTAGTTACGCGCCCGGACGACGATGTCCTCGTACGTATCGGCCACTTCGGCTGTCGAGACGCCGACCTCGACGCCGCCAATGTCGGATTTATGGCTGATATCGGGACTGACGATTTTCATCACCACATCGCCGTCTATCTCCGCTGCCAGAGACTCTGCGTCTCGCGGACTGTCGACCACAGCCCCCTGTGGCGTCTCGATGCCACAGGCCTCCAGCAGCTCCATCGACTCGACGCCCAGCTGCGTTCGCCCGGCTTCGACAGCCGAGGTGAGTATCTCGTCGATGCGTTCGCGGTCGATATCGAACGTCTCGGGCTCCGCGTACTCGCGTTCGCGGCGCTCCGCGTACGTCGAGAGTGCTTCAAGACTCCGAACTGCTCGCTCCGGGTCGAAGTACGTCGGAATGCCGGCCTCGCTGAGTGTCTCCGCTGCCGTCGCTGTCGACGAACCGCCCATCAGTGTGGCCGCGACGGGCGTCTCGTGTTTGGCCTGTAACGCGAGGGTCGCCTCGGCGAGCTCATCGAACGAGAGGACGGCAGTCGGGCAGGAGAGGACGATAGCCATCCCGACGTTGTCGTCGTTCAGGACGATATCTATCGTCTTCTCGAAGCGCTCTATGGGCGCGTCGCCGATGATGTCGACGGGGTTGTAAATATTGGCCTCCTCGGGGAGACGCTCGCGGAGCCGCGTCAACGTCTCGTCGGTGAAATCGGCGAGCGAGAGCGTCGAATCACCGACCGCGTCGGTCGCCATCACGCCGGGGCCACCTGCGTTGGAGACGATAGCGACCCCCTCGGTTTCGGGGAGGGGCTGTCCGGCCAGCACCGACGCGAAGTCGAACAGCTCCTGAACAGTCTCGACGCGTAACACGCCAGCCTGGTCCAGCCCAGCCTCGTAGGCTGCATCGGTCCCCGCGATAGCGCCCGTGTGAGATGCTGCAGCGGACGCACCGGCTTCCGTCCGCCCGGATTTGACGACGACCATCGGCGTCTCCTGTGTCACCTCGCGGGCAGTGTCGATGAACGACTGTCCGTCGTCGATATCCTCCAGGTAGCCCAGAATGACGTCCGTATTCTCGTCGTCGCCCCACTCGCGTGCGAAGTCACTCTCGTCGAGCACCGCCTTGTTGCCAAGGGAAACAACGTCCTTGAATCCGAGATGCCTGTCGGCCGCCCAGTCGAGGACGGCAGTGATAAACGCACCAGACTGACTCATGAACGAGATGTTCCCTGGTGTGCCACTCCGGGGACCGAACGTGGCGTTGAGCCCGACGGACGTGCTCATGATTCCCAGCGAGTTCGGACCCACGAGGTTGAGGTCGAACTCCTCGGCGAGTCCGACGAGTTCGCGTTCGCGGGCGGAACCCTCGCTGCCGGTTTCGCTGAATCCCGCCGTGATGACGACCACGTTCTCGACACCCGCCTCGGCGGTTTCTCGCACCACGTCCACGGCGATGGTCGGCGGAACGACGACTACCGCCACGTCTACGTCACCGGCCGCACCGACGGCGTCGTAACAGTCCAGACCGAGCACGCGCTCCCTGTTCGGGTTGACGGGGGCAACAGTCCCCTCGAACTCGTCACGGAGGTTTTTCGTAATCGCGTAGCCAACAGTACCCGCTTCCTCGGACGCACCGACGACCGCGACACGCTCCGGGGCAAACAGGGTCGATAGTTCACCCATCGCTTGCTGATATCAGTGGCTCGGCCAAATAGCTACTGCTGATTCTCGTCCCTTGATACTGAAACGAACGGTCAGTCGAGGAGATGCAACGATTTATTTGGTCGGATGACACACTGTTGGCTATGTCAATTCGTCGGCTGCTTCGAGGACAGATTCCCGAGGAAGATGTCGAGGCAGTCGCCCGAGAGGCGACCAACCGGCAGGGACAGTCGTTCAAATCGGTCAGACAGCTCGATACTGATAACTGGCTATCGATACCCTGTATCGTCAACGAACAACTGTTCGTGAAAATCGTCACCGACCAGAACGCGTTCGTCCACGCACTGCTCACAGCCGGGCGGAACCTCGGCGCGTTCACGAGCCGGAGTGAGGGGTTTTTCGAACGGTTCGAGACGCCGATTAGCATGGCCGAACACGACCTCGAAGCGACCCGGAAGATACGCGAACTCGGCATCAACGCCCCCGAGCCAGTCGAGGTGTTCGAGTACGAGGACTACGGCGTCCTCGTCCTGGAGTACCTCCCGGAGTTCAGGACGCTCGAACAGCTCGACAGAGCGGAGATCGAGGCGGTCGCACCGGAGCTGTTCGAGTCACTCTCGCTGATGCACGAATCCGGAATCGCACACGGCGACCTCAGGGAAGAGAACGTCCTCATCGTCGACGGCGAGATGTACTTTATCGACGCGACGAAGATGAGAGAGGAAGCAATCGAAGACGCTCGCGCGTACGACATCGCCTGTGCGCTCGCAGCACTCGAGCCGCTCATCGGTGCGGGAACCGCCGTCGACATCGCTAGCCAGTTCTACGACGACGACGAACTGCTCGAATCGGAAGCGTATCTCGACTTCGTCAACCTGCGACCCGATCACGACTTCGACACGCTCCAGGTGAAAGGCGAGATAGAGAAGCGAGTGAGTTGAGCGTAGAGGATAACGATTCGGTGGCAGACTGATTGAACCACCAGTCGTTACTCGACCTCCACGAACGTCCGCATCCGGTGGTAGCTCTGACGAATTGTTCGTATGTAGACGCCCGTCTCCCTGCTCAGCTCGCGCTGTGTAACGTCGGGATAGCTTTCCTCACACGATGTGACAGTGTAGAGGGCAGCAGCCGCGAGTCCCGCGGGTTTCCGTCCAATGTGGTATCCACGGGTTTTCGCCTCCGAGAGAACGTCCAGTGTCGCCGCCTCTGCGTCGGGACAAAGCTCGAACGTGTCGGCCAGTCGAACGACATAAATCTCGGGCTCCGTCGGCGGGATGCCCTGGTCGAGCGTATCGCTTACGAGCCGAGCAGCTCGATACAGGTGTCGAGGATTCACCTCCGCTGCCGCTGCCATCTCGTCTATCTGTCGCGGAGTTCCGTGTTGACGAACGGCGATGTACAGCACAGCGATGGGCAGAGTCTCCTCGTAGTGGATATCGACATCCGCATCCAGAAACTCCCTGTACAGTGAAATCGCATCCTCAAGGACGGGCTCGGAAACATCGAGTCGCTCCTTGAGGCGTCTTTTTTGGGTCGGGTTTCTCCCGGATTGGTCAGTCGTGACAGGTGAATGGCTGGTTTCCTCTCCCATCGATTCACGTGGGGATGGTCCCGAAGTGGACTCCCCGACCGATTCGGTGTCTCTGGAGTTCATGCTGTGGAATTGACTACGATAAGCCGACCGAACCTGCCTGCTCGGTGGCGAGTCCGTTATCGTACACGGTCGAGACTGACTGCGGTTTCGTTGTCGACAGTAATCCACGCGCTGGCGATGTCCGGTGTCTGGGGGTCGAACACCGTGAGCGTCGACGCGTTGCTAACGTCGTCGTACGCCCAGTCGAGGTCAACGAGCGGAAACTCCTCTAGCTGTTCTGGCCCCTCCATCTGACGATGCTGCTCCGTCGTCATATCACGTCTGTCCTATTAGTACGTATTAAAATTTCTGTGGGAATGCACATGAACTCCTAGAACACATTAATCGTGTTTGAAAGATGTCTCACACTCGGATTACACAGCGGAAAAGTGTTGTTCACAGGTGGCACGACACCAGGAGTGAGAGCGCGTTCATCAGAGATACCGAGACATTCGATAGGTGATACCCATCGGATTGACCACACTGAACCCCGCACGACTGTACAGTCGGGGGAGGTGGCCGCTGGTTTTGTCGACGGAAGCCCACACGTAGCTCACTCGTTCGCGTGAAGCATGATGCATCCCCACCGCCAGCAGCACACTGCCGACACCGGTCCGCTGGAACTCCGGATGGACGAAGATGGCGAGTTCGTGGCGACCGGTTCCGTCGGGGACGAAGCTTACGTGGCCGACGATTTGACCACCGGAAACAGCCACTGCACCAGGCCCTGCGAGATTGGTCGACAGCCACTCCCGGATGGCGCCTGTTCCGACCGGCGGAACGCCCTGTGACCGACTCGTCGCATCGAACTCCTCGTACATCTCGACGAGCGCGTCGTAATCCGTCTCACGGGACGAACGGAATCGTATCTTCCGACCACGCCGGTCCGTACATTCGACCGGAGGCGGTATCGGCACTATCTCACGCGAGCGAAGTTGCCCAAGAACTGTCCGTACGAGCGATTTTGCACCCATGAGTATGACGAACGAATGAACATAAATATATTTTTTGCCCATATGTATTAATTTTCCTTATACTAGATAATGGAGTTAAACCAGTGTAATTCAAAGCGATTTCGTCCAACAGTTCCAGAGAGTGCTGTCACTGAATAGAAGTATATAGTCCGAAGAGTTAATATATATTTAGGACGGAGATTCAGTATGGAAACGCGGAAAGTGCAGGTAACGGGTGGGTCGACCTATACTGTTTCACTGCCGAAAGACTGGGCGACGGAAAACGACGTAAGTTCGGGGTCGACAGTGGAGTTTCACGCCGAGGGTGATCTCTTGCTGTTGACTCCCCAGACGGCGGATGGGCACACCAAAGGAACCCTTGATATCTCCGACCTGACCTCTGAACACGAGCTTCGTCGGGCGGTTATGACGATGTACGTCAGCGGCTTCGACGTCATCACGCTCACCACAGACAGGATGACAGCAGACCAGCGACGAACCATCCGCGACGCAACGCAAGGGCTCGTCGGGCTGGAAGTCATCGAAGAGATGCCCAACAAGATGGTGCTCCAGGACCTGCTGGACTCCTCGGAGCTGTCGATGAAAAACGCCGTGACGCGGATGCGGCTGATGGCCCTGACGATGCTCGAAGATGCCGTCGAGGCGCTCATCACTGACGACGACGAGCTCGCAAACGACGTGATGGAGCGCGATGACGACGTCGACCGGCTCTGGTATATGACCTCGCGCGTGTTTCGGACAGTGCTTCGCAACCCGACTGCTGCGAACGAGGTCGGATTCTCCCGCGAGACGTGTTTCGACCTCCAGTCGAGCGCCCGTCAGCTGGAGCGTGTCGCGGACCACGCGACGAAGATTGCGGAGCTCGCGCTCGAAGTCGGCGAGATTCCCGAGCCGGCAGCGAACCCGCTCCGCGAGCTCCGTACAGAGGCGGCACGGGTGCCAGACACGGCGATGGACGCACTGTTGGCCGACGATTCCGACGAAGCGGTCGAGCTGGCAAGCGAGGCACGAGGACACGTCGATGTGATAGAATCGCACGTCCGAGAGGTCGACAAGGAGATTCACGAGTTCGACCCACAGCTCGCACAGGTGCTCGGGCTGGTCGTCGACTCGCTGTCACGGACCGCCGACTACGGGACGAATATTGCTGAAAGCGCACTTCAGAAGGCAGCGCCACAGCCCTGAGGGCGGACTACCTACGCTTCGACGAGAACAGCGTTAACCTGACCGTCCTGGCCTGGTCGGGAGGTGACCTTCGCAGTCCCCTCACTCGTCTCGATAATTGCGCCGCGGGTGATGATGTTACGACGGGCGTAGTTAGGGTCTGCCGGGTTCTCGGCGACGTTCGTAATCTCGGCGGAAACGACGCCGTCGTCGGTTGCGATGCTCGCGATGTCCGTCGCAATTGCACGAACCTTCGTGCTCCCGCCGCGAACGTCGACGGCTTTCAGCTTCAGGTCGCCGACCTGTGTCTCCGTCGGCTCCGAGCCGAGTTCGTACTTTCGCCTGTCGCGTTTTGGCCGTCGGCGGCCACCTGTTCGACGTCGGGTAGAGCGTCCCTGGTCTTTCATATCGCAACCATTGGGAAGGCGATACTTGAACCTCTCGAAACCGTCCGTCGTCCGAAGTCCGAAGATTTACCAGATATGCGCCCGCCTGTCAGCATCAATGAGTCTTCGCCGGGCGGTTGCTGCACCCTTCAGACAGCGCGGTGTCGAGTCGATGTCCGAGAGCGAGTTCATCGTCGCGCTCTCGCTCGACAGGGACTGGTTCTCTCCCGACCAGGCGAAGCGACTCGTCGATGTGGCCGCCACAGAGGGGTTGCTCGAACGTACCGACGACGACGTAATCGTCTCCTTCGACACGGCGACCGTCGACATCAGCGAGGAGTTCGAGCCCGACGAGAGCATCCTCCAGCAGCGGACGACGTTCGAACGAGTGCTCGACAGTATCGTCGACAGTGGTATCGAGAAACAGACCGCTGTCGCGGAGGTCAACAAACTCCAGTCCGAGCTGGCGGTCTCCGTCGAGGCCGCGGCTGTTCTCTACGCTCACAGGAACGGTGTCGAGGTGCTCGATGTCGCGGAGCGCGCGCGTACAGAACTCACAGGTGAGTGACTGGAACGACGTTTCAGAGGAGAGCCAGGCGGCGATTCGGCAGGTTTGTATGCGGCGACGTGAAAAGCCGGGTACGGAACACTCCGCAACAGTATGGTCGAGAACCGCATCACGGACGGCAGGCGAATCGCACAGTTTCTGGCATCGGAGCTCACTGGTCTGCA
>LKMJ01006368.1_pt1 | contig 11128 bp, 7 predicted proteins | sample 643391 | NCBI WGS metagenome assembly LKMJ01 (sample SAMN04112250, study PRJNA286221) | soda lake metagenome | biome: soda lake; feature: Kulunda Steppe; material: water; isolation source: sample PL-Br10 brine of Picturesque Lake | place: Russia: Kulunda steppe | collected 2010-07
CACACACACACACACACACACACACACACACACACACACACACACACACACACACACACACACACACACACACACACACGAATGTGTGAATGAATGTGTGTGTGTGCTTGTATGTGGGCGTGTGTGTCGTGGTGTGTGTGGGTGTGGGTGTGTCGTCATGTGTGTGCGCATGCGCGGATGAGGTCTTCAAAGTCAGCGCATTGAGCCCCCTCCGTCCCAGGCGTGCTCTGCTGCGCCTGCCGTGTAGGGCAATGCTGCTGCCCCTGGGCTTGCCATGTTGCGCCCACTTGCTCTGGCAGGCGGCATTCATGTATTACCGTAGCACCAGCATCACAAAATGCGGCCTAACATGTCTGCGCGCGTGTGCATGGCTGTATGTGCGCCGCAGGGGCTATGGCGTGCGTGCCACCGAGTATGCGCGGCGCGGCAGCTTCATGCTGGAGTACGCGGGGGAGATCATTGATGAGGCTGAGCTGGCCAAGCGTATGGAGGCTGCCCGCATGGCCGGTGCGTTCGCGCCTGTCTGCACCCTGTCTGCTGCCCCATGTGTGTGTATCTGTGCGCGTGCGTGTGCGTGTTTGTGAGCATGAGTGTACACGCGTGTTTTTGAATGCGGCCTGGCAGAGGAGCGCAGGCAGTGCCTGTGCCCTTTCGCGCAGGGCTTGCAGGGTGCGTGCGCTGCAGAGCAGGCCCTCTGTCATGTGTGCGCGTGCTGCGCGTAGAACTAGGGCTGCATGCATGGGCAGCGTGTCCAGGCGCGTGGCCGCTCATGCTGAGACGGTGCTGCTGCGCCGCACGTACTGAGACAGTGCTGCTGTGCCGCGCATGCGCGCAGGGGAGCCCTGCTTCTACATCATGGACCTGGGCCAGGGCCTGTACGTGGACGCGCGGCACCGGGGGAACCTGGCGCGCCTGCTCAACAGCAGGTGCGCCCAGTGCGGGTCGCGGCAGCCGCGCCAGCAGCAGGGAGGCCTGCATGTAATGCAGATGCAGGTGCACGTTGCGGAAACATGTAATGCAGATGCAGGTGCACGCTTCCGCGCGCGCCAGGGTGTGTGCGTGTGTGCGCGCGCGTGTGCTCGCATGTGCGCGCTGGTGCAGCCATGTGAAGGCAGGCAGGTGCCTGGTGTGAGCACGCAAGCGGGTCCCAGCCCTCCCACGCACCCGCTCGAATGTGTGCTCGCGCACCCGTGGCCGCGCCCTTGCAGCTGCGACCCCAACTGTGAGACGCAAAAGTGGCACGACGCGGCCACGGGCGAGCCGCGCATCGGCATCTTTGCCACCCGTGACATCCAGCCTGGCGAGGAGCTGACGTACGACTACTTCTTCCAGCACTACGGCGTCAGCGCGGTGGACACGGCGGACTTCATCTGCATGTGTGGGGCACCCAACTGCCGGTGAGTGTGTGCGCACTGCATGCGTGCGTGGGTGTGAGTGTGGCTGTGGGCGTGGGAGAGGAGGGGAAGGGGGGGAAAGGGTAGGGAGAGGGGAACAAAAGGAGTGGGGGGAATAAGTGTATCGTGTGACACGCACATGCCGTGCGGGAAGGACGGGGGGTAGGGAGTGCAGCCACGTGCCTGCCGCAAGCATAGATGAGGCTCGCTGGCAGCCCACGGCTACCAGGTCTCAGCCTCTCTCCCTCAACACAGCCCGCACACACGCACACACACACATATGCACACGCACAGGTACACACACGTGCACACGCACACGCAGATGCACACAGACCCTCACTCTTCTTACAGCCTGCGCACTGACACGCACACGCACACCTTGCGCTTTATGCACACCTTACACTTTATCACTGGCACTTAATGCGCACGCAGTGGCACCTCGTGCAAGAATCCATAGCACACCCACGGGGCACAACACACACGCACTCGAATGCGCGCGCGCAGTGGCACCATGGACATCAACCCTGGTAAGCGCAAAGACCTGGGGCGCCGCATCGAGGTGCACTGGGACGGCGATGGCGTGTACTACCGTGGCACGATTGTGGGCTACACCGCCACCAGCCGCCGCCACGTCATCATGTATGACGACGGTGACAAGGAGCGGCTGTGCCTGGTGCGTGGCAGCTGTGTTGGTGTGCGCAGGCGCAGGCGCGTGTGGGACGCTTGTTCCATGGATGCACACAGGCATAAGGGGACCAACACGTTTGTGTTGGTGGGCCGGCATCGGCCACGCAGTACCCAGTCCAAGCTTTCTGAGCTCACGCCACCCTTCACCCTTGATGGCCCCTCAGCTCAGCGCGCACTCGCGCCCACGCATCTGGCAGGCCACATCTAGGCGCGCTGCCATAGCCTGCCCCCTGCAGCCAACCCTGAAAAGCATCCTCTCATGCTCGCCACAGCTCTTGAGGCGCCACTGGCCTTCAAGGCCACCGGGTTGTAGCTGCGTGGGGCAACCCCCCCCACCCAGCCCTCTGGCACACCATCCCAACCCTCTGGCACACCATCCCAGCCCTCTGGCGCACCATCCCAGCCCTCTGGCGCACCATCCCAACCGCCTGGCGCACCATCCCTTCCGCCTGGCGCGCACCTCTGCCCCCGCTGCATGCAGGACACAGTGCCGCACAGGTGGCTGGATGACGAGGAGGATGACCAAGAGGACACCAGCATCCCCACCGGCTCCACCTCAGCGCGCAAGGCGGCTGCGGCGGCTGCAGCCGCTGCCGCGGCGCTGCTGCCGCCAGTGAACGAGAACGGGCAAGCGTGGAGCGGGCTTGGGCGCAGCTTTGACCTGGGCCAGGCCCTGGAGGAGGGCATGCTTGAGGTGCTGGGCACGCACCGGCCGCAGCAGAATGGCGGCGGCGGGCGGCGGGCGGGCGGCAGCGCCGCAGGGGCGCCGCCCAAGAAGCGCCAGCGCAGCATCATGGGGGGCGCAGGGAGCGCAGCACAACAGCGAGGCGCGGGTGCGCAAGCTGCACACGTTGCGCGCGGCGGGTCCACGCGGCTGCGAGAGCGTGGCGGGGCGGGCGCGGTATCTGATGCAGCTGGGGCAGGGTGTGACATGGCGCTGCTGCTGCAGGCAGTGGAGTGTGAGCTTACGGGAGCACTAGATTCAGCTGACGATGGTGCAGAGCCGTTGGTGGCAGAGGGCAGGGAGGATGATGGCGAGGGCGGGGACGATGACGAGGCCCAGGAGGCGGTCACAGCGGCAGCTGCTGCCAAGGCGCACTCTTTACAGGCAGCCGCTGCACCGCTGCCACGCGCAGGCCGGGGCGCAGCGCGGCGCCAGCAGCTGCGGGAGCAGCAGGCACTGCGGGAGGCAGCGGCGGCGGCACAGGCGGCCTGGGAGGACATGCAGGGCGGGTCACAGCCCCCGCCTGACCTCTCGCAGCAGCAGCAGCAGCAGCAGCAGCAGCAGGAGGATGAGCAGCGGGGCCACGGTGATCGGAACGCGCGGCCGCGGCTGCAGCAGACTGAGCGCAGCCGGCTGTCCATCATTGAGGAGGTCGTGGGCATCCGCATATCCTCCTTTGCATTGCCCCTGTTCCACAATCAGCAGCCGCCGTGCGCAGAGGGCGGCAGCCGCGACAAGCATGGGGAGCGCACGCACACCGCCCCCCACCCCTCTACCTCTGCCACCCCGCACCCAACTTCCTCATCCCCGCAGCCAACCCCTGCAGACGCCACGCAGCTCGGTGCCCCTCCGCCGCCGCCCGACGGCCGGCAACCCGCCGACCCCGGCCGCGACCCTGCCACCGCCACTGCGGCAGACAGGGAGGCTGACGCGCAGCAGCAGCAGCAGCCCCCTGGCGCGCGGCGCGGCAGTGCGGCGCCATCGCCCGCCCTCAGCGCCGCCCTCAGCGTGCTCCTCAGCTCGCCCCTGGTCACCATGGCTGGGCACCCAACCATGCTGGCCAAGACCTCCAACGTCAGCCTGTTCCACAGCCCATGGGCGGGCGCCAAGGCGACTGGCAGCAGCCCGCCACCGCAGCACGTGCTGCTGGGCATGGCCGGCCGCGCAGCGGGCTTCCCTGCACAGGCACTGCCCCACCTACCCCATGGCTTTGCCATGCCTATGCTGCACCCCCAGTTTGCCCGCAACTGATGCTGCTCGCCGGGCCTACCCAGCCAGTGCCCTCCAGGCGCGCGGAGACGCCCTCTGCCGACAGTGCAGCATGGGCGCACGTGGCAAAGGCACCAGGCGCTGTTCAGGCCCCCTTCTGTGGCCCGCATGCAGGTGCATGCTTCAGCATGAGCATGCTGCTGCGCCGTGGGGCGGATGGGCAGTGGGAGCCTCAGTTGCGCACGCTGCAGTGCCTTTGAGGGGAGGGAAGGGGTGAGGCCGAGGTGCCTTGACTGGGATGACCAGCCGGACAGTCTCAAGAGGCGTGTGCGCCTTGTTTGTCTGCGGGTGTGCACTCATGACCCCTTACACACTTCTGCTCCTGCCCCCCCCAGCGCGCGTTGCCGCTGCATCTTAGTTTGCCCAAACCCCTCCGAGCGCGCGTCTCAGGCGTAGGCTCGTGAACAGAATGGCCGAAATGAGGCGGTGCGGTTTGCCTGCGCCCAGCATGTCATGCAAATACTCTGCTTGCTCCTCATGCAGAGTGCGGCTGGTTTGGTTGGCCTTGCATCGGTCTTGCGTGTGAGAGCTGTGTACTGCACTGTATACTACGTCCCTGTTCTGTTCAAATGACCTATTCAGTGCCCTTATCCTTTCACCCTTTGCCAATGCCCTCCTCAGTTTTACGCCTGCTTTGCCTGGCAATTATTTCTATGCTTGACCATGTGCATATATAGAAGTGCGTGCAGGTATACGTAGGTGTCCACAAATTACTGCATCAACATAATGTACAGCCAAAAAGAGTAAAGCGTCATTTGCATACCTATCATCTGTAGCCATTAGGCATGTTTCGAACAGATTAGCACCAATTCTTTGAGCTTCCAATGGCCCCGCAAGCATGTGACATGCAGCGACACGATTTTGCATTCAAGTCCAGTGCTCGCTCGACATGGATATGTAATCCTCTGATTCCTGCCTCCTTCCTCCTTAACCCTACCTCTTTCCCCACAGCGACTTGCTTGAGCAAGTCGGCAAGCTCAGGCCAGGCACATCAGCAATTGCCCTGCTGGCAAGGAAGTTAACAGGTAAGGGTGATACAACTAGCACCTACAGCTGCGTCTGAAGGAAATAAGGGTCAGTGTGTATGAGGCAAGACAGTGCTAAAAAAAGAGGAAAAGGCACCAACACATGGAGCGTAAGCACGGAATGCTGTACTTTGCAGAAAGGTATTTCTTGTTGATCTCACCACGAAAAGTAATGAAAGTCGCAAACAAGCTTGTGCATGTATGAGAATACAAAGATTGCCCTATTGGTGCCACTAAGACTCCAGTGGAGTCTTTTCTCTGAGGACCTCCAAGGAGTCTTTCTTATAGTCTGCACAAGTGCACTGCCAGATTAAGTGTTGGATTACAAGAATTACACTGGTGTTGACTTGCACGATGATGTGGGTTAAGAAAAGAAAAGAAAAGACTACGCTGACAAGGTAACCCCTGTTTGTTTGAATTAAGGAAGAAGTTTACATCTGGTGCAAGCACCACGCAAACCTCCACCATCAAACGAGGAAAAAGGTCATTAGTGGGGGTCGGGAGGGTTCTGAAAAGAGCCATGTGATCTTTCCTCAGAAATTTCAACCGTGCGGTTGAAAAATTTTCAGCCAAAAGCTGCGGTTGTTTAAGGATTTTTCAACCGCTCTGCAACCGCAGTTGATTTCAACCGCATCAACCGCACTTCAACCGAGCCTGGAAATGTCTGACGCTTAATGTTTTTCAACCTCCTACTTGTGTTTATGATGTGGGTTAAATGAAATGTGACTTACTTATTATCTATGTCGCTCATGCTCATCAGTTTTCCTGGCAATGAGCTGTAAAAGCAAAATACATTCACGCAAACTTTGGCAAAGCTGTCACTTAGGGACTGGTCACTGTGCAATTTTTAAATCAAATTGACACCCATAACGTCGGAAATGTTGTTGTCTTCTGATTCTACCCCGATTCAGGACTTTTGGCATCTAAATAAGAATATTTGGCAGTTTTGATCACCAAGGGAATCGGATCCTTTTTTTTGAATCAGAACTGAATGAGAACTTGCCTCTACCTCTGCCGAGGCTGCTCATTGCATCTCTGTTAGACCTTTTAAAGTTCCAATTCCGAGCTTTGTTGTTCTGATACAGATGTCGTCCATTGGATTTGGTTCTGGGATGTGTTCTTTATCATATAGGTATCAGAAAGCAATTTGGTTGAATCAGATGATTAAATCACCAAGGAAGTTCAGTCCGTTTTCTTCTGAATCAGATTGTGGCTTTGCCAAGCCTGCTGTGACATCTTAGTCAGATCTGCAAGTTCTGATCCAGCACATCATGGATCTGATATGATTTTGGGGTGGGTTCTTGATCCGATTGGACCTCACCAAAAATGATCAGGTTCAATAACCAGGCATTCCTTCTCAATTGCGTCTTCTCAATTGAGTCTTGCAACAAGAAAAAAATGAAAGGAGAGCAAATTGAACACAATTGAGCAAATTAAAGCATGGTGTAGCATAAAGAAGCCGCCGCTTTTTGTCTGAAACTCAGGAGAAATGCCAAGTCTAGAAGATAAAAAAACTACGTAGGCAGTGAAAAGACTCCCTACATCATGTAAGGAAAAGGAGACACATCGGCCCAAGAGCCACTATGGTGAGTCTGCTCCACCAGGGGAAAGGAAGAACTAGTGAGGTCCTGGAGGGTGACGAAGGATGGTGTGACGGATAACTTTCTTGGCCTTCACGCGCTTGCAAAGAATCTCATGCTGTTTTCTAGAGTCTTTCAATATGGTGTCCAGGCCGTGCATCTTCACAGTACTACATCTTTACGAGGTGTATTTCCCTCTTGACATTGAGCTCATGAGCTCTGCGTACATCTCCACTGGGTTGTCTTGGGCGTAACTCCTGGTGCAAATGAGGAGTGGTTGGCGATTCGATCTTATTAGAAGGCAAGGGAGTGACCACAATTGCATCAGGGCGACAAGAGGTAAGTCTATCTCTGGCAGAAAACAAGCATCAAAAAGCCAGCTGGGTAGTGTTCTATTATAACTTATGATTTATCAGAGGGGGCTACCTGAGGCCCAAAATAGGTATGGTTCTAGCATGATCTCAGGGCATGGGCGCCCTGACGTAAACCTTTCAAGCTTAGTGTTGGATGGTAGCCCTGCTTGACAGCTTTTCATAGCACTTGAGCTTGAAAGGTTTACGTCACGGCGCCCATGCACAATGGGCAGCGGCTTGAACCCTACTTTTCACAGCCAGATGTCCACACCAGATAAGCCACTGCACCAAATTACATGATTTTTGGTGTTTTGGTGCTCTTGTAATAAACAAGCATCATTGCAAAAGAATTGGAGTGAAAAAATCCAGTGGTTGGTCAGATGCCGATTTTTGGTTATTTCCCTTATAAAAAAGCAGCAGAAGGGGTGCTAAAATGGGTCAAAATCCGACCCCCCCCAAACCTGGATTTCAACATTTAATATCAATGAGCAACAAAATAGAAGTATACTGGTGGGGTTCTGGAGGTAAAAGGAGCTCTGATGGGCTTTTGGTGAGGGCGCACATGCGCTATCTATGCCATAATAGGCCAAAAACAGAGGGTGAACACCCACCCAGGCCACCAGGGTCGTCTTCTTCACCCCAAATTTTTCCAGAAGCCTAGTTTTATGATTAAAGTTTTTATGATAAAAGTTTAGTTTAAGTTGAGAAAGGATCATGCCCGGACGTTTGGTCAGATAGCCCCCTCTGATAATTTATAAGCATGCTCAGGAATTTGAAGGTTTTGTTGGGCCAAACGTTTAGTGCTGCCAGCATCCAAATGGATCAAACAATCTGCCCGCGAGCCTATACTGATGGCTTTTATGATGAGCCTGCAGGCAACATTATGGCGTTCAGTGATCATACCTGAGATGATTGTATGTTGACACCCTGAGAGAACATGGAGAGCATTATCTGCTTGCTGACAGAATGGGCACTGAAGCCTGGTGGACTTTTTAAAGCGGACAGCGTGTTTCTGATTAAGAAGGATGCCTGTGCGGTAGTGGAAGATATTGTGATTTATTTTGAGAGTTTGGACATGCTCCAAAAAGAGTTGCTTATGCCTGTGCGGACGTGTGGAAGCAGACTCTGGTAATAAGTGTAGTACCCTGTTTTTGAGTTGGCATAACCCAATTTATGGTTTGAGTGCATGTGAGATTTGAGTGCTGCTTGGAGATTTGGAAGGTAAGTCAATCCGGGTTCGTGTTGGGAGCTTCAGTGCCAGTTTCTTGCTGATTAACATCTTCAACAGCTAACCAGCTAATATTAAAGACTATTTGCCACCAGGGCCTTCGGTGTGGATGGTTGTTTCAGCTGGGAGGCTGTTTCCATGGCAGGCTTGGTATTTTGCAAAGGCGCATGTACATTCATTTCCGGCAATTCCAGCATGAGATTTTACTTTGAAAAGGAAGATGTGGGATTGAGGGTTATGGATTAGAATTGAATTTTGAGGAGGTCCATGATGACGGTGCTTCTCTGGGTACAAAAATTGTTTCCTAATTTAATGGGATGAGGTTAGGCTGTACGTGGCAATATGTGTATGATCAATTGCAGCAGCTGTAGCTGCCAGTTCTGCTCTCCCTATAGTGCTGGTTACACCAACACCATTTGGTTCAACCAAGTTAGAGTTGCCAGAGCTGGGGTGGTAGACACCTGCACCCAAAAACTGTTTTGCCTTCTTGAATGACAGCTAACATCTGTGTAGGTCCAGTATTTCCAGTCAGTAGCTTTAAGTGTAATTCCCACTTTGGAATAATGGGGAAAGGGAAATGTTTTGAGACCAGGCACTGTCTCAGCGCGCCTAGCATCACATATGGGATGATTAGCAATATGGTTGAGGTGTCAGTTTGCTTCAGAAATGTCACAAGCGAGATTTTGCAGCCATGTAGGATTGTTTTATTCAGGTGGAGCCGCGCAGCTGTGTTCCAGACTGCTATGATATGAAGATTTCAAGAGGCCTGGGGTAGGGGGGTCTCTTGACCAATCCAGGATTGAGGTGAAGCGTAGGCAATCTCACAAGCTGGGATTGTTCCAAGTTTGTAACACATGTGGGGACAGGCTGTCAGAAGACTCAAGGGTTAGTGATCATGGATCCTTCCCAAGATGGTAGGAACATGAAAGTTGCAGTTGTCTCAGTACTGAGAATGGCAGAGTAGATGGCATGCCTTAGGCTAAGATTCATGGTTTGGTCATTATAGATGGGATGGCACTCTGAGAAACCAGTGAATTGGAACGAGAGGGAGTTCAGGTGGGCGCCAAAGAGTGCATCTTGTGAGTCTACACTCAAATAATGGGGTTAAAGTCTCTGCACTCCAATAGCCAGGGTTAAAGTCTAGAAGAGAGGTCATTTTCCCCTGAGTAACCAGAGCCCATTTTTGGAGGGCAGTATGTACGTGAGTTGGCAGAGCTTGCGAGTAAGAATCCTTATCTTCTTGCCGTGGTATTTCCTTTTTATATTTGTTTTCCTAGCAAGCAGTCCCGTTCAGAAGCAAAGCTTCTAGGTTCAGGTGCTATGTTGTTATGGAGACCTTTAAACTTGGCTGTGTGGAAAGCTGTATGAAGGATGTTGAGGCGCTTCGGTGAAATCATGCCCTGGCATTTTCCATCTGTGCTGTAGATGCATGCTACTCTTGATGAGTAGATTTCTGGGAGAATAAGAGGTGGAGGATTTGTGTTGAGGGAGGGCTGCTGAGTGGTAGGTTTAGGCTTGTACCTAACAAGGTCTACATTACGGATCCAGAACTCACAGCTCTAGGTGTATGTCTACTTGTGGATTTCTCCTACAGGATAGTAACAAACTTGCTTATTTTATTCATGAAATAGTTACTTTGTATGAACAGGCTAGCAGTCGTGAGTTTTGACTGAAGGCCTTTTTTCTTCCCTGTAACCCTGTAACCCTGTATGTCTACTTGTGGATTTTTGTGGGGTGGACATCAAAGGCAACTTAAGTCCATGGATTGGTGTCCAGTTTTTGGACCCAGGGGTTGGCCTTGTTGGGCATGTCAAAGCCTTGTCTTTCCAGATTGTCTTAGGTTTGGTCTGCAGTGGGCAGAAAGATGTCAGGCCCATCCTCCCGTGCCTCAAAATCCTAGCTACCTTGGAAAGGAGGTTGGGCAACACGTCTTTTGGCTCTTCCGGTTCCCAAGGGGGGTCCCTGGTCACGTGTGAGAGTTCTTTCTTACTGGATTCAGAGTATCTTTCTTATTTGTTCATCATTAAAGTGAGAGGTGAGCACAGCCATGGCAGGCCCAGTTGTCATTTTTGTCGACCTCCTTTCTCTGCCTCTCTATGTAGCATCCAGTGTTCTTAAGGCAAACCTGGGGTATGTTCGGTTGCAGACCTCACAGATGTACATGTCATCAAAGGTGGGCACATTCGTATTAAGTTGGAGGCCAAAATTATAGAAGCGAATTTTGCAGCAAGCACACTTTAAATCAGAACGGGCTATAGGGTGAATATCTCTAGTAACTTCAAGTGACTTATGAGTAATTATTACCCAGCTGACCTGAGGTTAAGGATGAGGAAAGTGTGTAGGGGCACTGCTTATATGAACCCTCTAGAAAGCGACAACAAAGTGGTGACTTATCATTCTTGGTTTGCCTGTCCCCTCCTAGATCTCCAAGCTGATTTCCGCACTCGTGTGCGGAATGGATGCCACCTTGCTATCTGCACCTTGACCTCTCTAAGCACGTTATGAGGAACGTGAGCAAATTTTCAGAGGGGGTTATCTGAGGTCCAAAATGGGTATGGTTTTGGCATGATCCCAGGGCATGGGCCCCGTGACGGGTACCTTACCAGCTTAGCGTTATATGGTAGCCCTGCTTAACAGCTTTTCACAGCACTTGAAAGGTACCCGTCACGGGGCCCGTGCGCAATGGACTGCGGCGTGAACCCTACTTTTCACAGCCAGATGTCCACACCAGATCAGCCACTGCAGCAAATCACATGATTTTTGGTGTTTTGGTGCTCTTGTAATAGACAAATATCATTGAAAAATAAATGGGGTAAAAAGACCCAGTGGTTGGTGAGATGTCGAATTTTGGTCCTTTCCCTTAGAAAA
>LKMJ01006370.1_pt1 | contig 11127 bp, 19 predicted proteins | sample 643391 | NCBI WGS metagenome assembly LKMJ01 (sample SAMN04112250, study PRJNA286221) | soda lake metagenome | biome: soda lake; feature: Kulunda Steppe; material: water; isolation source: sample PL-Br10 brine of Picturesque Lake | place: Russia: Kulunda steppe | collected 2010-07
GGGAACTAGCAGCGGAGAAGCTCGGCCTTGACATCCAGGTGTGTGTGGGTGTGGGTGTGGGTGTGGGTGTGGGTGGGTGGGTGTGTGGGGGGGTCTTTGGAGTGGGTGCGGTCCTTCGATCACCCCCTGCTTTGCAGGATGCCTTGTCGTCTGGCTCTCTTTTGTACATGCACCAGAGTCTTAACTGGTTGCAACAACTGCTCTCAATTGTTGTCTGAGCCAATTTTGGTCGGGTGGTCATGTCAGGTCACACCAGGAATGAAACAGAACATGAGTGCACACCAGGCACAGGCACAAGTAGGGAGGAGGAGTTCACAAGCCTGAATTGAAGTGATGTGTGACCCTGGTGCATGCAGGTGCATGAGCGCTCCCTGCAGAGCGACTTCCTCATGGCCCTTCTAAAGGTGAGGGTAACGCTGTGCTGCTTCACCTGTGTGTGTACCTAGCTTTACCTTCAGAGCCTGCGATCGCCTGGGGCTCGCTCAGAATTTGAGTTGGATTTGGGTTGATGATTCCAGCCTATGCATCAAGTGCATTTTTAGCTGCAGTGCCTGCATGTCCGCAACAGAGCACACACCCTTGTATGCCTTATTGTTCACATTGACGTACATGCACATCAGGAGCTCGTGGCGCGCCGTCGAGCATCAGGAGTAGCGCCCTTGAAAGTCATTCTCATGAGTGCCACGCTGGATGCGGAGGCTTTTGGCGATTACTTTGGGGGCTGCCCAGGTAGAGGAGCAATTCAGGCGGGAAGCCTTTACTCTGAGCATGTTCGCAAGTGTGCAGAGCTTGCCTTCTGGGGATTCAGGCAGTCAGATGAGCTTAACGGGTGCCGCACTCGCTTTGGTGTCTTCTACACTGTCTAACAGGCTCTTATTCAGCTCCTACCCCTTGATTGCCTTTATGCTGCAGTCCTGAAAGCAGAGGGTCGTACTTACCCCGTTGAAGCCTTGTTCTTGGAAGACGTGTACCATGCTACAGGCTACAAATTGGCTCCTGATGCTCCTGCGGCAATGCGCAGCAGTGGCGCACGTGCAAATGCAAATGCAATGCGTAAACAAGCAGGGGGAGGAGGAAGGTGCGCATGCATGGATCATGCATTGCTCACAAGATGTTTGTATGCGTTCCTTTATTAGTACCCATATCCTCAGTGCCTCCCTTCCAGGCTCTAAACTTTTTGTCACATAGGCAGTGGCAACGTCATTCTGCGGGCAAAGGGTAGACGTTGATGCCTGTGATTTCTGTTAAAGCCTTGTGCAGTGGAGTGGATGCTCATGAAATTATTATGTCACCTGGTGAGGCAAAAAAGCCACACTATTCTTCATAGTTGCTTCCTTCAGGACAGGGGTATAACCCTCATGAGGTACTCTCACCAAACTTTTCCCGTTGGCCCTGATTCTGGTTTGGGCAGGATCCAAACATGTTCGTGATGTGCACTTCACCTGTCTATGTTATGATGCCAGGGACATACAGAGGCTATTGTCAGGTGGATGGGGCGACGAAGAGAAGCTACAAGGGGCACTGAACCCGTACTATGACCAAGATCTGTATTTGGGCTTTGATGAGGTAATCACTAGAATTGTTCCTTACCGGGTTGTATGCTTAAAGGGTCAAGCTGTGCCTGCACCTGCTCAGATGGTGCACAATGTAGCAGGTATACCACGCAGGCAGCATTTTCACAATTTACTGATCTTAAACCATTCTTTTGATGACACCATGATTGCATGGAACCAAACTTCCTATGTGCTCTACTCACTTGCCCGCGACAAGAGCTGGATTATTTTCTTGGTGATGTTGCAACAGCCACCAGAGTCCAACCCTTTTAGAGTCGCGGAGGCTGAATCGCCTCACCCCGCCCTTACATCCATGTGTTTGCCCCTACCTGCACGAAATTAACACCTCCATTTCAAAAATGCGCCTGCTCTCAGACGACCCGCCGCAACCTTGCACGTGTGAATGAGGACGCCATAGACTTTGAGCTACTGGAAGAGCTCATCATCTTCATTGACGACAGCTTAGGGGAAGAGAGTGGAGCCATACTGGTGTTTCTGCCAGGTGCATGCTTGAATATATTCATGGACACTAGCTAGCGTTTACCCTAAAACACAAAGAGTGGCAGTGCAAACAAGAAGCAAGCAGACACAAACAGGGGCCACATCTTGCTCTGTGCTAAAAAGCACTGAGCCTGTGTTGAAGCTACCCCTGCAATTTCATCATGTGAATCCCTAAGAAGGTGTGGGTCAAAAACAAGTGTTGGGCTGTTGTTCTATCAGTAGCCCAAATATGTGCCGTGTGCCTGAAAATGAACGCCTTTGTGTAAGAGTATTTCAAATACAGCCGAAGCAATTGCGCTGAAGATCATCTCAAAAATAGCAGTGAAATTAGTCCCTTGACTTTGCCACAGCCCCTGTCTCACGTGCAGGCATGGGAGAGATCTCGCAGCTGCTTTCTCGGCTATGTTGCTTGCGACGCTTTAGCAGAGGCAGCTATTGGATACTTCCTCTACATAGCTCAGTTTCTCCTGCTGAGCAGCGGCAGGCTTTCAGAATGCCACCTAAAGGTGCGCCACTGCCTTTGTGGGGTGCGCATTCTTCAAAGTTACTGCTACAGAGACTGCACAGGCACTCTTTGAAACAGGTATGCTCTAGACAGACCTATGCACAGCCGCATACAACGAAGTGGGGTTGCTGACGAGGCATATCCAGATGGTGAGCTAGGGAAATCTTACTTTCCCAGCACAGATGGCAGTGACAAAACACTAGCTAGACCAGCTAAAATCCCACCTAAAGGCCTCTGCATTCAGTGGCGCAGGGAACTTATAAAAGAGTCAGGCCACCCCCTGGGTCACGCCGGTCCTTGCTGGTGTCTGAACTTCTTTCTAGTGGCACTGTCATGGATATGCTCGCAGGTGTGCGGAAGGTGGTCCTCTCCACCAACATTGCTGAGACATCGCTCACCATTGAGGATGTAGTGGCCGTGGTTGATACTGGCAAACACAAGGAGCGGAGGTAGGGGATGCTGCTATGATGCTGCTTAAGAACGGATGGATTTACCCAGAACTGCGGTTGGACATTGTTCTTGAGCTGGGTTGCTGTGAAATATGAAGAAGCAGGGGCTTGAGCAACCAGGAAAGAGGGAAGCTTTGTGGACAAAGAGTTTTTTTTAGGGGGCCTGTCTGGGTAGTTATTCCTTTTTTTCTTTAGGGGGCAGATCAAAGGGTTGGGACGGGGGGGGGGCATTCATCTTTTCCTCATCCAAAGCGGCACCCCCTTGCAGTAGGGTACGTCAGCATGGCCCCTGCACCCTGACACCTAAGCTGTGCCATCTTATGGCAAGATTTGCCTCTCCTGCTGCCTGTGCCTGCAGGTATGACCCTGCCCGGCGCATGTCCCTGCTGGTGACAGATTGGGTGTCACGCGCAAGCACGCAGCAGCGCAAGGGGCGTGCTGGACGCGTGCGGCCAGGCACCTGCTTTTGCCTTTACACCAGGCACAGGTCAGAATTGCACAGCCTGCAAGGGCATGCTCAAGTTAACTTCCAATGCACATGTGGAGGCACGGTTTGTTTACATGTACACAGCCAGACGGCACGCACACATGCCGCAACATGTAGTTGATGTGCTATGCGTTTGCACGTTTGTATGCAAACATTGTGGGGGGTACCGTATCCCTTCTATGGTATTGTAAGTCCTGCTTAACGCGAGGTTCTCAAACAATTTTCCAAACATAACGTGTAACGCAAACTCTCTCAATTTGGTGCTCCCTGCCAGCATCGTAGCAGCCTCCACTTACAAGCATATCTTTGTCTTCTTCAGACGTGACCTCCTCCGACCCCGAGGATACCTCCCATTCATAGGCTCAGCCCCTCTCCCCCTCCCCCTCCCTTTACCCCTGCCTCCATTGCTTGGCTCAGAGGCGTTCTCTCTGTGCCTGCCTCGACAACAGGTAGCTTCCTGGGCGTACCCACAGGCCTGGGAGGTGGGAGAGGGGGCAGGGCTGCAATGACTGCTGCTTGCTGCTTCTCATGCTCTTCAACCCAACGTGCAAGATCAGGATCAAGGCGGATCCGAAGCTCCCTGGGCTGCCCATCAGTCTCTGAACACTTCCAATTTGTGCAACCTACATCAAAAAGCATCCTTTGCCCCTTAGGAGCACAGGGCTCCATACTTAGGGCCCGTGCCTGGTCCTGACTAAAACTGAATTATTTGCAAAGCCTCCCTAAAAGCTATTTATTAACGGATTTCTTAGCATGAAGACCCCAATAATATTCAATTACTTGCAAAAATCCAAGGAGCGATCTGGTGTATTTCGAGGACTTGCAACATCGCATTCATACTTGGCGTTGTGCATGGGGCACCCATGCCTGTCGCCAGCGTCACAAAGGGCTGGACTATCTTCCTGGCCCTGTACGGATGGCGCAATTGATGCAAGGGATCGGGGAAGCTTCTGGTTCATCCAACATGTGAATTGCTGCTGCATCAAAATAGCTGATCAAGAAGGACAGGCTGGGCGTTGCCCGCTGTTGCATGAAGACAATGCTGATCTGGGAGGTAGGTCAGCCTTTTACTTGCTACATTGAGAGGGGTGTAAGATATGGTTTTACATGGCTTCACTTGATAGGTTTGAGACACTGATGCGGCCTTTCGGTGCTCCTGAGATCGTCCGAGTCCCGCTGGAGGAGCTAGTGCTGCAGGCAAGCATCAGGAGTCGTGAACTTGAACCTGGAGCCTTGCCCTTTCATTGGGAGGGAGAGGCCCATGTGAATTGGACCCTTGCCGCCCTTGCCCTTTTTTCTTTTGAGACGTCTGCTGTCAGGGCTCTTTCTTTGTCATATCAGCGGGATCTGATTTAAGCACCCGTGCGCCTATCACAGTAATCAACTTGTGAGGTAGCACGAAATGTTGTCTGCTTGGATACAGGGCTTTGTTAATTTATGGACTCGTCATGCAGCACCTCCTCTGCTTTACCCTTGCCTGCTCTGAGAGTCTTGACGTGGCTCCCTGCATGACATGCATTTGCATTTTGTGCCAGCGCTTGCTCTCCCATGTGCTTGCTTCCCGGCGCGCCAATTTCAAGGGTATGGAGGCACTCGCAACAGGAATGTATGCCCTGTTCTTCATCTCTGGTTCTCAATAGGGTCATCTTTTTTTCTCATTCCTCCAGATACACCTTATGGGACTGGGCACCGCATCCTCATTCTTGGAAAAAGTGCTCCAGCCGCCTCCCCAAAAGTCTGTCGCAGCAGCCGTGGCCACGCTGCGGGAGGTGAGCCTAACTCGTTGCATGGAAGCAACATGCGGCAGAGGCACAGCTTTGTTTGCTATCCCTTTTCTCAGAGTGTGCTTGTATGTGTGTGTGTGTGTGTGCAAGCTGGCAGAACCTCTTGTGCCTGGATGCATGCATGCGTGTGTGTGTGTGTGTGTGTGTGTGTGTGTGTGTGCAAGCTGGCAGAACCTCCTGTGCCTGGATGCATGCATGCACGTGTTTGTTTGTGTGTGTGTGCAAGCTGGCAGAACCTCCTGTGCCTGCATGCATGAATGCATGTGTGTGTATGTGCAAGCTGGCAGAACCTCCTGTGCCTGGATGTATGCATGCACAGGGCCATGCCTGCTGCCTGCCCTGCACACACAGGTGGGTGCCTTCCCCAGTGAAGGCCCTGAAGTGCTCACCCCTCTGGGCCACCACCTAGCCCAGCTGCCTGTGGACCCTAGGTGCGCTGCCACGCCTGCATGCGCGCGTGTACGCATGTGCGTGCATGCGTATGCATTTGCTACCATGTGTGTGCATGTGTGCGAGAGTGCGCACATGCCTGCCTGTATGCATGTGTGCCTGTATGCGCTTGAACCTGTGTGTTCGTATGTGCATGTGTCTGAGGGTGTGCACGGATGTGGTGTGTGTGCGCGAGTGCGTGCACACACCCGCTGCCTCTGCTCCACCTTTCCCCTTTTGTTCACCAGGCTAGGGAAGCTGCTGGTGCTGGGCTGCGTGCTGGGCTGCCTTGGGCCGGCCGCCAGTGTCGCCGCAGCCATGAGCCACAAGCAGCCCTTTGTAGCTCCCCTGGAGAAGAGGGACGAGGCGGAGAGGGCACGCAGAGGCTTGGCAGACAAGGGTGCGCGCTTGAGGGGGGGAAAGGGGGGGTACATGGGGCGCCGCACGAGGGAGAGGAAGCAGGGGGGGCGGGGAGTTCTCGGGTTGGGCTGCTTGCGCGGCGTCACACAGGAGCTTGTGAGCTGTGTGCTGTCTGCTTGCTGGGCTTTGCTGCAGCCTGGCCTGCGCAGCAAACGCGACTCTGCCCCCCAGAACCTGAGGGACCTCGTGGAAGTCTGTATTGGCTCAGGAGCAAAAGCGGCCGTGGCGTGCAGGACTTCTTTGACGCTCTGCTCACCCAGTAGGCCGCATGCCCTCAGGGGTGGGGGGGGGTATGCGCTCCTTGTCATTGTCTGCAGTTCAGGGTCCAGAGCGCGCATGCATGTCAACATACAGTGCACATGGTGTCCTTGGCCCCCGCAGCCCTGAGCTGCTGTTGCTGCGGAACCCCATCAGAGCGTGCTCCTCTGAGGTCCGACTTTGGGCCTGCGCACAAAGCACGGCCATGCAGTGCTGCGGTGAGTGCCTGGTCTCATGGACCCATCACAGAAGCACTGCATGCTATGAGGGTCTGCACTGCGACGGCCCCGCTGCCTGTGCGACCCTACCCTGCAGGCAGCGGCAATATTGCAGCGGGCCAGCAGTCGGATCACCTGCTGATCGTGGCCGCCGTCAGCGGCTGGCTGGCGCTGGGTGCGGACAGCCTGAAGCCCCAGTCCCAGCAGGTGCACCTGCGAGCCTACCTCAAAAAGTTCTTCCTGCACGAGCAGACGCTGAAGGAGCTCCAGGTCCGTGGGCGCCCCTGGCCGGGGCGTGCCTCAGTACCACATCCTTCCCCCTGCCTTGTTGCCTTGCTGCCTGGCAACTACACGCTGCCCACAGGCGGCAGGCACACCTCTTTGCGGGCCACAGCAATGTGGCTGCCGAGGATGTGGGGGCATGCAGGGAGGGGGGCAGAGCTGGCATACCTCTGTGTATGTGTGTGCGAGTGTGCGTGTGCTCATGTGTGTGCATGCGTATATGTGTGCGTGTGTGCGCACAGTGCCAGCTTGCCCACCGCCACGCTTGCAAGTGCCGCTTATGCGCCGCCTCTTATCGCACTGCTACTCGCGCACTGTGCCAGATGCAGCTGCAGCGGCCTGCACGCTTTCCCCCCCCTCTCGTCCCTCCCCTAAAGGCGCGCCCGCACTGACGCGCTCACGCGAGAGCATGGCCTGCTGCTGTGCGCGCGTGTGTGCGCGCAGGAAATGAGGGAGCAATTTGCGTCCATGCTGGAGGACGCGCGGCTGGTGAACCCGCGCAGCCAGCGTGCGCAGCCATACGAGGGCCCAGTGCGGCAGCACTGGCTGGATGACAAGCACGCGCCCTGGAACCGGCACGCACACAGCCCAGCAGTGGTGGGTGGACGTGGGTGCGCAAGGGCAGCGTGTGCTGGAGTCAGGGTGAGCTGCAGTTGGGCGAGAACCCATTGTAGCCGCTGCTCCCATGCCCTCTCTCCTCTGGTCCGGCTTCTGTACACGCGCGGATCGTCATCAATTGCGCATCCTGAGCGCACACAGCTGTGTCTCCAGGTCCCGGATTGGCGTGCGGCCAGCGAGGGCCCTGCGGCAGGTGTTGCTTGCAGCCTTTGGAGGGGTGTGGAGCCCTGCCTGTGGAGCATAGCCCTGTGGCACTTTGCTCAGCGGCAAGGAGAGAAGGGGCCTCCCTGCTCCTGAAGGTTGCTCCCCAACTCCCTCCCCCCCGTTGCGCCTTGTGGGCGCCTGAAAACACCGCGTGCGCACACAGCTTGGCACGAGCACTCACGCCCGTCCACGAGCAGATGCGTCAGGGTGCCTCCTTGCAAGTACGTGCGCATTGGGTCAAGGCAAGCGCACCTAGACTCTTGCACCCACATGTGTCGCAGCATGTCAAAACAAGTGCACCCGGGCTGCTCCTGCACACGTGCGCACGTACCAGGTCAAAGCACTCTTGGCAGCCTCGCTCGTGCCCAATGTAGCGGCCATGAGTGACGATTCCCCCTTGACCTCACCGCCTGTCTGGCTCACACCGGTGAATAAAATGGGAGGTAGCACTGGTGGCAGCAGCGCTGGTGGCGGGGGCCAGCTCGAGGAAGTGTTCATCCACCCCTCCTCGGTGTGTCACAACGTCAACACAAACCACATGAGCCAGCCCTTTGTGGTTTACTTGGAAAAGGTGGGCCCCGCGTAGCCTTGCGCATGCTGGTGCAGCGAGCAACACAGTGTTTCATTGCCGCTGTTTCTCCCCACCCTCTAGCTCTTAAATGCTGGTTTACCCTTTGGTGAGCCTGCAACTGCTCAGACCTAGAGGAACCAGAGTGTCTGCTTCCAGCAATACCCTTTGCTGCCTCCCATCATCATGTTAAGCATATGTGCCGTTCCCTTGAGATGTGCAAATGATTTGGGGCAACTTATATGCGCGCCCGGCTGAGCATGATCAAAGCTGGGCTTGCACTCGTGCTTGCACGCGTACATGTTTTAAAATACACGCACTCACCTTTGTAATTGTTCTCACATGTGCGCGTAGAATGCATCGCATCACTGATACACTGGATGCGCAAAAAAGACCCACCATCACTGATAACTGATGCATAAGATGCTTTGTGCTGCGTACCCTACCTTGTAGGTGAAGACATCACGTAACTTCCTTCGGGATGTCACACCTGTGTCCCCAATCTCCCTCATGCTCTTCGGTGGACCACTCACAGTTCTGCACCAGGAGGGCACTGTGCTTGTGGATGGCTGGATCAGGTGAGGCTGATCAGGACATGTAAGATCTGAAAAGTTGCCCACCAGGTGCTGCTTCTTTGCGGCGCCTCGCAGCACGCACACTCTTGTCTAAAAAGCGGCGCGGATTTTTTCCTCATGAATGACGTGCAGGGTGCGTACAGCTGCCCAGACCGCTGTGATTGTCAAGGCCCTGCGAGAAGCGTTGGATCGCTTGCTCCAAGAAAAGGTGGGAGTCGCCGCCGTCACTGCAATCCACATGGCAATGAGTACAAGCAGAGCAATGAATCTGTATCCTTAGAAGTAGCTGAATTGCACAAGCAAGGAGCGTGAGAGTGATGCAACTGTTGAGCTGATTTCCTTCATTGTGCTTTTTGCAGAGTCTGACAGCATTTCAAAGCATACAACTGGATTCGGTCCTTGTATGAGGCTGATGATTGAGCAACACATGCATGCACGTCATTCTTGTGTCCTGGGTCCTAAAAAATGCTGTGGCACGAAATACAAAGCGCAGTTAGGGAGCCAGTGTGCAAGGTGCTTTAAAACAAGCCATGCTTTTCCTGCCAATCGCGATGCAGGTTCGTAACCCTGGGCTTGACCTGTCTGGTCCGCGAGCAGAGGTTATTCCTACCATTGCAAAGCTGCTACAAGAGGATGAGCAGCGCCAACAACACCAGATATGAACTTTGGAATGAAGCTGTTGATCATTCACTTGATTGGGAGAGGTAATTTAAAGCTAGAAACCTCGTGCTTGCTTTGGTCGGGCTGGGTAGTGCCACACAAGACAAGCAAGCAGATAGTGTTGATTTGTCATGCTCGCTTGTTGAGGACCTTCATGACTGCTCTAGCTATTCGTTTTCATTTGGAGATGTGGATTGGTCAACTCAGCCAGCTTTGCTCAACTGAGCATATAATTGACATATTTGTGAAGGCATTCTCATTCAGAACTATTATACAGCTATAGGGATAGTGATTTCCCACAATATCCGCTTGACCTACAATGAGCTCCCTTATACTCCATTTTGATGGCGGGTGAGGACAGGTAAGGATTGCATGCTAGCAGCTCTACCTGCCTGGCAAGGGCAGCTTAGCTGATGCCTATCAGGCCTGAACCTAAATCTAGAAAGGCACAAGTGTACGAGGAAAGGCAGTGTCTGAGATCTCAGTGAGCACATGAACCTGGTTGGCTGGGTCTAAGGGTGCAGAGAGGCAGCAGCGTCTGCAGGGTTCATGGATGGGTGGCAGCAGCAGCAGCATGATCACTGATCATGGCATAAGCCTGGCCCAGAGCCAACTAGAGTGCACAGCGTCCAATTCAGGTCTGGACGTGGATGGGCAAGACCGCCTCTCCTTGCTGCCAGCAGTGCATCATTCGATGACACCAGTTGTAAGTAGGATATCATGTTCCTGTGACGCTACTTAGGTTTAGTGCAATCACTGTCAAGGCTGGTGCTTGCACCTGGCACATGAACAACACGTTGACTGACTTCAAGTGCGTAGAGAAAAAGAGAAACCACTCCCTAAAACCCCGCACCTGACACATGAACAACTCGTTGACTGCCACTCCCTAGAAAAAAAACTATGTAGGCACTGCCTAGTAGGCAGTGAAGCCTCCCTGTCACGACAAATTGCAGTCAGCGATGAATCGTAGTCAGAGTGCCCGAGTTACTAACTAGTAGTTGGTGGGGGTTGCAAGATTACAAGATTAGGGTCAACCGCCAGCCAGGTCGTTAGGCTGATTGGTTTGTTGCTGGTCTTCGCCAGCCAAAAAATAGTCCAAAAGGTCCGAAATGAAATAGCAGAGTCTATTGTGCCATTGAGAAAGAAAATTAAAGACAGTCTGACTGGGCAAGGCATGTGGAATATAAGGGGCCTCCATAGAAAAGGATACTATCTACTAGTAGTAGGCAGAAAGGGAAGAAAAGGAAAGAGTACTTTCTTCTGAGAGAGCACACAAACAAGTCTTGACAGTGAAAAAGAACATGCACTGCACGGTGGCACCTTATTTTGAACAGCAGCACAGGAACACCTGTCACAGTGGCCATTTCCACCACGCCAGATGGAGGATTCCACCGCGAGAGTATGAGCTCGCAAGCGAAACCTGCTCACATTCCTCATAACATGCTAAGGGAGATCAAGGTGCAGATAGCGAGGAAGCATCAGGGGGGCACTCCCATTCCGCACCCGTGCGCGTGAATCAGCTTGAAGATCTAAGAGGGGGCAGGCAAACCAAGAATGATAAGTCACCAGTTTGTTGTCGCTTTCCAGAGGGTTCATGTCAGCAATGTCCCTCCACA
>LKMJ01006371.1_pt1 | contig 11126 bp, 6 predicted proteins | sample 643391 | NCBI WGS metagenome assembly LKMJ01 (sample SAMN04112250, study PRJNA286221) | soda lake metagenome | biome: soda lake; feature: Kulunda Steppe; material: water; isolation source: sample PL-Br10 brine of Picturesque Lake | place: Russia: Kulunda steppe | collected 2010-07
AGGCGATCCTTGCCAGAAGGCATGCGATCTATACCGCCGCCAAGCAGGCCAACCCCCGGCGATGGTCAGGCCGCACCCGCAACTGGGAACCCGTGGGTGCGGTCTGGCTGAATCCGGAAAAGGCCCTGGAAGCGGCATAGCAAAATGCGAAAACTAGGTTGACGGACACCAGGTAGGGGTCAGCCAAACTGAATTGGCTCAGCAGGCTGGTATCGGTCGGGCCACGCTCAGCCGGTACGAGCGCGGTGAGCTAACTCCGCCAGCGGACGTTCTGGCGGCGCTCGAAATGGCTCTGGACCTTGAAGAGGTGAGCCCGGAATGGCTTCTCTTTGGCGATCCCGAGGACGCAGCGAGGCCTCAGCCGACAATCCTGAAGAATTTCGGGGCCTTGTTTCGGATTGGTTTCGAGGGGCAGGGGACTGCTGACGTGGCGGCCACATCCAGCGACATTCGACGACTCCTCTGGGCCTGCGCCGAACACGAACAGGAGAAGGCTCAGCCAAACCAGGAGCTTCTAGACTGCCTGGACACGTTGAATCGGCATCTTTTCGACCCCGAAATCCAGATCATACTCCGGGCCGTGATAGCTCAGCATGCGGTAAGACTGAAGCCCGAGATTCCAAAGGGTGAAGAGCGTAAGAGGAACATGACAGCAGACGCCTCGCCGGGGCCCGATTTCTCTGACCCCGGGGGGCAAGGAGCTCCAACCGATGGCGGAACGGAAAGGTCGGAAGTAACACAAACTGTGCAACGGGAGCACAACCAAGTCGCGGGGCGAGACTTCCATGCCGGCGGGCCTGACCCCAGAACGCGAAAGAAGGATTGATAGCGCGTGGAGTAAAGGCAATCCGGTAGGACCAATGTAAACCAGGAAGTCCGCGGCGAGCATAACCAGGTCGCGTGGGGCGACATCCATAACCGTCACTATGGGCGAACCGAGAACCCTCGGAATGCAGACAGATCTTCCCTCCGCCCTTGTGCGCACTGCGGATGGCCACACCTAGCTGAAAGCGCCCCAACATGCCCTAAGTGCGGCCATGACTACGCCGATGAGCGCCGCCGCAAAGAGCAATGGGCGTATCAGCAGAACCGAGCCTTTTTGCAAGGGGCTGGCGTTGTGGCGATAGCGCTTATTTTCGCTTCAATTTTTGTGGCTCAGAGTGCGCGCCTGGCATGGATTGAGGCGCTCGTGGTGTCTGCGGCGGCCGCAATCCTGCTTTGGGGCGCCTGCACTGTCATCCTCATCTACACCCGCTACTGGTTCGCCAAGCGGAGATGGAAGCGGAAACGGTAGGAAACCCGTCGCTTCCACTCCCCCCCATCCTGAAACGGTCGTTTCAACCCAGCTCAGCCCCTATAACCCGCAACAGCCCAGAGAATCCCATTATCTTGAAACCTACCAAGGGAATATCTTGGAGGGGCACAGGCCCTGCCCCCTCAGGGCTCGAGCAGGGTTGGAGGAGAATACAGATCGCAGGGGGGGTGTGGTTAGGTCGCCATCCGGCGGCGTCGGGGGATGGGAATCTGGTGCTCGCGGATACGGCAGTAAAGGGTGGAGCGCGCAATGCCCAGTTGGCTCGCGGCTTTGGAGACGTTGCCGTTCCAGGCGCTCAGTGCTTGTTCGATGGCACAGCGCTGAAGCGAGGCCAGATCCTTACAGCCGTTTGGGGTTGATGCCTCCGCCTTCACTTCGCTGCTGCGGATTGGGTTCAATACCTCATCCGGCAAGTCGTCAACGTCAATCCAAGGTGAATCACAGAGGGCGGCCGTAGTGGTGATGACATTCTTTAGCTGACGGACATTGCCAGGCCAGTGATAGGCCAATAGCACGTCCATCCCGGCACTCGTGAGGCGTGGCGTGGGGCCCCCGCTCTGCTGGGCCTGCTGGTGCAGGTAATACTCCGCAAGCAGGGCGATATCATCGCCACGCTCCCTCAGGGGAGGAATCTTCAGGCGGAGCGCGGCGATGCGGTAGAACAGGTCCTGGCGGAAGCGACCGGCGTCGACTTCTTCCGGTAGGTTTCGGTTGGTCATCGAGATCAGGCGGGCCTGCACCCTACGCGGCTGGTGGCTTCCGATGCGGTAAACCACGCCATCTTCCAGAATCCGCAGCAGTGTGGGTTGCAGATCCAGCGGCATTTCGCTGACTTCATCCAAGCAGAGGGTGCCGCCGTCTGCCGCCTCCAGTTTGCCCGGACGCCCCTCCTGACTCGCACCTGTGAATGCCCCGCCGACATAACCGAACATCTCCCCACCAATGAGATCCTTCGGCAAGGCCCCGCAGTTGACTGGAATAAAAGGTCCCGACTGGGTGCTCAGGGCATGCACACCGCGGGCGAACAACTCTTTTCCAACACCCGTCTCGCCTTCGATCAGGATTGGTGCGTCAGTCGTCGCCAGGCGATGAGCTCGCTCGCAAGCCGCCCGCATGGCGGGGCTGTCGCCGATAAGGCTGTCCAGGGGGATGGAACCGCTTTCGTCCGCTTTGCTGGATTTGGTAACGGCCGGCCGGATGCCTGGTGTGTGGCGATTCTGGCGCGGTGCAATGATAACCCCAAGGTATTCATCGCCCGCCTTGATCGGCTCCGTGCTGGCAGTGGGCAACTCTGTGTGCAGCTCGTCGCACCATTCTTCCGGGGGCGTGTCACGTATCAGCGGGATATCGCCCTCGTAAAAAAGGTTCCGAGAGGCCCGGGTAAGCTGGTTCTGTACCACCTCATTGCCGTGGACCACCACGCCGTTCCGGCTGACGACCATTACATCTCGCTGGTTCCAGCGCTGGCTTTTGGCGAGAAAGCGCTCCATCAATCGGCGATGGTCTGCTTCGGCGCTTTGCATCAACTCGCCCTCGATCTGGCGCGCTACTGCAACCACGTAAGCCAAACTTTGGGGGTTGAAGGTCTCTGCGGGGCCAGACAAATCCACAACCCCCAGGATACGGCGTGTGGTCGGGCTGAATACTGGTGCCGCAGCACATGTCCAACGCTGAACACGACAGCAGTAGTGCTCATGGCCGCGGATCTGCACGGGTTGCTGGCTCGCCAGAGCCGTGCCGATCGCGTTGGTCCCGATGTGGCCCTCATCCCAGAGCCCCCCACGACGCAGCCCGATATCGTACCCGAGCTCGATGACGCGGCGGTCCCCCACGGTTTCCAGCACGGTGCCGTGAGCATTGCTGAGCATCACCATGGCCCGTGCATCATGGAGAAATTGTCGACCCTGCTCCAGAGCTGGTCGGGCGGCCGCGAGGAAGCCTCCGCTCTGTTGTCGGATCCGCAGCAATTCCCCCTCGCTCAGCGCAAGGGTGTGGGGTCGATCAATGGGTACATTGTTGTCGAGAGAACGCTGCCAGGATGCCAATACCTCACTACGGACATCCTCCGGAGCCTCTCCTCGGCTGAGAAAGGTCTCCCAAGCGCGGTGGATCTTTCGATCCTCCATTCTGCCTCCTCCCACGCAGGCTTTGCGCCTGCCGGGTGCATTGACTTATTTTTCTATACTCCGTGTATAGCACTCGCCTCGGGATGTCAACGGCCATTAGTTTTGCCCCCCCGTACGGACATTAACTTTGACCCGCGGGCCGGCGGTTAGCCGGCAGTTTTCTCCTTCAGCCTGTAGCCCTCACCACCGAGCTTGAAGATGTGCGAGTGGTGGATGATCCAGTCGATGACGGGAACTGGCACCTGGTCTTCCGCGAAGAACTCGCCCCAGTCGGTAAAGTCCTTGTTCGTGGTCAGCACGATCGAGCGGTACTCGTAGAGGCTGTGCACGAGCTGGAAGAGGTTGTAGCGCGCCTGCCGGCTCATCGGCAGGTAGCCGAGCTCATCAATGACCAGCAGATCGAACCGGCAGAGCTGTCCAACCTTTCGTTTGAGCTCGCCTTTCATCTCCGCAAGCTCAAGCTCCTCGACGAGCTCGAGTGCAGTTGTAAGCACCGGACCCGAAAGACCTTTGGGGACTCTAACGGGCGGTGCCAACATTTATCCGCGAAAATCGACAACGGTTTGTTCAGCGCACGCTCTCCTCACTAGTTGTCACGTCCCGGATGATTACGTACCTGCCGATTGACCGGCTTCGCCTGTGGCATGTGGCGATCGGTGATCCCGCCGTAGCATTATCCAAGCCTTGACACCTAGTCGGCATAATCTTCGCAAAGGGTCAGGACGGTAACGAGATAATTCTTCGCCTGGTCTCTATCGATGGACGAACGCAGCTGCTGAGGGACTGCTTTGGCGAACGCCTCACGCGTCACCGGTTGGTGCTCGACGAGCAAGCGGATTATGTCCTCGCGGAGCAGGTTGCGATCATCCGGGACATCAGGAAACTCATCGTCAATGGTCTGTCGCAGACGACGCAGACTCTCTTCGAGCTCATCCGCCTCGGCCCGGTCAAACGCAGCATCCTTCTCGCGGGGCGCATAATAAGCTGGTGATGATTCTTGGACCTGAACGCCTTCACTGGTCGTTTTCACACCAATATCAACAGTCCGAGACGGGGCCTGTTCGCGCTCCGCAAGTGCCTCGGCAGCCTTGGCGTAGTTGTCATTAACGGCATCGACAAGCCGACGCACCTCACGGTCGCGCCGGTTATACCAATCCACGGACCAGATGCGGTGAATGCGCCATCCCAGGTCTTCCAGAATCTTTTGTCTGAGGTGGTCCCGATCCCTGGCTGACTTCGCGGAGTGATAGGTAGCCCCATCACACTCCACTCCGAGGATAAACTCCTCACCGAACTCTGGATGACGTACGCCAATGTCGATGTAGAATCCAGCCACCCCAACCTGCGGAACTGCGACGTAACCATGCAGATTCAGGGCTTCCGCCACTTCAACCTCGAATGGGCTATCCGGTTCGCGACCGGAGTCGGCCACAGGTTCGGAGAGAACACCGCCCTTTTCGCAATACTCCAGGAAGTCGCGTAAAGCGGTGGTACCAACGTTCCCAGGGCTTGGAGTGACCTCCGTCGAGCGCATCGATGAATAAACGACCATATTCTGCTTGGCACGAGTGAAGAGAACGTTGAGCCGCCGCCACCCGTTGCGCTGGTTGATCGGGCCAAACCGCTGAAACACGTGACCGTTGCGATCCTTTCCATAGGTTAGAGAAATGAATACTACGTCCCGCTCATCGCCCTGCACATTCTCCAGGTTCTTGATGAAAAAAGGCTCATCCCGCTCCGCCCAAGCGTCGATCAGCGCCTCCTGGTCGGGGTGCTCTCGAATCAGGCGTGCCCATTCATCGCTCAACAGCTCCGCCTGCTGGGAGTTCATTGCCACAACGCCGACTGTGCGCCTCCCTCGAGAGCGTCGGATCTCACGCAGCACTCCGCGCAAGACTTCCTGCGCTTCCGGAAGATTCTTCTGTTTCGAGTACTCTCCTTCGGCAACATAGTGGTAGGTGATACCGAGCGATCCGGAGGTGGCATCCTGCTTCGGCGACGGGAACACCCAAAGCCGGTCGTCGTAGAACTTATGGTTGGAAAAGGCGATCAGCGACTCGTGCTGCGACCGATAATGCCAGTTGAGTTGGCGCACACGGCCAAGCGCCGGCATCAACAGTTCGAGAATGCTCTCCTTCCCTTCAATAACAGTCTCTTCGTCCTCGTCCTCGGACTCCTCAGCCTCCAGGCGATCAAAAAAGCTCGTCGGCGGCAGCTGTTTGGGGTCACCTACGACGATCACTTGCTTGGCGCGTGCGACCGCACCCAATGCGTCTTCCGGACGCATCTGGGATGCCTCATCCATGATGAGGAGATCGAACTCTAGCTCTCCGGGCGTGAGGTACTGAGCTACGCTCAACGGACCCATCATGAAGCACGGTTTGAGTGCCGTTAAAGCCCCTCCCGCCCTAGTCGTAAGCCGCCTAATCGGCACATGACCGCGCTTCTTGCCAATCTCATGGCGCAGCAGGTGCATTTCCGTGTACTCCCGCACCTTGCCAACCCCATTGCCCGCAGGCGGGCGCCGCTGCGCCGCCGCAGCCGCGATCTCCTCGCGATGGAGCTCCCGCAGACGGTCATCCACATCTTTCAGGTTTTGCCTCAAATCTTCGTGCTCCAAGCTCTCGAAATCGCGGAGGAGCTCGTGATCTTGGACCAAACGGTTCGCCAAGCTCGAGAGTAGACCAAGCTTCAGAGTAGCTTTGGCCTGCCCATCCGCGAGCTCTCCCACCATCAAGCCATAACCCAGTTGCGGCCAAGGCACAGCAGGATCCCCGCGGCGATGCAAGGAAAGAACGAAGTCCCTCCACGCTCTGAAGCTGGCCTCTCCCTGAAGTGCTTTCTCCAAGCGCTCGATCGCCGTTGTGAAAGGTGCATCGGCCAGCGGCTGCGTACAGAAGCACTCGGTGACACCAAGCGATTTAGTGGCTGGCCCACACTCGCTGGCGCAGTTCTCCAGCAGAGAGCCTGTCTCCTTGAGCGCATGCAGAAGTGGCGCAACGGCATGACTGTCTTTCCGTTGCTGGAGAATCAGCCGTGCTTCATCCGGCGTGCGGGTATCCCACACGGCACCGCTAAACGTCGCAGCCTCCGATAACGCTTCCAAGGTCTTTTCATCCAAGGGCTTCAGAGGCGGTGTAACCGCAAGGTACTGCCTGCGGCGCTCTTGGTGTTCTACGTTGTCAAGGATCCTCAAATAGGGTTTCGCGGCTTCACACGCATCCGCGGGCTTCACCTCCTCTCCGCGCAGTGCGTTACGGATATCCGGAAGGTTTCCGTGCAGATTCTCGCTAAGGCGGTCCGCAACTGACGCACCCTGCTCCCAGGAACCGAACCAGTCCTCTGCGAGGTATTCGCCCCCTGCATGCTGCATCTGATCCAGGTGCCAGATCGCCTGCTGAATGGCCTTACGAAGGCCGGCGTCCTCCAGTTCGCGAAGCTGTCTTGCGGCGTCTACCTCAATCCGCATGACGGACTGGATCACGGTAGGCGCATGTTGAAACCAGCGTCCTGCCCATGCCCGCACCTTTCCGTACCATTCAACCAGACGCACATAGTGGTCTACCGGCGTGTCCAGCCCGTTAAAGGCTTTCCCAAGCAGTCCCGTGTAGTCGGGGTTTCTTTCAAAGGATGTGAGCCGTTCACTCAGTGATTCCAGTGCCCGCAGATCAGCAGCCCGTTTCTCAGACGAGCGCAGCAGCGGCCGACCACGACTCAGGGATTTGTACAACCCATTGGCTGCTCGCCACTCACTGTCGAAGACCCCCAGCACCAGCTCTTTCTGACCGATCAACTCCGCGGCCGCGGCGAGCGAAGGGGTCTTACGCGCTTCCTCGACACGAAACCGTAAATCCAGGGATGCAACATCCAGGTTGAGCGCCTTTTGCTCCTGCGCAAGCCGTTGCATCGGCTCCACATTGTGAATGCTCTCCAGAGGTTTCGACCGCTGGTCCAATGCATCGCCGGGCATTTCCGCCAGGAGGTCAAAGAACTCATCAGCGGCCCTCAGCCCGGCGACTCCTCTTGGAACCGTGACATCCAGCATTCGCTGCATGCGCGTAAAATCTTCGCTGTTCTCGGCGAATATCTCGGCAACGCCCCGGGCTGAGTCTGCAACGCGCTGTAAGCCCTCTAGGCTAAGTGCCGTTGCGTCGAAAACCCCTTCCCCAAGGGCACGAATGGACTCGCACCGTGTCTTGAGAGTCCTCGGTTCGTCTAGAACGTCATTCGTCCATACGGCACTGGCGGTCTCTCGTGCCTCGGTGAGACGCCGTTCATCTTCGAGATAGGAAAGAAATTCATCGGCCGCACGCTGACCATCGACTAACCTTCCCAGCTGGACCGACGCCTCTGTGTCTTCCGGGTTGGCTAAAGCCCGAGACAGTACCGTCGCGACTCCTAATTCCTCGACAGTGTCCGGTATGTCTGCGTCCGAGCGCGCCGATAGCCGCCGAGCGGCATCGCGTAGAGATTCCATGTGACGCAGTATGGTCCGTAGCCTTTCGGCATGGGGCTCCCAAGTCGACTCAGCCTCAGGAGTCAACGCCAGTCCCTGGAGCGGGTGCTCCTGCAACTCCGGGAACTCCTCCTGAACGATACGACGACGCGCCAGTATCGCGTTGATTCGTTCAACCGCATCGTCCAGTTCCCTCTGGGTCAAACGCTCCGCGCTTTCGGGTACATCGTCGATTATTCCTGCATCAGCCTCACCGCCGTTCCTGAGACGGCTGACCGACCACAGCAAGTCATGCACGGAGAAACCGAACCCTGGGACGTCCTGGTTGATCAGACGAGCGTAGGCGTTCAGGCGGTCTCGTAGCCTCTCGTAACGATCAACCTCCCGCTCCAGACCTTTGGGCTCAGCATATGCGTTACCGCGCTGGATACGGCTCTCAATATCCTTGAGAAGCTTGGAGCGTTGTGTCCGGTGGGAGTGAAGCTCCAGACAGAACTCACCGAGACCGATCGCGTCCAGTCGGGTACGCACGACATCCAGAGCCGCCATCTTCTCGGATACGAACAGGACCGACTGCCCCTTCTTGAGGGCAACCCCGATGATATTCGTGATCGTTTGTGATTTGCCCGTGCCGGGCGGCCCCTCAACGACCAGGTCACTGCCTCTCGCCGCATCCACGACCACGCTGTGCTGAGAGCTATCTGCGCTGTGGACAAGCCGGAATTCGGGAGCGGCCGACTCGATCTGATCTGGGCTGTATTGGACGGAGTACTCGAAATCGCTTTCACCACCCCCTCCACCGAGAACCTTCGAGACCACCCGATGTTGGTCCAAGCGTCTTGATGGGGGCCACCGCGCAGGGTCGAGATCGAGATAGAGCAAAAGCTTGCCGAATTGGAAGAAGCCCAACGACGCGAAATGCTTGATCGTCCAATCAGGTTTCGCCTTCAGCAATGCGCCAGCTTTCCGGAGATAAGACTGTACGTTGTCGTCATCCTCAAGCTCAGGAAGGTCGAGACCAAAATCCCTGCTCAGTTTCTGCTTCAGCGACAGGTTGGTTTGAATATCCTCGCCAGTGTGCTGAATCGAGTAGATTTTCCGGCGGGTCTCGTCGTCGTAACCACTTCTTGTGAGCTGAACCGGGACTAACAGCAAAGGAGCAAGGTAGGTGCTGGATCCGGCTTGGTCTTGCCAACCGAGAAAGCCGAACGCCACGTACAGGATGTTCGCGCCGGAGTCCTCTATGGCCGTGCGCGCAAGCTGCGCTATCCGGCCCACCTGGCGCTCCAGATCTTCCGGATACATGAGGGTTTGCACGCGGGCGCCACGGCGGCCCGAGCCCCCACCACTACTGGTCTCGTACAGCTCACTCAGCTCGTAGTCGATCCGATAGCCCTTAAACTTCGCCCACTCGTGCGCTTTCGGCTTTACATCGCGACCATTTTTCGTCACCCATTCGGGCCATTCTCGCTCCAGCGCCTGCCCACGGGGTGGCGCAGGAACGTGTTGGACGCGAACAGTGTTTCCAGACAAAAGACGATCGTATAACCAGACGGGGTCTGTCTCGATGAACCGCAGCGAACGTCCCCTCGGATGCGGGTAATTCAACAAGCGGTTTCGAGCAGTAAGGTCTAGGAGACGGCTACGGAGCTTGTTCAGCTCTACCTGGTGGTCAGGGCGATGGATATCCTCAGATTTACTGCTCATCTCGCCTCTCCTGGCGTCCTTCTTTGAAGTTCTCCATTAGGTGACTTCCGCCTGTATGGGAGTTGATGCTATGTCAGGGTTCTAGCTATGGCGTCGACTCTGAGCATTCCGTTACGCGGCCGCTGACGCGAGATCTGATCGGGCATCCGAGCCACTCAGATCCAGTACCCCCAGGATGCGGAACTATATCCAGCGCCAAACAATCATCACCCACCGCATCACTCGACGGATTTTGAGCCCAGCCGAGATCAGCATCAGGTTCATAGCGTCGCAAAGTGCAACTTTGAGGAAGTTCCGATACATTCGGCAATCGGCTTTCAGATAGCCGATGCTCGGCTTCGCTACTTGGCAGCGTTTGAGCAGCCGCTTCTCTGCCTTGCCCATCAGCTTTGGCTTGCATCCGTGGAGGATGCAGTTGCCGCCACCTCTGAGCATCCCGATCGTAGTTCATCTGCTCGAGCAGCTGCTCCGACTGACTAGCGTTTCGATACATTTCACAGGAGATGCCGTCCATGACCGACCCCTTGGTCGTTTTACATTGAGCCTACCCATGATTAACGTCGGCCGTCATCCTACTGCAATAACAAAATTATTATTTTGAGGGCAGTAGACGCACCGGTTCGCCGGGACGAGAACGGCCGAGCTCGTAGTAGTGGACACCGCACGGGCCTATTGCAGATCATCTCCGCCGGCTATCCCCATGCCTAAAGCTCGGCCGCTTCCATAATCGAAGTCTGGTCGTCGGAGACAAAGTAAATGCGCAGCTCGCTGGCGGGTTTCCCCCAGTCGGCCATCAGTCCTTCATTCACCAAGACCTGAACTCGTTTGCGTGTTTCGGGTCCCGCGTCATAAACCGTGATGCTCGAACAGGTGGCCGGATGAATATAGCGCCAGGTGCCTATCCAGCTGTTGGCAACCGGGTGACGGATAATCACGGCGCGGGCATAGCCTTCACTGCCAAAGCGCTGTCCCTCACCATTCACGGCATAGACGGCTCGCAGCGCCGCCTCGGGACCCCAGAAACCACCTGTACCCGCGTGGGTGACAGGGAGACACACCCGGTTCGCACCCGCCAGCGCTCGTCCGCAAGGTGATCCACCAGCTTGATCCGCAGGTCCGCCATTTTCGAGACCACGACCACCCGCTCGGACAGTTCGCCGCTCGCGCCCGATGCAACGAGGCACAGGGTCAGCACGGCCGCTCTCACAATGGTGGCCATGGAGGCCCGACCGCTGCGGTGCTTGTCGTCTGGCTCGCCTGTCACTCAGTCCTCCCCGGGGCGCCGCATAAACTCCGGCCCAGCCGCTGACCGCATCATGGCATCCGCGACCTCCCGTCGCTCCCTCAAATCTTTCAAGGCGGCCATCCTTGGCCGGATCCGGTATCTCCCACCGGCGCAGTCCATGCATGCCGCAGTGTATGGGCAGGACCGTCAGATTGTGTCGGAGGCAGGTTAGCAGGCGCCCGAGAACGGCGGACAGGCCGGGAATCCACTCCACCCACCCCACGGTAGACTCGCACC
>LKMJ01006372.1_pt1 | contig 11126 bp, 6 predicted proteins | sample 643391 | NCBI WGS metagenome assembly LKMJ01 (sample SAMN04112250, study PRJNA286221) | soda lake metagenome | biome: soda lake; feature: Kulunda Steppe; material: water; isolation source: sample PL-Br10 brine of Picturesque Lake | place: Russia: Kulunda steppe | collected 2010-07
CCAATGAACTGACCATTGTGATAATCCAGCTCGAACTTTTCGGGAAGGCGACCACACTTACGGTTGTTGTAGTAAGGGTAAAAGCATCCATCTAAAATGTTGGCATTGCTTTCGCGTTTCACACCACGCCAAAAGTTAGCCTTATCTCTATGTGGAAGAACGAAATCCACATTGTTGTGTCGCTCCCACCATCCAGCAGGGATTTTGATACGCCCTTGCATCGCCTCGTACATCATCCTACGTGCCTTGTTAAAATCGGTACCATAGACGTACTCTTTCTTCGGAAAATACGTTGTCATGTCGACGTGGTCAACCATAACCGGTGGAGCAGGCAATTGAAAAGTTATCGGTATTTCGTCATCAACTTTCACTTCAGAAGTCACTACTTCTTGTAGTTTGCCATCTCGATAAATCAGAAGAGATTTAGACTCCACTACCTTCACACTTCTCCCTGATTTGGTTTTCACCTCATAAATATATTCACCAGGATCGTGACGGGTCAGGTTTGTCACCTCTCCCCATGAAATCATACCATTTTCATCGGTTGTCGGGATGTAAAGCTCTTTTTCTGACACCAAAAGCTCCATGTTACGTTCTTCGTAGCGGCGCACACGTTCATGGTTCTTCTCCAATTCTCCATCAATCCACTCTCCGATCATCATCCGTTTTGGCATGCCGTTTTCCAAAAACAGCACTGGTGTATCCCATGTGACAGAAGAGACAGCTGTATTGATCAGTCCTTCGCGGCCACCCATTGCATGGAAGAAGAACTCTTGCGGAGTAAGACCGCTAATAAAAGAACTATCCACAAAACCACGAGCCTCAGGGCCATCATCGAACTTCGTATAATGCGGCAGAGTACGGTTATCGAATCCATAAGGAATGCGTTTGCCGTCTACGTTCTGTTGCCCAAGGCATCCCACCATTTGTGCAATGTTCGTTGTGCTACCTTTACTGCCAGATTTAATAATGTTAATCATCCGGTTGGTTTTCTCATCGATCTGACTTAGGCCAGCTTTGCCGATTTCATTCACCGCACTGTTAAGCACCTTGTTGATGTCTTTCTCGAACTTTTCTTGATTTGTCATAATCGTGTTGTTCTCGATCGTACCCTTGTGTAGCGCGTAAATGTTCTCGTTAGCTTCAGCCTTCATCTTCTCGATCGTTTTCTTAAACAATTGTAAAGTGCTTTTGTCCTCCACGACCAAATCGCTGACACCGACGCTAAAGCCATCGTAGGCTAACCAGTTGCAGATCATCTGTTGTGTGTTATCGAACAAGCGCGTTGTTTCTTCGGGTCCGTATTCGTTAAACACTTGATGCACGATACCGGCACTCTGTTTCTGGTAAACTTCTTTGTGGAAGGCGCCGCTCGTGATCTCACCATTGCGGATCTTGACGATCGCGTTGATGTTTTCCTCTTTGCTCTTTTGGTCGTCGTAATTCTTGGTCTTCAGGTCCATGTTTACTTTCTCCGGCATGATCGTTGAAAGCAGTTGGTGTCCTGACCACTTTTTCACTTTACCGTCCACAAACATAGGCTTAGGAATGCGCAGCCCTACTTTAGGGTTTAGAGCCATCAGGTTTAAGAGCTGCTTCTGGGTAATCCGCACTTCGGGCTTAGTCAAACGGTAAAGCCCGGTGGAAATGTCTTGCACCACCGAGATGATGGGTTTAGATTCGCGGGGCGAGATCACTTGTGTGGAAACCGCTGTGAGCTGTTGCAACTCCTCGCGCGTCTGATACGACTGTGGGATATGCATATTGCACTCATCTCCGTCAAAATCAGCATTATAGCACGGTGTGACCGTAACATTCATGCGGAAAGTGTTGAAAGGCATGACAACGATGTAGTGGGCCATCATGCTCATGCGGTGGAGTGAGGGCTGTCGGTTAAAAAGGCAGACATCATCATTCTGCAGATGGCGATCCACCACATCTCCAATTTCGAGCACGGTGACTTTATCAGTGCCGCTTTTCAGACGGTAGGTAGCCCCATTCTTACGGCGCACGGATTTGGCGCCCGGGTAAATGTCGGGTCCGTTGTTCACCAGCTCTTGTAGTGCATCAATATTGTAGGCATTCACGATCTCGGGAAATGTCAAGTTCATCGCAATCTTGTAAGGTACGCCAAGCTGGTCCATGCGGATATTGGGATCGGGCGTAATGACACTCCGAGAGGAGAAATCCACGCGCTTGCCCATCAGATTCCCACGAATACGTCCTTCCTTGCTCTTCAAACGCTCAGTCAAAGAACGCATATTGCGGTTAGTGCGCATTTGTTTTGCTGGAGCCAGAGAGGGCGTAGTGTTGTCAATCATTGTAGCCACGCTCCATTGCAAGAGCATCAACAGATTCTGTTCTTTAACGCTGTTTTTCTCGGTCTTCTTCTCCAGCTCTTTGCCGAGCATATTGTTGTGCTTTACGATCTCTGACAGTTTGTGCGTCAAATCGTCTTCTTGGCGCATGCCCGTATCATTGCGTACAGATGGGCGTACAGAAGGCGGAGGTACAGGAAAAACAGTGCAGATCATCCATTCCGGACGGTTAAACTTCGGAGAAAAACCAAGTATTTCAGCATCACGATCAGATATGCGGCGAAAAATAGCCAGTACATCTTCAGCATTCAAAATTTGTTTGTTCACCACTTGGTTCGTTTTTGTCGAAGATTCGTCTTTCCACTCCAAGCCAATACGCAGCATATTTTCCCGAGTGATTTTCGGAATCTTTGTACCGCACCCATCAGAGGTATCTTGGCCACACCGTTTCTTCTTGTTGAGAATCTTATACATAAGGTCCCAACGTCTTTGACGCGAATACTTCTTGTTCAAAATGGCTTTCACTTCATCGCTGTCGGGGTTCACAAGCAATTTGGAACAGCGGACACATACACAACGAAGGAGTCGGCGTGTCATGTTAAAGAATTGGATAGAAAACACAGGTTTGTGTAGCTGGATGTGTCCAAAATGACCCGGGCAAAATGTGTTTTTCTGATGACAGGTCGGACATACCTGACCCATTTCGATTACACCCATACGTGAATCATACAAACCGTTGGCAACAGGCATGTTGTTGTTAATGGCATCCGATTTAAAGATCGGGACGACTGATCTTTCAAGAATCTCTTTGCCGCCCATAACCCCAAATTGGATTCCTGTGACTTTTTCTATATCTCGATCATACGAGAGCTCTGCCTCGCGATTTAACGACATAATGACTTATATTTGACGTATATAATTTTCAAGAATTTTATACGTCTTAATGTTAAGGTTATTTCAAATTTTTGGGCTTTATACTAATCAATTTTTTGAAGAATTTAACCTTCGTTAAAAAAGTTATTGTAAAAAACCCCTTATATAGTACTTTTTGTTGTTGCTTTTTCATTTTTGTTGCTTTTTCATTGTTATTGCTTTGTCATTGTTATTGCTTTTTCAATAAATAAACTATAGTAATTCTTTTGTACTTTTATCGAATCTAGTTCATGTATTTTTAGAAAAAAAGAAGAGAGAAAACATTAGACGACAAAATTTTTTTAGTGAATCGGTGGTAAGTGAAATAAGTGAAACACACTCTTCGATGTTACACCCAATAATCTGGAGGAAACGATCGAACAAAAAAAGATAATAAATAAACATAAAGTTTATGTAATATGTTTGTCGGACAAATACATTTTCGAGAAACAAATCTTTAAAAACTCTTGAACAATTATATGTTTTATATCGGTTGATGTCTTTTCACGATTTCGTTATGCTCTGTAGTGTAAATGTTTTTAAAGTAACGGAAATCATCGATGCGGACCACGTTTAGTAAGATGTCGCTAAGGTTATATGTACCGTCTATTTGTGCCACGATACGTGCTTGGGCAAGACAAGAGTAACATATTCCTAGCCCATGGCGTTTACGCATTCCTGAGAGTGGGATGTTAATACGCCGGCTGCAAAAAGGGATCGCACATGTGATGCGGCCTTTTTCATCGCGACTTTTGTCATGTTTGTTTTCCGCATGAGAAAAAAGGTTAATATCACTATCTGTAAAGTAGGCTTTTAATTTTCGGTAGTCGCTTACCATTTCGCGTAATCGAGCCTCGTGTTCTGGAGAAGCATGAGCATCAATAATAGCCTTTTCATCGGACAAAAGGACCAGCTTTGGTACTTTGGCGTATTTAACGAGGATACTATCAATTTTGTGAGCTTGTTTTTTTTGTATTGCTTGTTTTTTAAATTCATCATAAACGTCTTTGTAAAGGCTTGGACCGGCTCTATTTTCAGAGTTTGCATAATATGTTTTTTCTTTTGCATGGTACATTTCGGCTTTTTCCATCAATGTGCTAAGAGAATCTCCACATATTTTATAAAGACTACGACGAAAGTTGACGGAAGATTTTATAGATCTCGAAGTAAGGTGACTATCGATAGATTGGCCTTCTACCTTTGTAACATAATTCACGATATCGCAAATACCACGTATCATTCGGAATTCACATTCTGTTGAGCTCATAAGGGCCCGAATGCGTTTAATCGTGTAAATGTAAGGGAGTGACAAACCGTTTTCATCGTTTTGGAATAATGGACTACAAGCATATATAAAGTCCACACCCATTTGTCTATTAAAGGTATCAAAAACCGTGTATTCGATCAGACATGTTTGTTGTTCTTCTTTTGATTTTAGGGTGATGTTTCTGGCAGAAAATTCTTTGAGCACGGTCGTAGTCGCTTTTTGACTGAGTGTCTTAGGTTTTTTCTTACCGTTTACACCGATTTTGTTGGGATTAAAAACAACGTCGCCTTCTCCCGTCAAAATGGCACGATATACGTCGGGGTATTTTTCAAGCATCTCTTGAGCTTTGAATTTTTTGTGAAAAGATCCTTCGAAGCCACAATAGTAATCGTAAAATGGCATATTTAACATATAGGGTTCACCTTTAAAAGAATGTATTGCAGCGATAGGAAAAGAAGAACGTGTCAACCGGTTATGTTGTACGTCTTCGACAATTATTTTATCGCACTGGTGAAGCCATTTTTTGGGAAGATGTCTTGGAATACATTTGCCGTCTAAAAGGTGTGTTATTACATTTACTTCTTTATCTATGTTCGAATATAACTCTTTGTTTTTCATATGTTTTGTTCTTAGGTGTCTTATTCGTATTTCTTTTTCTTCGTGGTCCTCGTTATAAAAATCATCTTTAATCCTACTATACAATTGGCGATGCCCTGAAAGGCTCATATACTGAAGTGTTGGAGATTTGGCGACAAGAGAAATATTGGCGAAATCTTGAGCAGCAAAATCATAACCATAAATCCCACAGAGTGAGCTGCTATCTACCATGTATCCAGCTATTTTATCGAGAATATTGTTTGGCATATGTTCGATCGTTGTCGTAATAGTTTTGTCGTCAGGGATTTGCGGGGGTGTCTTTTCTATTTTTTCTCGAAGTTTCCATCCTGTTTCACATTTTTTGCGAGCGCTAGATAGACAACGAATGGCGTTTTCGCGTCCTTTGCGTTTTTTCATCTCTTTGGCATACATACGTTCAAAACGTTCTTTATCTTCTTTAGCTTGGCGTTCTGCGATTTCTTCGTGACTTTCTGGGCGATCTCTTTCTTCGATAAAAGCCTCGACATCAGCTCGTTCGTAAAGTCGCATAGGAGCAGCCGATCTATAATGCGGATTTCTGTAAAGAGCATACGGAATACGGTCAATCTCTGCTTGGCGAAGGCCGTACCTATTCCGAACAGTAGTTGCACACATACGAGGCTCACGGCGTACCTCTTGATTGCTTTCTTGAGTGTCTTCTTCACTGTCTGTTCTTTGCTCTTCATTGTTTTCTGTCTCGGTTTCGGATAGAAAACCATCCATATTAGGGTTAGAGCTACTATTCATTTTGCTTAATGTGTTGTTGCTTGTTGCTTAATGTGTTGTTGTTTGTTGCTTGTTGCATACTAAATATGCTTTTTTCTTATATACTATTTTTTGTTTACTAAAGATAGTAAAAAGTACTTAAAACAAAATTACGGATTTTAAGAAAATTTGATTTTGTACTTGTTCATCATATAAATCTATATAAATCGATACTATAAATCGATACTATAAATCGATACTATAAATCGATACTATAAATACGAACGATAGATACTATAAATACGAAAGATGGTTCGAGCCGTACTTCGCCGAAAGAGTTTAGTATTTCAGAAAAGCGAAGGAAAAGGACGTTATGATGTTAAAACGCCGACTACAGAAAACAATGCAATCCGATATTCGGAAGATTGGTTGTTATATATGGACCGCTGCGACCGTATGGGGAAAGAAAACCCTTACGTTCGTTTGGGACAATCAACAATTTGTCCAGGGCGTGGCGTATTTGCGATGCGGGATATTCCAGCTCATAAACCCATAACTGCTTACGCGGGAGTCCATTCTGGACCCAAAAAATATAATCTACGGAATAAATCTACCAACCCACTTCGGAACGAATACATAATTGAAAATGACGATACTTCAATCGATGGTTCATGTTTGGGGACGCAATGGTGGTCTAAGTATGGCATTGGGCATTTGGCGAATGACGCTTTGCATCCAGAATTAACAAAAAAGGAAAACAATTGCATTTTCGGAGAGGTGAGCATTTATATCGGGAGAATGCGTGACTATGAGAAACACAAAGACAATCCCATGTATTGGCGCAACCGCATCATTTTGGTATCCAACCGTTTTATAAACAAAGGAGAGGAACTGTTTGTGTCTTATGGTATTGGGTATTGGTTTACGATGTTTAAAATGCCGGAATCTGATGCACGCGAAAAATACGGCGACAATCTTTACGATTGGATGCGTTGTCACTATGAAGTAAAGAGATTTTTGATGTACAAATTTCAAGATAAAAATTTAGCTATCGAAGATTACTATGGTATGAATAATATGACAGAGGATGATAAAACATCGACGGGTAAATGCCGCTATAATGTGGATTTATCGGAAAAAAACGTATGCTGTCGGAAAAACACGGACAGGTATGGCGTCAAAATTGATTTAACGTTTCATAAGAAAAAAGATTCTCCTACGGACAATGAAGGTTTGCTTATCGAAGCAAATTGTGCACATTGCGGTAAAGAAATGACAAAGGGTTATTGGTTTTCTTAACATTCTTTCTCTTTCTCTTTCTCTTTATCTTTTTTATCATTTTTACCATTTTTATCATTTTAGCTATGATAAAACCTATTTGACGAAAAGACAATTTATGTAAAATTTTGAAGAATACAGAAAAATTGAAATATGTTTGCACTTATGCATGCCGCGTTTACGTTTATTCTTATTGCAGCTTTTCAGAATGACCGCAAGCACTCTTAACCAACCTGTCATCAGCTCGGAAATGAGTCCAGCAACTATACTGGAAACCACATTGTTGGCCATTCTTTTCAAAGAGAAAGTGCCTCAGCGTCCAAAATACGTGGATGCATCTGTGCAAACAGAACCCATGCTCTTGAATAACTTTAATAACTTGGATAATAGGGCAGATGCATTTGTGCAAACAGATGATAATGCCGACACAATCATTGATAACCCTCTTTTTGTAGCTCATCAGATGGCTGCCGCTGCATGCGAGTCTGTGATTGCTGAGGATGTTGCACGACAGATGGCTGCCGCTGCATGCGAGTCCGTGATTGCTGAGGATGTTGCACGACAGATGGCTGCCGCTGCATGTGAGTCCGTGATTGCTGAGGATGTTGCACGACAGATGGCTGCGGCTGCCATTCGATCAGTTGTGCAGAAATCGTATTTTTCGCTAGAGAAAGATATTCAGGATGCTGCAGACAAGTTGACAGGTGCAAATAAATGTGCAAAAAAACGTGCATATGAGTGTCTTGTTATTGCTAAGAAATATGTGGTGAAATTGTTGTCCCAATTGTGGAGTGTGTATAAAAATAGTGAGGATGATAGTGTGAAAGATTGGTTGGTAGAGAAACTGAGGTATTTCTATGATTCCTATATGGCACATAATCAGATGATGGATACGTTACTTGTGCAGGATGTGGAAGATGAACAATACACTGTGGCAGAATCACTTCATCGTTTTACAATGATGTACAATAACAATGACCCTTTTCGCTACGTGTCTGAAGAAAGAGAACTGTTCTTTGAAGATTCGATGAATTTCTTCACGTGGTTTAACTCTTGTGCGAGTATGCCACCAGATGCATCATCCTTTGTGGACTTTAGAAGGATAAGAGACATGGAACGTGCGTACAAGGTTCTTTTATGCACAATTGATAGCCAGTTTTACAGTCCTGTCCAAGTCAATAAGAAGGTGCGACGAGGAGTCCGTGGCGGCCGTGGGAAGCGTTCTTCTGATTGTGAGTGGTTGAGTGCTTAATGTGTCTTGTGCAAATAGATGCAGTCGCGCGACATTTTCGTTTTGTTATTCGTTTTGATAACAAACAGAACGATTTGTACGCTGCACGCATGCTATGATCGTGTGAGAGAAACAAAAAACAAAAAACAAAAAACAAAAAAACGTTTTTTCCAGAAAAATTGAAAAGTATGTAGTTGAAATGTGCAAGGTTTTTGTAAATCTTAAGTCACTATGTTTTCGGATCTAGATTCTCAGAGCGCAGCAGCTGCTCTAGCGGCTTGTTTGCAAGCTATTAAAGACGGCATATCTCAAGAAGATTTGCAAAGTGTTCTGCACAGCGTTCTGCAAAAGTATGTGTTGGCAGGACAGATTCATGAAGAAAAGGAGAAAATTCCTATTTTAGGTGATACTCTTTTCCTTTCATCCAAAACAACACAAAATGTGGATGCTAAAGTGCAGACTGACAATTGTGAACCCAATTCACAATCTTTGATGTTGTATCCATGTCATAATACACATGCGTCTTTTTCGAGCAATGATGATCCTTTTGTCCCTGCTGCTACAACTGAATACATTGTGGAAGAGAAAGTGGAAAAGTGGCCTATTGTGCATGATGATGTGAAAGGTATGGTTTACGTGACAAAACAAACACGTATATTAGGATGTAGTATTGTGAACGAGAAAGGTCATGATGATTTTATGTTTGTGGGGGATTTGTACGACGTTGAAACATACGTTAAGATTGTTTGCAATAAAGAAGTACCATTGGAATGGATTGAAGTTCTGAAAAGCAAATTTGGATTTTCGGATGAGACTTTTGATGCCCTCCCAGAGCATGTTGTTTTGGTTGAAGTCAATCCTACTGTGAAGACTACAATTGTTGAAATAGAGGAGATAAACGAAGAGAAGGAAAGAGAAGAGGAGGAAAAAAGGGTTGTGCAGGCATTGATAGCCACATCTTGTATGAAGGTAAGAGAATGGATGATGAGTGCTGATTTTATTGTGCCTCCTGATAGCCGTTGCTATAATCCAGTACAAACGACGGTTATAAATGACTGGTTGGATGGAGCATACTCTTTTATTGAAGGTATTGAAAATGATATTCGTATGTGTGCTTATACAGGGAACGGATATAAAAATGTGCAAACCCGTTTGAAGTATGTGACCCAGTGTATGAATAAAGAGATTGACAACTTGGCGTATTTTTCGCTGATAATGGTTACTGCGCAAGGTGTGCCATTAGATCTGGAATTGCGACAGCTTTATGACAGATTGTTCGAGAACCTTTTGCATCGTTGGTGGTTTCTCGAATTGTTCGCACGAACCAAGCTTAACCAGTTAAAAGCTGGACATTCTTAAGTTTGGGTCGTGGATAATCGTAGTGTAGTAAAGACGATGCTAGTAGTCGCGCGAAAGGTCGATGTGCTGAAATATGCATTTCGATCGATACGCTGCACACTTGCGACGTTTCAAAGAGAAAAATAAAAAACAAAAAACAAAAACAAAAACTTTTTTAGTGATAATTCATAAGAGCTTTGTCTCCTTCGGTAACACAAACACAACCCGAAGAACAAGATAGTGCCGTTGAATCATGACAACATGATGGATGACATGGATGTTCTGAAAAGGTCGGAATTCGCGCGTCGAACATTCGACTATAAGCATTCTTTTTATCGTTCTCGATCTGATAAATGTTAGTGGGAATAGGTTTTTTAAAAGGAGCACGCGTAGCGATCGTACTTCCTCCCGGACCGGTAATAAAATTTTCTTTGAATTTGAAAGAGATATGACCTATAATAATGGATATAAATAGTACAAACCCTGCTAATATAAGAGTCTGTAAATTTTCATCTTTCATAAAATCTTTCATCGCTTTTGAAATTGCTTTTTAAATTGATTTTGAAATTGCTTTTTGTTTTCTTTATAATCTGAAAAGAAAATCGTATTTTTTGAAATTACAGAAAAATTGACAAAAAATAAAGATTGAGTATTAAGTATATTACTTACAACCAACTTTTGCCTTTTGCCTTTTGCCTTTTGCCTTTTACCTTTTGCCTTCTTGTTTCACGTGCACTATGACATTTGGTGCGCTATTCCATGTAGCAGGTTTTGCAGGAGTTGTCCTTTTGAGAAAGTTAGGGTCACATTTGAGAAACAAGGCTAATAAGAATGCACCGCGCGTGAAGATACCATCTGTGAAGATACCATGTGTGAAGTGTGATACAGAAATCCAAACTGACCGCTCTTGGCTACAAGACCATTGGGAGTTACTAAGACCCAGGTATGGCTTTAAGTCCGAGTCATCGATTGCGGCAGATGCTGCCCGCAAGATGGCCGCCAATGCGATTGAATCAGTGATTGCTGCTGATGCTGCTCACAAGATGGCCGCTACTGCGTTTGAGTCGGTGATTGCTGCTGATGCTGCACGCAAGATGGCCGTTACTGCGATTGAGTCGGTGACAAATAATAAAGTGATTGTGGTTGTCGAGGAAGTGTGTGATGAACTTACAGTGTCAGAGTTGGTTCGTACTTTGAAAGGACCACAGAGAGACGCTGTAGAACGTATTTTAAATGCTTCACAGTATGTGTTTGGCTTATTGCAGAATTGTTTTGACCTTTACATGAGGTCAAGTGATGATGCTTTAAGGGAATACTTACTCGAGAGCATGGGTGATCATGAACATGTCTATATGGCTTGTTTAATCATGATTGACCACGTGTTGGCAGGTCAACCACTTTGTACATTAGATTCCATGACTTATACTGTCAAACTCTTCCA
>LKMJ01006373.1_pt1 | contig 11125 bp, 9 predicted proteins | sample 643391 | NCBI WGS metagenome assembly LKMJ01 (sample SAMN04112250, study PRJNA286221) | soda lake metagenome | biome: soda lake; feature: Kulunda Steppe; material: water; isolation source: sample PL-Br10 brine of Picturesque Lake | place: Russia: Kulunda steppe | collected 2010-07
CACACACACACACACACACACACACACACACACTCGGCACATTTCAGGCGAGAGCAAGCACTGGCGATCGAGCTGTCACCATCCCTGGGCTGTCCCAGCACTTGATCGATGATCTGCCGCTCTTCGTTCTCCCACATGATATAGGGCAGCAATTTCTGATGCGCCAGGCTGAGACAGCTGATAAGGATGAGAAAGCCTCATTCAGCCATGCGCATGGCTCTGACAGGGAGTTGCCAGATTCAGATGGGCCGGACCAGGATGGAAGAAAGCAGCAGCAAGAGAGCATAGAGCAGCAAAGAAATGGGGGCAATGGAGGTGCTGGTGGCAGGGCGTCTGATCAAGAGGACCGTACAGTGCGGTTATCAGAGCATGAGAGATCACCAGCAGGCCCAATCTCAGGTGACAACAGCCAACGTCAGGAGCCGCCCTTGTCTAACAGTGGAGCAAGGTAGGTCCTTCTGAGGTTGAATGAGCCCTGAGATTGAATAGCACAGTGGGTATGCATTACATCATTGATGGGAGGCATAGCATGCAGTTACCAAACCACCTCTTATTGGCCAGTCCATGGCACAGCTTCAGATCTGGCTAAATTTGTCTCGCGGGATGCATGGTGTGTGAGCTGCACTCTGCATGCACTGTATTTCTTGTGAGCAGTGCACGCGAATGCAATTGGCGAGCTTCCATGAATCACATAAGTGCATTATTGAATGCTTTTCCACAATGCTTTACACAGATCAAGCCCCAGTCCTGCGTGGCAGCCCAGCTACAGCTTACCAGTAGCAGTGTTGGATGCACTGCTGGCCATGGAAAGTTGTGCTGTGTGCTTGGAGGCTTTTGAGGGGGGTCAAGCAGTGAGGCTTTTGCCCAGCTGCGGCCATATCTTCCATGCAGCCACATGCGTGGATCCTTGGCTGCTGCACAGTGCCACGTGCCCTCTGTGTAGAACAGTTGCACTTCCAATGTGGGTGGCTGAAGCCCTAGCCAGCTGACGAGCAAGGGGCCGCCCACAAATTGTGGTGGCAATGAGGAGCAAGCGGTGGTTATGCAAGAGCAGCCTGGAGCTCGCATGGTTGCTCAGGGTTCAGAGCGCCAGCGCGCCTTGTAAGTGACAGCTGTCTGAAGTGTACATGCAATTCAGCACATGACTAGTGACTCGAGTGCTGAGCTGCGCAGGAAACGCTGTTGAAAGAATGATCAAAGCGCTGGCAAACTTTTACACCTCCCTGCACCTCTTCCCCTCTTTCTTCCTTTACCACTGGGTGGGTGCGCGGGTGTTTGTGTTCTCCCTCGAATTACACACGCAGCAAGGTTATCTGCCTCGGGGTATGGAGGGAGAGTGCAGTGATTCCAAAACAACGACGTCTGCACATTGTCCTTTCCCCTTGGCACCATATGCCACAATCCAATACTTAAAGAGGAAAAGGTTGATAGCAGGGGTTATTCTTACGGAATCCGAATGCAACAGGGGCATGAATTGTCTGGCTCCACACCAAAGTAATGCCGTCGCTAGTCTTAATTTGACAACTAGCAGGTTTTAACTGAAAGTACGCTCAAACTTTGGAGCTGATTTGTGTTTCTAAGCAAATGCAAGCATTTATAAAAGGCTGAGCCTTGAGAAAGGAGCATACCCAGTTAAGTACTTTACCTGCAACACCTCATGCAATGTGAAATTTCATGAAAGGACTCGGTTGTCTTCGGGAGGGCCAGAAGCTGGAAAAATGCAGATGCATGGGAGCCCCATGAGTTATGGGCCATAGTACCCCCACAAGTGGCTCTCTCAATCCCAGGTTTCCCTGGTGAGTCTATCTTAGACTCTGGACAAAGCAGGTGGGTGTCATTTGTATTGGGCATTTCTGGCGTAATTGAGCATGTTTACTCATGCGCGCCAGGATGCTGGACACATCTTCTAGATTGTAATGCTTCTGATGGTAAAAGCTTTTGTACATGGGGTTAACACAACGTTGTCTATTTATGAACTTGAGATGCCCACAATGTAGCATGACAATGTAGATCACTCGGAGCACTATGATGTGACATTTAACATTTATTCTATGTTGGAGCCCCTTATGAGTACACCACAAAAGCAATGGAAGAAAAGGTGCCGTGGTTGGGGAGTTTTGTTTTGACCATCTGAATAGAATCACAACATTCAAATAGCAAAAGCAGCTTGAGAGTAAGAAGACTAGACCACCCCTTTTCCTTTATGTTCCGGCTTGCTTATGGGGCCACAACGAAGTATTTTTGGTGTGACATGGTCACCTGTTTGGGCTCCTTGAGCTTTGCATGCAAGGTGTACAGCTTCCAGTTATATCTGGTGCATCAAAACCTTGAGCAAAGGTGAATCTGGAGGAAGCATCATTTTCAAGGTGTTGAAGCCCGGATGGCTCAACAAAGTCTGGTTTCGCCGTCACAAGTAGCCAACAGGACTTCACCCCAATGGCTTCTACTAAATCTTTCAGCAGATGAACTTCAATCATGTCCTTGACCAGATGCTATTTGTATACTGCGCAGTATGCACCTGGCATTCCAGGTGGAATGCAGAAAGGCCATCAAAGTAAGGCTATACACCCTTTGCGCTGGGATGTGCATGTGCATCTCGTTGAAGTCAAATATTGTGATGACACACGACCAGAGCAACAACCGGCATGAGCAGCTGAACAGCATATTAGATTGAACACGCACATGCATAGCAATATTAACTTGTGCCGTACTATCCTGATTGCAATGACTCCAATTGGAGTGATGGGGACCAACAATAAATGTCAAACTGAGATACCCCTCAGTAAGCTTGGCGAAAGTATAAAGTATAGAAACTTAAACTCGACCTTAACACTCGAGTGTGTGATTGAGCTCATTAATGAGCTCATTCAATTCAATACATGACAAAACATGAAAACAAGAGGTTGAAATTTTATAACTACACAGTAAGAGCACACTGATCGTTTCAGAATCAACCTATTCTTAATTTGATGGTGGGGTTTACCCGGTGCTTGCTGACCTTGTCCTTGATTCACGCAAACAGGGGTGTTGCTGTTGGCACAGTCTTATCCGGAAAGGATCCTTTCTCAAGCTCAATACCTTCATGAGAAAAGAAAGCATTTACCTTGTGAATTTTGGAATAAATGCAGCCGTTGGGCCCAGCAAAGTTTGAAAAGAGGCCCTGCCAGAATGACCTGACACCCTCTGCAAATAGTCATGTACAGGACATACATGTAGAACGAGCCAGTCCTGAGCCACAAGGAGTTAATATTCACGTCCAGTGTTTGACCGTCCTCAGGCTAGGCGCAGCCTTACAATTAAAGTGTATACCAAGCACTCTGGGGTCACTGTGCTCCAAGAAACATTTTCCATAAATATTCAAATCGCTTGCTAACATTGATACTGCACAAAATCATTTTAAATCTAAATTTCGGGCTAGCGGAGGAGCGCGTGACCAGCATGTCGGTATGTCTACTTGAGCGGGCAATGGACAGCTTATCCATGAGGTGTGCTTTTTGTTGTATGATGTGCAAAGTCTTCTGCAATGTGTACTACATCAGGTGCACTCAGATCCTGCACTCAGTAGGACTGCTTAGAGAACTTAGACCCTGTTGCCTGCAAGTGGGAGGACATGGGTCACCCCTATGACAAATTTTATGAGTATCGTATTTGTCCTAAGCTAGGTCCTTTGGTAGTATCCAACTGGGCCTTGTCTGCTCTCCAACAGCATGCATAGCTGCTGGCATTTGATCTCGCACACAGTTCTAGAGCATTACAACACCAGAGCAGGAAAGTGGTTGAGAGCAAGCTTTCTGGAGGTTTCAAAGTGCCCTCACCACTTCTTGTCTTGCCTGTGCAGTGTGCCACCAGTATTTGTTCCAACCTCCTCCTCCTCCTCTCTGACGTGGAGCCCTACTCCGTCTCCCAGTGTCGCCTCAGTTGCATCCAACAGTAGCTATGATAGCCCGAGATCCTGTCATCTCAGACCTCTATCCTCCTCGGAGCGGCAAAGCAAGCGGTTCCGTCTCAGCATTCAGGTGCCAGACAACAGCCTGACAGATGACAGCCTTTCACATAGCCAAGCAACCCGGCGTCATTTAGGCAAGCCTGGATTGCATAAATAAGCACAAGACTGTAAACGAGTGACTTAATCTAGTATTGTGGGTAGCTTTTCACTTTATCAAGCATCAATTTTCGTCGGCGTGCATACTTGCATTATTGATTCAAATGCTGCGCTACGCGACACCTGAGTCTATCACAGCATATGCATGCTTAATGATCTCAGCATATATTGCCAGTTTTTGAGGCAAGTAGGGCCAGCAAGTAGTTAGCTCTCAGAGGGATGATAGTACTCCTGTGCTGCTCATAAACACTGCTTAGTCAGGTCTTTAATGTCAATGTCTGATAATGCTGCGACTCAAGTTGATGCGTGCATTGTTTCTCCTATTGGGGGCATGCTCTGGTCAACTAAGACAGGTTGACCGTGGGTCAGGCCTAAGTAGCCTCCGTCTTTATTCCTGTTTTCTCTTTGTAAACCTCAACCGACGCGCTGCTTTCCGGATGTAGCACGAACAGACAAAAAGGAGAATAGGCCTTGCCAGCAGGTCCTCAAGCCCATATTATGCCCTCAGCCATTAAAAATGTCTCCTGTGCGCGGCATGATGGCATTCATGACCGTAAGGAAGTCCTTTATGCCTTGAAGTATACACAGTTTGTACAAGATTGTTTTGGGGTGTATGACATTGAAGAAAATGAAATAATTCCAAAAGAAGGCTTTCAGATAGACATCAAATCCCAGTTGCGCACTTTCTCCCCTCCTCCAATTAAGGTAGGGGTGACCGCCAGCCTGGCTGATAGACAATCAGCATCGCCAACCAGAAGGTAGTCCATGACGTCTGAAATAAAAGAGCAAAGCCTTTGCTGAGTGTGTTTTGCCGCTTAGGAATACCAGAGACACTCTGATTAGGCAAGGCATGCGAAAATCAAGGACTGCCCTGGAGGCTGCCTCCACAGAAAAAAATGGCAAAAACTTTTTTGAACTTGAAGGGTGGAAGAAAAGAAAAAGTAAAAAACTAGGCAGTGAAACCACTCCCTACATCAATCAAGAAAAGGAGACACAAAGGGTTAATCTAGGAACAAGTGTTTCATTCTGCCAGAAGTGAGAGAACACCCAAACAAGCCTTGACCATCAAGTGACTGCGAAAAAGAACACGCACCCCATTTTTCATCATGATCATCATATGACAGCAGAAGACACAAGCACAAGAGCAATCGTCACGATGTCAATTTTGAATGAATGATGAAAATGCATTTTCCTCCCTCCAACAATTTGGAATGAATCTTCATGTTTATTCTAGGCCAGACTAGTGCAGTGCCAGATGTGTGCTGCATTGTAACTTGGAGGCCCTCCAAACGGGGCGTTTGAGTCAATTAACTAAGTACCACTGATACTTGGCACCTGGGGCCCTTCAAGGCAAGTTGCTGGCATCCTGTAATGACTTACAGCTACAGCTTTGTTTGTTACAGCCACGAGTCTGATTCGCTTGCAGCTGTCACTCAGGGTGAAATTACAAAGTTTTTCTGACAGCCTGTCCACTAATGAGACTCCTATACATCAGACGTATGAATGGGTAGCCGGGCTTGCCGCACCTCGGCACAAAACATTCTGTGGACAATATCATGATGTTCCTGGGATACTGAATCCTTCATGGCGGTGATTCGGCATGACACATAAGTTCATTGTTTTCTTTCCTTTATTTCCTCTATTGGCGGTGTATCACACTGTACTACAGTGTGCCAGCAATGGTGGAGAATGTATGTATAGTGCCTTGGCCCTAGGTGGCTTCTTCTGCTGAATTGATGTTGTGTGTTTTCACTGCCTGTGTACAGTGGCAACGTAAACTTGCCATTTCATCATGAATGATTCTGGACACCTGGACGATAGTTTTGGCTGGCAATACAGCTATGTAACCTAACCTTTGGCTGGCAATGACCAGCCACAAACCAATCAGGTTCACAACCCCTCTCGCCAGTTTAGCAGACTGGCGGTCAACCCTTAAGACTTTTAAACTTACTTGGCATTACACAGAACCTGGATAATCTATATTTCTATCTCATCTTCTAGATGCCTTAGGAGACATGCATGCATGCACACACTGGTCAGAGCTGCTAAGGAAGCTGGTCAACAACTGCAGCACAGGCCTTAACAACTGTCACGGTGAGAGGGCCATCTGGTGTGACAAACCCATGCCACGCCGCCCTGCTCTGCTCTTACTGAATGGACCCACCCTTGACAGAGGCCCCCCTTGCTTGTGCACAAACAGGCCTTATGCTCGGCAATAAAACATACAGCAAAGTCAAGAGATTCTCGCACATAAGCTGTGCATTCCCTGGTCTGTAACCCCTTGTCTTTCCCCGCCCACGTATTGGGATCTGTTTTCGAAGGGCGCCCAAGCCAACCCAGGGCAACAAGCCACCTGATCAAACTGCCACCAAGCAATGCTCAGCACACAAGCGCACTCGCAGATCCATCCATCCCTACCCCAACAGACTCCTTGCTGTGAAAATCACTGCCCCATGGGCTACACAGTCCAGGTTCATCCAACCAATTCTGTCAACCCTTGACCATGCGCTTCTTCATCATCTTCTCCTGCTCCTTGCGCTTCATCTTCTCCTCGTACTTTTGCCGCTCCATGGGGGGCATGCGCGCGATCCGTGCCTGCAACAATCACGACGAGCAAAGGAGCTGCTGCGCATCCCAGACCACAGAGCGCACAAGCACACCCTCATACCAGGCACCTTGCAGAGGCCTCACTTGTAAGATAGCGTACGGGAAAAATGCTACCAACTTTGGGGGTGGCATCTCGCCTTAGGCCCTGCACGCAGATTGCAGACCAGCTTCATAGCAGGTCCTGCAGCCCTGTTTGTACGCCCTTTGCAGCCCCATTTGTGCAGCCCTGCTTCACAACAGGTCTTGCGGCGTCATGTATACTTGGTGCCACTGATCTGGTTACAGGAAAGCATCTGCTTGCTGGCACAATGATATTGACCTCAGGCATACTGGAGTGCGCCATCAGTGATCATGCGAGCCATGCACGCTCAGTGACGATGCAAGCCGTGCGACCTCAGTGACCATGCAAACCATGCACGCTCAGTGAATAGCCATGCAGCCTCAGTGACCATGCAAGCTACACGACCTCAAGAAGCATGTAAGCCGTGTGGCCTCAGTGACCGTGCAACCTGCGCTCTCTGGTCCTGGAAAGGGCATAAGCCTGCCTAGCACACTTTGGGGAGAAGCCAATATAGGGTCTGCCTCTTGAGCAGTAGCTCTTGCAAGTGCAAAGCATGGATGGAAAGCCACCTGGCACCCCCACCATCTTCCCCTGCTGATGCAGCGTGGTAATTCAAGGGCAAGGCCTGCCTGCCTGCCTGCTGCTACAGCACCAACAGCTGCCGCCGCCGCCACCGCAGCAGCTGCAGCAATCCAAAAGAAATGCAGCAGCAAGCAGGCACATCAGCAGCACTGTTTGGGCGAAGCAGGGCTCTAATCTCAGGCAGGGTTGAGGGTGGGACATGCATGAAACGTCCAGAATCTCCTACCACATCTTTGCTCCCAGTCCTGAGGTCCACAGCCGCTTACCCAAGCACCCCTGGGTTAGGGGCAAGGACGACCGGGCACTCCGGGCCAGCCATCACATATGTACACGCTCACGGACAAAATCGCACACACACACCCACACCCACATACAAGCACCTGCACACACTCATTTACGCGCACGCGCACACATACACACACACCTTCTCTTCAGCGGCCTTGTCTTGCTTCCGTGCCGACAGCGCCTCCAGGCGCTTCCTGCGTGCCTCCTCTTCCTCCTCGTTCTTCTTCTGCCGGTGTGCCTCGGCCTTCTTCTTTAGATCGGGGTTGAGCTTGTAGGTACCAACCTGGTGGCGGAAAGGAGGCAGAGGCGACAACGAGGCAGGGTTCGGCGTGCTCTGAGCACCAGGAGGCTTGCCTTCAATGCCGTAGGGCACAACGGGTTGGTACCAACATATAAGGGAAGGTAACCCGTGGCCGCTCATCCTGCAGAGCCTCGTGGGGCACACACACATCGAGACTGCCTTCCCTGTGTTGCGGATGGCCTGCGACACAAAGCTCAAGGCTCCTTTTGCATGATGCCTTGCGAGGCGCGGTGTGCATGCGTGTGTGTGTGTGTGTGTGTGCATGCGTGTGCAGTGACTTTGGAAGCACTGCTGCGTTAAGACAATCTGTCAAGCAGGAGTATGAACGCCACATTGACGGCACGGCGTGCAGCACAACTCACCAGGTCGATGAACAAGAAAACCAGCGCCACCAGGGGGGCGATCTCGCCCATGGAGTCGGGGGTGGGCAGGGCAAAGGTGAACTTGAGGACGTGCTTGTGGCTGCTGTCGGAACAGTCACTTGTGAAATGCAGGGACCTGCGGGCAAAAAGGATTTGCAGACAGGAGGGTGTTCACAAGTCAGGACATGGGGTGGGGGGGAACTGTTTGTGAAGTGCAGAAAAAAAGCGACATGGAGGAGCAGGCAAGAAGTCGCACACAGTGCACGCAGGGAAAGAGGGGACAGGAGCTGGGGGAAACATACCATGCAAGTTGGGAAGGACAAAAGAGCAGAGTGGAAAATGAGCCTGTGGCTGACTCTTCTGGAGTGTGTATGCCAATGTGTTTCTAATCTCTTTATGGAGGAGACTTGCATATTTTAAGGGACATGTCTGAGATGCTTGTGGTGCACGCAATGTAAGTCTTTCCCGGTATTCAAAGGTGTGTCTTCAGGAGCTAGACACCTTATTAGTATGTGTGTATTAAAGCTGCACAGGCACTGCACCTGAGCCATGGATGCTTGCTGTGCAAAATTCCATGTACATGCGTTTGTGCTGCATTGCATGCAACGCAAGAGGCTTGTATCTTCTAAGGTGGGGGCTGGCAGGTACTGGGGGGTTGGGAGGGGAGGGACATGGAAGCTTAAGTCCTACCGGATTGCTTTCATGTGCAAGTGCACGGGTGTTGATGCAAGCTCGTACGCAGCTGGGCACTACGCTGCATACACCATAATCTTTAAACTCAACACATGTAGACTAAGGGGGAGGTATTTGCTCCACCTGGCTCACACATCCATGCGTGCTGTGCTTTGCGCCATGCTGTGCACCCCTTAGCATCCTGGCTAACAACGACCAGTCTTCACTCGCTGGTTTCGTCATCTAGCAGCACACCTTCTATATGCAACAGCAAGGGCGCACTGCCAGGCTGCACGCCGCCATGCTGCACACTGCACGTCCCCACCACGCACATGACCACTGTGCGCAATCCTAGAGCGCGCACTGCAACTCTGCACATTGCCAAGAGGAACAGGGCTCTGCTGAAGCAGCAGCAGCAGCAAAGCCTGCACTCACCTGAAGTACTTGAGGGCTTGGGCGTGCGGGCCTGCGTGGTCGAACGCCTGCTGCACGCGCTGCTCCGCAAACAGCTCCGCAAAGATGCTGCTGTGCTCCGCCAGGACGTGCAGCTTGTCATTGTTCCTGCGCAGGGGCCACACTTAAATGCGCCTTGCTGCACTTGTCGAGGGTCGAAGCGTGGGGCGGTTTCAGGCCAGGCACGGCCTAGAGACGCGGTTCTCCCTTGCAAACCAGCCGAGGCTGACCACAGCATCCGATTAAAGAGCGCCGCCCATCCTTGGCTGTGGCTGTGGCTGTGGCTCTGCTCTGATGGTGCGGCGTGGCCGGTTGGCTGAGCTGAGCCTCTGACCGAGTGCATTTCTTCTAGGCTTACAAAGCAGGAGGAGATGCCGCGTCCTCACCGGTCGGCAGGTGGGCAGGGGTGCAATTGAGGCCCCAGATGGGCATGGCATGCTTGCCAGAATGCCAAAGTGGGTGTGGCATGCTGGCCACTTGACAGGTCGCGCTGTGTTCAATGCCTGCGCTCACATTCCACCCCGGCACGCTTGAAGAGCTGCATGCTCTCTGGGAGAAGCGCAGCACTTTCCCTAGCTGAGCCCCCCAAGCACAGCCGTGCAGCCAGGCAGAGCAGCAGGCAAAGGTTTTGGCTGTGGCTCTGGCGGTGTTCGCGATTGTCTGAAAGAATTTCCCCACTTGCTTGATCCATTTGATGAGCCCCCCCAAAAGCTCAAGCCCTCTCTGACAAGTTCTAGGGAGCCAGCCATCCTGCGCAAGCCACCTTGAGCCATGAACCCATGCGCACAGCTGTGGTGTGTGCACACTCCCCATCCCCCCTTTGCTGTGAACCAGTCATGGGCAACGCCATGCAGGGGAATGTAGGCAGCCAATGGCGCTAAGGATATGCAGGCAGCGGGGTTGCCTTGTGGTTGTGGAAAGGGCACCCAGGCAGCCCCTACCGTGCGTGTTTGCACCAGTGCGCGCCTGCTCATGTGCATGCGAGTCTGATTGTGTGCACACATCCCTCACCAGCGAGGGAACTGGTTGGGGGCTGCGGTGATCTTCTTGGTGTAGTTTGCGACGTCGGGGCAGTCCCGCTGCAGCATGCGCGCGTGCTTTGGGGTTCCCACTGCCAGCACGATGGGCGGCATGTTGGCGGGGGCCATCAGGACCTCAAACGTCACATGGTCCTCGCTGGGGTTCGCCAAGTTCCTGCAGGTCATGTGTGTGTTTGCGCGCGTGTGTGAACGTGCACGCGTGTGTACGTGTGTGTGTGTGTGTGTGTGTGTGTGTGTGTGTGTGCGCGTGTGTGTCTGTTTCGGAGGAGGGGTTGCTCCTGAAGTAGCGTCGAGCGTCACATGGTCCAAACTAGGATTTTCCAGGAGGAGTCCAAACGCTACACGTGCATGCACGTACGTGCAAGGGTTTAAGGAAAGGATAGGATTCCATGCTACAGATACCGCCGAGCACCCACCAGAGGCCATGTGTGCAGTAGAGCAAGTGCCTGTACATGTAAATATGCACCTCCCACTTGTCCACGTGCTCCAAGACAACAGACGCGCACCCACCAGGCCATGTGTGCAGTAGAGCAAGTGCCTGTACATGTAAATATGCACCTCCCACTTGTCCACGTGCTCCAAGACAACAGACGCGCACCCACCAGGCCATGGGCAGCAGCGCAACCTGCACATTCTACGCACGCTCCAAGACAGCAGACG
>LKMJ01006374.1_pt1 | contig 11124 bp, 12 predicted proteins | sample 643391 | NCBI WGS metagenome assembly LKMJ01 (sample SAMN04112250, study PRJNA286221) | soda lake metagenome | biome: soda lake; feature: Kulunda Steppe; material: water; isolation source: sample PL-Br10 brine of Picturesque Lake | place: Russia: Kulunda steppe | collected 2010-07
ACGCGAGCACGCGGAACGTACGTCTCGCGCACTGTCTGGACTCGAGGCGAGAGCGATCGGGGCTCGAACATCAGGCGAAGACGGTCTGAAAGACGAGCAGGATCGACAGCAGTGCCGAAATAGCAATCGTCGTCAGAACGATTTTTGTTGCGGTACTCATGTGCGAGTGATGTTGTCGCCTGCGCTTAAATCCACCTTCTTGCTCCCGCTTTCGGTATCACCGTTGCTGTCGCTGTTACCGGTACCACTCACAAAAATAGCACAGTACAGCGAAGCAAAACACAGCACAGCCAGACTCACTCGTCTTTCGGACCCTCTCGCCACGAATCAGGGACATTGATCACGTACCGACCATCTTCCTGAAGGGACACAATGTGCTCCTCGCGATCGTACAACTCCATCAGATTGAGTTCATACTGCCCCGGATTGACAACCTTGATACTCTCAAACTGATCGTTCAACTCCTCGCGAAGCTCCTCAAGTGATGGCTGTGGCGCATCCTCATCTGGCTCGCTGACGACACGACCGTGGCTGGGTGGGGGTTGAGTTGTACTCGAGTTGGAGTTTGTGTTTGTCTCTGACTCCTCTTCCTCCGGCGCTGACGCTGACTCCGAGTCCGTCTCCGAGGAGACACCATGGGACTGAACGCGAGCAGAGGGCAGCTCATCCGGCGAAACAACATCACTCCGGGCACTCGCCTGCGCGGAGTCTTCATCGCCTTCGCCATCGGTCGGCTGAGACGGGTCTGATCGCGCCCCTGATTCCTCCGCATCACGAACTCGATCGCTCGAGTCAGACCGTCGTTTCGCCGTGTCGGGCCACTCAGTCAAGCGGTCCGTTTCGGAATCGCCCTCGGCCTCGGTTTCGTTTCCATCCGTCTCCGATCTGGAATCAGATACCCAGTTGCGAACCGTCTTCGCCGCTCGAGCCGTTGGTCCTCGATCAGATGAGTCAGTTGTGGATGGAGATTGAGCGGGTGAGGTGGGTTTGTCTTGGGACTGAGACTGGTCTTGATCCTGAGACCGAGACTGAGAACCAGACGCCGGCTGCGGCTGGGACGTCCCGTCAGCGGCCGACGACTCGACAGCCGACGCAGGCGTAAACTGGAATTTGTTTCCGCCACACTGTGGACACCCCGAAAGCATCTCTTTGGAACCGTCCGGAAACGTGTGGCCGCAGTTCGTACACTGGTGGGGCATTGGTGTAAATCTCGTCTCGTCTTATTTTCGTGACACAAGCGCACTAATGAGCGTTTCGTCCTTGTGAAGAGTTTTTATTTGGTTTGCTGGTCCGATGACAGTCAGTTTGGCACCGCCCTCATCATTGCCCATGATCCGACCGAAAAACGACGTATTTCCGCCGCTCGATCTGGGATAGGTCTCGATTTCGATCCCGTTAAACTCGTCAGGGCTAATCTCGGCCATTGTCACTTCGATTAGTTTACTCTCCTCATCGGGCGTCAACCCCTCCTCTAGGATGACGATATTCCCTTCGTGGACGCCATCGAGGATCATACGGATTTTCTCCATGCTCGCAAGGGACTCCATCCGTTCGCCACTGATAAGGTCGATTTGGACACCATCAGTGTCAATATCTGTTTCGGGCTCAGTTCCAGCATCAGACTCATCGCCGTCGGGTTTGGTTGCGTTCGCCATTGTTCACCCGAAGTACTCCGCGATACTGTCGTACACTTCGTCCATATTTTCACCTTCTTTGGCCGAAAGCGGGACGGTCTTATGCTGTGGGAAGGCGTCGGCGATCCGTTTGACGCTTGACTCCTCGAGATCGATTTTGTTTGCGAAGATCAACACGGGAAGATCACGGGATTCGATGATCCCGATCAACATTGTATTGACTTGCGTAATCGGATCTTCGGCACTGTCAAGCACGTAGATGACGCCGTCGACGTCCTCGCGCAGCCAGTGCATCGCTTCGGCGACCCCCTCCGTTGCTTCTCGAGAGCGACGGACGGCATCCTCTTTGTCCATCTCGTCGGTGAATTCCTCGTAGTCGACTTTCGTCGTGACGCCGGGGGTGTCGACGATGTCGATAGTGACTGATTTGCCGTTGCGCTTGACCTCAACGTTTTCTTTGCGGCGCGCGCGGCGTGTTTCGTGTGGAATATGACTTTCAGTGCCGATGGCGTCACCAGTCCAGTCACGGGCGATACGGTTCGCGAGTGTCGTCTTTCCAGCGTTCGGCGGGCCGTAGATGCCGATACGCTTTGGCTCCTTATCGGAGAACAGACGATCAGTTGCGCGAGAGATGCTGTCCCTGAGTCCTGTGAATAATCCCATCCTTACGGATCCTCCGGCACCAACGGGGTGCGTTTGAACGTAGTAGTAGGCTCAACTCACTTAAGCCTACGTCAGACAGGTTTTTATTGGAGAAATACTTTCACCGGTTTTGGCTCCAGTATGACTCGAGAGGGGTGTGTGGACTACCTTCCTACTGCGCCCTGAAAAATATTCGATTGCTACTGTGGGAACGAGAACGGAACTCTTGTCGACGCTACTCGGCCTTCAACCTGCGTTGTTCCTTGAGGAGAAACGTTTCCTGATGCTGTCTATCAATCAGATCGGTTTGTAAAAAGAGCAGAGAGCTATCAGAAAGAGAGATAATGAGATGTGCTAACAACCCGTGACTGTTCTGAGACACCCCCACCCCTTTGTTTCGACTGGAGAGTACCACAGCTGTGCGATGAGTGTGGAGAAAAGAGATGAGCTGGAGGAGTAATTGGAGAGTAGAGAGAGTACTGAGACGTTCTCGCTACAGAATTCGACGGAATCGGCTGTTCTAGTAACTCAGGACTCATAGAACGAAGTTTCTAGTAAGCTCTAGTAACTAAATACAACACAACTAGTAAAATAATTCTTTTGCTAGTCCTACGGATATTGTTTCCGACCCATAGTAATAAATCCTTCCGTTCTAAGATCCATCTCACCCCCACCCACTCTTGTACGCTGTTCCACCCGAAACAAAGGGGTGGGGGGTTTCCCTTTCAACTACCAAAAACCAATCTCATCTGACATATTTTATCCTAATCATGATCCACTCACGACGTTCCAACTGATCTGCCTCTCCCCAACACCCACCGGTATCTGTATCAACTACAACTCCCTCCAACAACCAACCTCGAATCAAATCGATTTACTCTTTCACACTATTCTCTCACACACTATATTCTCACACACAACTCTCACACACTATATTCTCACACACAATTTTTTCACACACACACGTACGTACAACTATGCGTTCGAAATGAAACAGTCCTCCTTGCTTCCGTTATCCTAGAGTTCGTGAGGAACTTACAAGAGCGTATGACAGTCGAGAAGAGACAAAAAGCCCAACAGAGGCGTTGTAGCGACCGAACCGAATATATTCATCACCAACGGTGACTCTCTCGTCTGGTCCGTTTTAGGCTGTTGAAGGGAAAGATTTTATACCTAGGTATTCCTCTGGTTCGTTTGCATCAACTGGACCCGACTGGAAGACCAATATCATTGATTGACTCCGATGAACCGCCTCAGTGGCGGTTTTCAGTCGTCTGAATCGGTATTTCCACATGAAACAAAGGGGATCGCGCACGACATATGTCTGACGACAACACACATTCCGACCGAACAATCAACCTCGGAACGACTCGAGGATTTGGCGCGGATATCGAGGAGACCGACGAAGAGTCAAACCAGGGATTGTTTGATGACCTACTCAGTGGCGAACCCATTTTCGAAAACAAGGAAGTATTGCGTCCCTCATATACGCCACACCAACTTCCACACCGAAGCGACCAAATCAACAAGATGGCCACGATTCTTGTCGCCGCGCTTCGCGGTGAGACACCATCTAACATTCTTATCTACGGCAAAACTGGAACCGGAAAAACCGCCAGTGCGAAGTTCGTCAGCAAGGAACTCGAGACGACCTCAAAAAAGTATTCGACACCATGTGATGTCGAGTACATCAACTGCGAAGTGACGGACACGCAGTATCGGGTCCTTGCACAGCTCGCAAACAAGTTTATCGAAGAGAACGAACAGCTTATCGACGAGCGGATCGATTCGCTTCAGTCGCTCCTTTCGGCGACTGACTCCTATGAGTCACGGCTTGCTGAGGAGTCGGTGACCGACGAGTCCAGTGACAATCAACTGGCTGCCGGTGAGGGTCCCGATTCACGTTCACGTTCACATTCAAATTCCGTCTCTGATCCGCTTGACTCAATCTCCAATCCTTCCGACTCCGACCCCAACTCTCCATCCAGTATTCAGACAGGAAATACAACCCCTCCGACACAGTCTGGGTCTGACAAGACAGCCACATCCGACACCGACGGACGACCCAGTTCTGAAGAAACTCCATCGGAGTCTGGTAATTTTCCACTTGAAACAGAGGGGTCCTCAGCCGACAGGTCGGCTTCGACGTCGCCCGAATCGGCCGACCGGTCACCACTTGCTGAAACGCCGTTTTCCTCCGCCGAAGAGATACGCACCCGCATTGAGGAACTCGAGGCCGACCGCGATTCCTTCGAGGATGTCCCGATGACCGGGTGGCCAACCGACCGCGTCTACAGCGTCTTTTTTGATGCCGTCGATTACTCCGAACGCGTCGTCGTGATTATGCTCGACGAAATCGATAAATTAGTCGAAAAAAGCGGCGACGATACCCTCTACAACCTCTCGCGGATGAACTCCGAGTTACAAAACTCTCGAGTCTCAATTATCGGGATCAGTAACGATCTGAAGTTTACGGACTTTCTCGACCCCCGTGTAAAATCTTCACTTGGCGAAGAGGAGATCGTCTTTCCACCGTACGACGCCAACCAGCTTCGGGATATCCTCCAACACCGGGCCGAAGTCGCGTTCAAGTCGGATGTTCTCTCGCCAGATGTAATCCCGCTGTGTGCGGCCTTTGCAGCCCAGGAACACGGCGATGCTCGCCGTGCACTTGACCTTCTTCGGACAGCCGGTGAACTCGCCGAACGCGCACAGGCAGAGACGATTATCGAAGAACACGTGCGCAAGGCCCAGGACAAGATCGAACTCGACCGCGTTGTCGAAGTCGTCCGGACCCTTCCGACGCAGTCGAAGCTAGTCCTCTTTTCGATTATTCTGCTGGAAAAAAATGGCGTCCACAGCATCAACACCGGTGAGGTGTTCAACATCTACAAGCGCCTGTGTGAGGAGATCGACGCCGACGTGCTTACCCAACGCCGAGTCACCGATCTCATCAGCGAACTCGATATGCTTGGGATCGTCAACGCCGTCGTCGTCTCGAAAGGGCGGTACGGTCGGACAAAGGAGATCAGCCTCTCAGTTCCACTCGAGGAGACCGAAGCGGTGTTGCTTTCGGATTCCCGGCTGAGCGATATCGACGATGTACAGCCGTTTGTCCAAGCCCGGTTCGACAACTGACTCGAGTCAGAACTTTTTGATTGTTGTCGTGCTCGTATTTACGTTTACGATCATGTGCGCACAGACACTGTTATTGGTACGCTCACGCTCACGTTTCGCGTTCGCGTCCGTCTTCGTACCGATAGTATCACTGGGCGAACCGGTGGCGGGAACCAACAGCGACTGCCCCAGTGATACCAATAAGAGCCTCAGTTGAACCGGCCGGTGACGGAGTCGGTGGGAGAGGGACAGCGGCTGCGGGCGTGGTCGTCAGCACCTGGTCAAAGGTAAGCCTCACATATCCCAGATACGGGACACGGAAAACACCTTTTGCCGTGACCCACTCCTCTCTGACGACGGTCGTTGGGGCACCACCGTTGGCTTGGTCATAGCCGGGATTGTTGTCCCCTTTCGTAATAAAGCCGTCATGTGGTGCTGGACAGTGTTGGAGTTGGCTGCACGTTGCGCCGTTTAGGTTTTCGGACTGCGCTTTCGTCTCAACCCAATTTTCGTCCTCTTCGACCCAGTAATGGGCCCGGTGAATAATCTGGGTCCGATCGGTCGCCAGTTCCCCATCGGGACGGAAGATGATCACATCACCCGGCTGGTTGAACTTCTCGTGCCCGCTAGCGACTGCATCTTCATACGTGACGACACCGGTTCCGGCAGCCGGATTATCGCCGACAAACCGCTCTTCGTTCGCAACGAAAATCAGATCACCACGCTCCATATTCGGCTCCATGCTGCCGCTTTCGACGGCGACCAACGGTGGCCAGATGCCACTGACGCCAAACAGGACGAGGCCAATCACGGCCACGATTGCGACGGACGTTAACACATCTCGGATCGCGACTACCCGCCCGTCTTCAGTCTTGAAAAACCATCTGACAATCCCATCATCCTCTATTGTTGCCGCCGGCCGGCCAGTCTCGGGTGGTTCCCACTCGGTGTCATCCCCGATCATCTCCTTGGGCTCGGACTTCGAATTATCTCCGGACAGTTCCTCGCCTCGAGGGCGGTCGGTCTCTGGCTCTCCGTGCGTCTGAGCCGGTGGAACCGACGGCTCGGTAGGTGTGTCGTCCTCGAGGTTTGTCTCGTCCGTGTCGGCTGATCTATCTGTGGAGGGATCATCGGAGCCGGAACCGGGACCGGGGCCGCTCATTGACACCTGATTTGAGAGGCGTGGCAATCAACCTTCTGTTCGCCCCCCTGTTCGAGTGCCCACTGACTGTTAACGGTTCGGTCCTCCAATTGAACCTGAACCGATTTTGCATGGGCCTGGATTGGAGGTGGACTTTCGCTATCCTTTTGCCATCGCCCGCGAATGTCTGTTTGTGCCACTCGAGGGACCGGCCCGGATCGTCAGTGAACTCACGAGCCGAGGCTATAATGTCGACCGGGAGGCGGTGACGCTGCTTGCGTCGGCTGATGATCCGACCGGTGCGCTCGAGCGTGTTGTTGAGCATGCTCCGGCGGGGGCGTTGGTTATTCGGACTGCTCATGTTCGGTCGGTGCTTGCTGGGGCCGATGGCGACGCTGGTATGGGTACCGATGCTGCTGGCGATCCCGATGCCGATGCTGAGGCTAGTACTGGTACCGGTACCGGTACTGGTCTCAGTCCCGACGCCGACGCTGCATTTGACTCCAATAAACCGTCTCCTTCCGCCCAAGACCCCTCTGTTTCAACTGGAACCTCCGATCCGAAATCCCCCGATAGAGGTGCCCGTTCTCCAGTTGAAACAAAGGGGTCTATTGAGGGCTTTGAGCGGTCGATTGACCCTGCACTCCGCGAACTCGAGATCGTTGGCGATATGACCGGCCAGAGCACCGGGACCGGCGAGTATCGGGAGTTCGTCCAAGTGTTTCGCGACCGCCTCGAGCGACTGGGTTCGAAACTTCGCTCGCGGGTGAATCATCGGCCGGCGACGGCTATCTCGAGTATGCCAAGCGGAAGCGATGTGGCGATGGTCGGACTCGTCAACGATATCCGGTCGACAGCCAGCGGCCATTGGTTGGTCGAACTCGAGGATGCGACGGGAACGTTTCCGTTTTTGGTGATGAAAGATCGGGAGTATGCGAGTCTTGTCGAGGAGTTGCTCTGTGATGAGGTGATCGCGATGGAGGGGACGCTGTCGGATGACGGTGGTATCGCCTTCGTTGATGGGATGTACTTCCCGGATGTGCCCCGGACGTATCGGCCCTCAACGGCGGACCGACACGTCCAAGCGGCCCTGATCAGTGACGTTCACGTCGGGAGTCAGGAGTTTATGGCCGATGCGTGGAACGCCTTTGCTGACTGGTTGCACACGCCCGAGGCGGCTCACGTCGAGTACCTCCTCATCGCAGGCGATATGGTCGAAGGCGTCGGTGTCTACCCGAATCAGGATGAGGAACTCGACATCGTCGACATCTACGAGCAGTATGAGGCGTTCAACGAGTATCTCAAACGCGTGCCGGGTGATATGGAGATTGTGATGATTCCGGGGAACCACGATGCCGTCCGGTTGGCTGAACCCCAGCCCGGGTTTGACGAGCGACTCCGGGGAATCATGTCTGCCCACGACCCACAGATTGTGAGCAATCCGTCGACGGTCACCATCGAGGGCGTCTCGGTGTTGCTCTATCATGGCGTCTCACTCGACGAAGTTATCGCCGAACTCCCGGCCGACAAGGCGAGTTACGAGGAGCCACATAAAGCCATGTTTCAGCTGTTAAAAAAGCGCCATGTCGCCCCCCAGTACGGCGGTCACACCCGCCTCGCGCCGGAGGAGAAAGACTACCTCGCAATAGATACGGTCCCAGACATTTTCCACACGGGCCATGTCCATAAACTCGGCTTCGGCAAGTACCACAACGTCCTCGCGATCAACTCCGGCTGCTGGCAGTCCCAAACCGATTTCCAGAAATCCGTCAACATCTCCCCTGATGCCGGCTACGCGCCTATTGTCGACCTCGATACGCTTGATGTGACCGTCCAAAAATTCTCCTGAGGGGGTTTCGCCGACGTTTTTGTACGCTCGAGGCTCAGGGCTCGAGTCGAAACCGTGTACTCTGCGCCCCTTCAAACCACGGTCCAACCCCACTTCGCTCGAAGCCAAGCGACTCGGCCGCGTGTTCGACAGCGGTTGCCTCAGCCGGCACTAACAACTCGACGGCCATCGACTCACCGTTGGCGAACCGAACCGGCTCAGCGAGGAGTCGCTCACAGGCCTCGGCCGTGCCGTTTATTTGGGTGACATGGACGGTCCCCGCTTGGGCATCGAAGCTGACAAACCCAAGGAGGTCATCCGTGGCCGCGATTGCCCCATCAGACGTTGGGCTCGAGATATCTGCGTTCGGATCGTGTGTACCGTCTTCGGCCACGCGCACCGTTCGGTCGTGAACGAGATTTCGCATTACATCAGTCGGCGAGTCGGCGATTGCCGCCAACGCCTCTGCGTCAGCCTCGAGGGCGTCCCGTACGTTCATTACTGTGTGGTAATGACATACACGAATATAAATCCCGCCCGAAGGGACTGCTCTCCGGTCTTTCAGTTTTAGTGGCTATTCATTTTGCTGGCATTCTTCGGCGTACGCTTATTATAGCTGACAGTCCATCCGAACCGCCGAAAGGACACAGTTATTTGCCCGCTCTGGTTACCGGTGGGATATGAGTGCATACATCGTTTGCGTCCATCGGTCTGTCCTCGAGGTGAGTCGATGCGTGTCGTAGCGAAGTTCGGCGGAACCAGTCTCGGCAGCGGCGACCGAATTAACCGTGCGGCCGACTCGATCGCTGCAGCCGTCGCTGACGGCCACGAAATCGCCGTTGTCGCGAGTGCGATGGGGTCGACGACTGACGACCTCTTAGAGGAGATTACGTTCGACGTTGATGAACCTGACCGCGCCCAGATCGTCAGTATGGGAGAGCGGACGTCCGTCCGAATGCTGAAAGCGGCGCTTGCTGCCCGCGGCGTTGAGGCGGCCTTTTTCGAACCTGGAAGCGATGGCTGGCCGATTGTCACCGACGCCTACGGCCAAGTTGATGTCAAAGAGACGCGCAAGCGGGCGTTAGAACTCGCTGACACCCTTGGGGATCAGGTTCCGGTCATTACTGGCTTCCTTGCTGAGGGTCCGGATGGCTCGGTCACGACGCTCGGGCGGGGTGGCTCTGATACCTCTGCGGTCATGCTCGGCAACTACATGAATGCCGATGAGGTCGTCATCGTCACCGACGTTGAAGGCGTGATGACCGGTGACCCACGGGTTGTCGAAGGAGCCCGAAACGTCGGCAAAATTTCTGTCGACGAACTCAGAAACCTCTCGTTTCGCGGTGCCGAGGTCGTCGCTCCCTCTGCGCTTTCGTACAAAGACGGCAAACTCTCGGTCCGTGTCGTCCACTATCAACATGGTGACCTTCTGACCGGCGGAACGAGCGTCGAAGGGGAATTCCAGAACTTAGTCGACATGCGCGAGCGCCCACTGGCCTGCCTCACTGTCGCCGGTCGCGCCATCCGCAACGAACCCGGCGTCTTCCAAAGTCTCTCGACTGCGCTTGGGGAGAACGAACTCAATATCGACGCCGTTGCCAGCGGTCTCGACACCATCACCTTCTACCTCGACGTCGATGATGCCAAGCAGGCCGAAAACATCCTCCACCGCGAAGTGATCGCCTCCGATGCCCTCTCGAGTATCACCGTCGAAAAGAACCTCGCCGTGATTCGCGTCACTGGCGGTGAACTCCCCAACCAGCCGGGAATTATTCGCGAAATCGTCAACCCGCTCGCTGACGCCCGAATCAACGTCCACGATCTGATTACGAGCGCAACCAGCGTTGCTATCTTCGTCGCGTGGGATGACCGCGAAGCGACTCTCGAGATCACCCAAAACCTATTCTAACCGGAAGTAGCGGATTTTATTTTATCCAAAACATTATATAATAATACTGTGTAGAGTGGGCTGTGTTAATGGGGCAGAACAATACTGTGGGGGGCAGCGATCCTGATGCGGTCCTCGGATCGATATGTGTCGACGATATCGCTGCACTCGCCGACGAGACGAGAACCGTAACGCAACCAGCAGAGCCGATGCCGGCCGGGTTTGAGCGGTCCTTTTCGGATCTTTCGACGGCACTTGAACAACGGTCATCGACATCGACATCCGAATCCGACACCGCAACCCCTCGAGAGCAAACGGCGTCACCATCCGAACCCATCCGTATCACTGACAGCGATGGCGGCCTACTCGCTGCACTCGAAGCCGGGGCCGTCGATCTCGACACCGTCTCACCGAAGCAGGCGACGGATTCACACTCACACTCACACTCACTCGATCAGGCTGCAGCCGAGTTACTCGAGTCGCTTGAGGACCAGTAGGCTCCAGTCTCCATTTTTTCACGGAATCAGGCGTACCGACCAGCCGGTGGTTCAACGAGTCTCTCAGCCCACTCCGGCAGCCGACCACGAACGGCGGGCTCCGATTCAGCGCCATCTCGAGTAAGTTGACTCAAAAGTACACCGACTCCGAGAAAGAGCCCGGCGTCGAGTAACTCCCGCCGAAACCGGGCTCGGTCGTGTCGGAGGACAATCGCCTTCGCTAACGAGAGCATTCCGACGGCTACGTAGAACGCGGGACTTCGCGTCGAAGCGGCGTCTACCAATTGCCTTGGGTCCATAGTCACTCACGCCCTACCACGAGCCGACTCATAGCTGTTGGGCCCTGACTCGACGCTCACTGCCCACGAGCCAGCCGT
>LKMJ01006376.1_pt1 | contig 11122 bp, 9 predicted proteins | sample 643391 | NCBI WGS metagenome assembly LKMJ01 (sample SAMN04112250, study PRJNA286221) | soda lake metagenome | biome: soda lake; feature: Kulunda Steppe; material: water; isolation source: sample PL-Br10 brine of Picturesque Lake | place: Russia: Kulunda steppe | collected 2010-07
ATTTCCTAGCGAGACGCGCGATCTTCTCTCCGACGTCCAGGAGTCCGAACGCGGGGAGTACGAACTGACGGATGTGGTTGCACGGACAATCGAACGTCACGAGGTGACTCCGGTTGAACTCGATCGCTGGCTCGACGTGGGTCGACCCTGGGAACTCCTCGAAGCAAACGAATGGAAACTCTCGGAACTTGACCGCGATATTCGCGGTGATGTGGCGGAAACTGCTGACGTTCACGGGAACGTGGTAATCGAAGATGGTGCCACGATTGAACCGGGTGTGGTCATCGAGGGACCGGCTCTGATACGTAGCGGAGCGAGAGTTGGTCCGAACGCCTATGTTCGGGGTCACACGTTACTCGAGAGGGACACACGGGTTGGCCAAAGCGTCGAGATAAAAAACAGCATCCTGATGCGGGAGACCAGTGTTCCCCACCTCTCGTATGTCGGTGACAGCGTTCTCGGACGGAACGTGAACTTCGGAGCAGGAACGAACGTCGCGAACTTGCGCCACGACGACGAACCGATTGAGCTGACTGTGAAAGGCGAGCGCGTTTCGACAGGCCGGCGGAAGTTCGGGGTTGTCGTCGGCGATAACACAAAAACAGCGATAAATACGACCCTGAACGCCGGCGTTACACTCTCACCCGGTGCGGTCACCGGGCCCGGAGAACAGGTATTCAAAGACATCTGAGCGACTGTCGAACTCGTCGATTCAATCCCCTCCATCGAGGGACCCCTGTGTTACTTCCATCGATGGAGGCACGAACGGAACGGTGAAAATGAGTATTCTGATTGTATCGACCTGTTCCCGGAACGTAACCCAACGGTAGATTACGTCGTCCGATAACAATGAGACTCACGTCCCGTGGAAACTGACCTAATAGGTTCTAGCATATTCTTACCCCCGAACGTGCTGTATCTCGTATCGACAGCTACTGATTGAACATATGAACCACACCACAGACACCGGGTTGATGGAACTGTTGAGGGACGCCGAACTAACACCACGAGAACGACACAGGCTGCTCAATACCGACCGGTGCAGAATTGCACTTGACGTTCTCACTGAACGGTCGACACCACTCAAACTCGAAACGCTGACAATGGAGGTCGCTCTCAGTGAGGAGGATATCGACAGCACCGACGAGGACGCGATTAGTCGGCTCGCGGTGTCGCTACGGTACGACCATCTGCCCAGGATGGCTGAACTAGGCATTCTCGATTACGATTCCGAAGCGAACTTGATACAACTTGGGGAGCGTGGATACAGCCATGAGCGACAGCACCGTGGAAGTAATCAGTATGGCCGACAGCTTGGCGAGAGCCGAGGATACACCGAACGAACAATCGACAGGAGCTCATAACATGTCACAGGATAACTCTACTGGAGCAACCAGTGTAGGACGCGACGAATCGACAGGAGTCACAGCTCGAATCACGGAGTCGTTACAGATTATCACACGCTTCATAGGTGACAATCGGCACCTCTCTACAGATAGTCATCATCAGGTTTCTTCGAGTCTCTATGCGTGTGGCGAATGTGGGACAACGTACATCGATACAGATATGAAAACTTGCCCACGATGTGAAACATCGGTGAAGGAAGTTCCCTCCGAGCTCGAGTCAAGTGTCGATTCGCAGGGCGTGTAACGTCTCCACTCCGACGAATTATTTCTTGGGCTACCGTAACAACAACATTGTTGACAGACGCTCAAGGGCTCTCCCATCAAATCCAACACCTTATTGTCGGAAGGTTCGAAGTATCTTATCCTTGAAACAGCTATGAACCCGGAAGATGTCCGCCAGGACTGGGCCGAGCGCACAGGAAAGTTCTCGCCGGAGTACTACGCTGGTCTCGGGCCTAACGAGGTGAGTGAGACCATTGCTCGTGTTCTCGGACACTACGCCACAGAGGACGCTCGAATACTGGAAGTCGGCTGTGGGTCGGGACGGCACCTCGAATTTCTGCTCGACAACGGGTTTCGGAATCTCACTGGCATCGATATCAACGACGAATCGTTCGAGGTGATGGACGAATACTACCCGAACCTCGCAGAAACAGGGGCGTTCCGGACAGGTGCTATCGAAGACGTTCTTCCGGAGTACGATGACAACGCATTCGATGTCGTCTATTCGGTCGAAATACTTCAGCACATCCACCCCGATGATGAGTGGGTGTTCGGGGAGTTAGTTCGCGTGACGGATGATTTACTCATCACTGCCGAAAACGAGGGGAACAGCCCGAACCGAGGACGAGGAGACGCCACAGTGAGCTACGTTGATGAAGAGTTTCCGCTGTATCATCGAGACTGGAAGCAGGTGTTCACCGACCTGGGGCTCGCACAGTTGCTCAACGAACCCACATCACGTGACACGATACGGGTCTTCCGCAAACTGTGAGTGAGCCGACTCGGTCAGCCGTCGTCGGCTTCGTCTTCTTCTTGCTCGATTTCGTCAGGCGAGACAACTGATATGGACGGGTCCTCACCCGGTTCGACGGGAACACGTTCGATAACCTCGCCATCGGCGTCCTCGATGACCAGGTAGTAGTCGACATCCTCATCGTCCGGTGCTGGTTCGGTCTCGACGTCTTCGATATCGTCGATATCCTCACCGATCAAAAACTCCTGGACTCCCTCTGTCGAGTGAATCGCGATAGTTTCGTCGGTGTTAGAGTTGACGAACACGTTGCGCGTAATATCTGTGTTATCTGTCGGGACAACTTTGGAGTGCCACCACAGCTCGTCGTCGACAATCACCGGTATCGGTTCGATGACGACGAAGTCAGTACCCCACCCAGTTCGGGGGTCATCGCTCCTGACGATACCCATCGCTCGCTCGGGGCCAGTAAGCGTCTGGTCCTCGCTTTCGAAGTACGTCGGTTCTCCGGTTCGTGCGTCCATGAACCAGACCTCATCGAGCCCGCGTGTGTCCTCTCCGTAGGGTTCGAGTGCAGTGACGTAGGACATCTGCTCGTCTTCGAGGTCGATGACAAACGGCTGTTCGTTACCAGCACCGGACGGAAGGCCTGCAACCTCGACCTGGTCGACGTGAGAGCCTATCGTCTCCATCTGATTGATGATACCCTCCCGGTAACCAAGAGACTCCATCTTTCTGTCCGTGTTATACAGTGGATAGAGACGCTGGCCATCCAGAATTTCGCTCTCCTGAGCCTCCTCTGGGGAGAGATGGTCGATAGTCCCGTCAGGATGGACGAGGGCGACACCCTCCCAGGTCGGCGTAGTGTGTGGAATCGGTGTGAGATGCCACTCGTGGCCCGTTTTCGGATACGCCATGTACGGCTGTCCGTCGTGGACAAACTCGACGGCGTCGTCGTTGTACTTCGCCCAGAAGTCGCTCTTTCGCAAGTTCCACTCAGAACCACGGTGGAGGAACATTCCTTCTCCGACTGCAAACTCGGTGTCATCGTGGGCCTGCATCTCCCTGTTCTCCATCCGCGTCATGTCCGACATGAGTACCCCTTGCTGATTCTCGAAGAGCATGTTACGGAAGCCATCCGGCTGGATGGGGTACGACCAGGCGAGCCTCCCGTCTTCCATCCTTGCGATATCGCTCGTTCCGAGCCTGAACTGTCGATACGATACGGAGCCCCGTGTCTGGACATCAGCCACCGGTCTTGGTGCAATCCGCGCGTTCTCCTCGTTCATCGACGGGAGTGACTCGATGGCTTCTCCGTCGTCCATCGTCTGCTGTGCCAGCGTCCGCTCTTCTACTGCGTTCGCCGGAATGGCATAGATACCCCCCAGAACCAGTGCGACGACGACGAGCATCGCGAACAGTGACAGTTTGACAATACCCGAGGAATCGAAGTCGTTCTGGTCGGTTTCCTCGAACAGTGCTGCCATGAGAGCGGAAACTCCCGAACCGTCAGTGTCGAATGGGGGCGACATCCACAGCAGGACCGCACCCACCACTGTCACTGTCCAGAAAATGAACGCACCGGGTGAGTGAAACATATCGTAGAAAACGGGATGGAACAGGGGACGCCAGAGGTAGACGAGCGCGATGACAACAAGGAGGACAGCCCCACGCTTGAGTAAGTGTCGGTGCAACGGTGTCGTCATCACTTCCTCACCCCTGGTCTTGGCTTATATTCAAAATCCCTCTGTGTTGAGTTCAACATACTCGTTCTCATCTTCTCAAGAAGACATATCTAACGGTATTCGGTTGTCCGGAGAGTTTACTACCGCGTGTATCTCTCAGCAACACTGATTGCTCGGAACTCAAACGAGGTCCTGAAAAGCAGCGGATGAATCCTCGAACTCTGAAACCGTCTCGTCGAGAGCAGTCTCGAGCTCGTCGACGCGCTCGGCAAGCTGTCGAATGTCTCCGCTCTCATTGAGCTCACCTGCGGATTTTTCGGCTTTGAGGAGTTCGAGCTTTGCCGTCAGTTCCATAAACTCCTGCACGCGCGTACCGTAGCTTGCAACGGAGAGCTGCTTCTCGATCGCAGAGGTGAGGTCGGTCCTGTCGGCGGGTTTGCAGATATAATCGTCGAACGGCATCTCGACGATATCGAAATCTGGGTCTACAGCAGTTACCATGATAACTGCGCATTCGTATCCCTGGTTGCGTATTTCCGCCAACACCTCATCACCTGATATGTCTGGCATCCGTCTGTCCAGTAACACGACATCTACACTCTCGTCGACTTTTTCGAGTGCATCGCTTCCGCCGTAAGCCGTCCGCGTTTCGTACTCAAGCTGGAGCTGCACCGTGTACGCGTCGGCTACGTCTCGCTCGTCGTCAACAACGAGTATCGTCGTATCAGAAGACGCAGTTGTCATCTCTTAATTTACCTCTTTCGCAACAAATCACCTGCAGAAAAGATAAGCTTTGTGACCCGTAGCGCTCTGTCACAGGGATTCCTCACAGTGTATCTCCCGTCAGTTTCCACCCGGTGATTTGGGCTCGGGCAAGCTGTCTGCTAACCCATCGTCTTTCGCAACTGCTGAGACGTACTCAGAGACGGACTGCTCGTCATCTGCGGAGAGCTGTCGTTCCGGGCTACCCGATTCCTGTTTGTTTACTACCTTTTCAGTACCCGTAACATCAACGAAAATCGACCCGAGGCGGTCGTGGCTTGGTTCGTCCTCGTCTCGTACCGTTCCGCCATCCGTGATAGCGTGCCCATAGGGGTTGTCTGAACCAGGCGTGAGAGAGACTCTTGCTTCCGGAATACCGCTTTCAGTAAGCTTGATATGAATCGTCTTGATTCGAAGTGAGTACTCGCATTCGTTTCGTCCGTACGGCCGAATTTGAATCCGTTCGTGTAACAGTCCAGCGTTGACGAGTCTGTCGACTTTTCGGTAAGCGGTCGCGGTTGAGATATCACACTGCTCTACCAGGTCAGAGACTGATACCGACTCCTCGGCGGTTGCGGCGAGAATCTCTCGACAGTCCCTGTCTGCAATCGCCGAGAGGACGTCTCCTGGCTCGTTTGACGTGGTGACCTCATCAGAACCGTCCGAGGGTGCCGTCAGTGAACGCACGATCCTGTCGGATTCGGAAGCGTCCTCGTCAGGCGAATTCGACTGGAGTGACATCGAGTTACGCGAAGGCATAGTACGAGAGAAATCCCTTCTGTGTGAGGCTTAGTTATAAAGAAGCTATTCTGCACGGCGTCTCTCCCCTGCCAACAAGCACTACTTACTCCAGATTACGTCGACTTGATAGGTTTTCCAGACGAAACGACGAAACGTCTCTCACGTTGAATCTGGATTACTATCGTCGGACTCTTCGCCTTCTTCAGCTTCGCTAGCCGACTGGTCGCTGCTCTCGGTATCGGTTTCGTCTGGCGATAGCTCTGGCTCGGTCGATTCTGTCTGGGCAGGCTCTGACTGGCTCGTACTCGGACCAGCGGCCTCGGCCGTTTCGTCTGCCATCGCTGCCTCCGAGATGTCTACCTCCGTCACGTCTTCGTCATCGTCGAGCCGAGGATCTTCGGGTTGGTCATCGAGCGTTGGTTCAGCCTGCGATTCGTCGGTCTGCTCGTCGCTGAACTGTATGGTGCCCTCATCGGGTTCCGTTTTCGTTTCTACGTCGGGCTCGTCGTCGACATCTCTTGGGTTTATATCGCCCTGATGGCTCTGTGCCCGCTCTTCCGTTGTTCCCGTCTCGCTGATTTCGACCGTTTTGGCCTCATCTGCCTGCATTGTCTCTTCCCGAGACTGTCGTTTGCGGAGGCCACGCACGAGTAGTCCAACGCCAGCCATGGCCTGTATCACAGCCCTGCCTCGCCGTTTTGAGCGAACTGCACCGGCGAGCAACGCCCCGCCAGCCAGCATCGACAGGGACCCGTCCGGACTGCGCTCAGCCACGGTGGTGACCGTTTCTTTGATTCGGGAACCGATTCCTTCTGCGGGCTCTGTTACTCGCTCGACTTCAGGCTCGTGGGGGTCTGTATCGTGGTTCGACATGGTGAGATTGAGTTCTGTTGTTCGTTCGCGCTGCTCTGTGTATCGTACGCTATGACGACGGTTGAACCTTGCCCGACCGGTGTGAACGAGCGTGCTCAGAACCCGTAATTGCGCGAACTCACAAACTGTGACTGTCAATAGCTGAGGGTATCACAACTCCGTGTTATCCCACGGTATCAACTCATCGTAGTCTCCGGGGGGAACTGGTCCATCAAGCAACGGATCGTCCGTCGTTTGCATCCACTGCACCAGCTCTGCTTCGAGCTCAGCTCTGACAGCTTCGTACTCCGTTTCCCCTGCGAGATTCGTCTGCTCCAGTGGGTCCTCGTTCAGGTCGTACAGCTCCTCGTACGCACGGTGTTCGGACTGGTACTCCTCGCGAACTGCTCGCCCGGATTTGCTGACGAACACGTCGTTGCTCAAGTACACTGCCGGCAGGTGCCAGAAGTTCCTGATGTACTTGTACTGGTCCGTCCTGACTGCTCGCATCGGATTGTACCGGTCGTGCCAGGTCATCTCGGCAAAGACCCGGTTTCGGGGTATGTACTCTTTCTCTGTCAGTAACGGGAGAAAGCTGCGACCGGCGATATCGTCTGGTTCCACACCATCGACGAGGTCCAGTACTGTCGGCACCATGTCCACGTTGCTCAAGAGTTCGTCGTACCGCTCGCCTCCGTCTGCAACATCTGGAAGGTGCATAATCAGTGCTCCTTCGATGCCAGGGTCGTAACAACAGCCTTTGGCACGGGGAAACGCAATTCCGTGCTCGGTGGTGAGTATCACCAGCGTGTTCTCCCGAAGCCCTGTGTCATCGAGTGTCTCGATAATCTGCCCGACGGCTTCGTCGAGTGCACCAAGCATCCCCTCCATCTCCGCGATATCTTCCCGTATCCCCTCCGTGTCGGGGAGATACGGTAGCGGGGTCACGTCCACAGGCTCTGGTATCTCGTACTGTCCATCGTCGAACCCAAACCGGCCGTTGGCCTCGATTCGATGGAGCTCAAACACGCCGACTGATGCGAAAAATGGCTCGTGGTACGAGTCCTTCTGGAGAAACAGTTCGAACGTCTCTGCCACGTCGCGCGCTCGGTTTACTTCGTGAATTTCGGGTGAAGACGCCGGAATGAGATTCCCCTCGGAGTGGACGTACTCGTACCCAATTTTTCTCGGATCGTCAGTAACGTGCTGGAGGCCGAACATATGCGTCTCGTATCCCGCAGTGTTCAGATACTCGGGGAGCACTGTTACCTCGTCACGTAATGACCACGAACCGTGAGCCAACCCCATCAGCCCGTTTGTGTGGGGAAACAGTCCAGAAAGTAAGCTTCCGCGACTCGGCGAGCACTGCGGTGCGGTTACGAAATGATTCTCGAACAGTACGCCGTCATCGGCGAGCGCGTCGATATTCGGGGTTTCGACATCGTGGTCGTAACAGCCGAGGTAGCGACCGAGGTCGTGGCTGTGAACGAGGAGGATGTTAGGGCTGGTGTCACCCATCGCTACTCTCCCTGATACGCAATGGTAGTCAGCAGTGCGTTCTCTGCCTGTCGCGAGTCGAGCCGTGTGTGTTGGCAGACGATTTGCGTGTCGGACTCGATAACGCTCGCAAACGGTTCTCCTTTCGGAATCGGTTCGGGGCTGTCGAACTCGTTGAATCGGAAATGCTTCGTCCGCTTCGGTGGCACCGTCTTTTCGTAGGGTCCGACTGGGTCGCGGTCCGGAAAAAAGACCGTGACCTCTATGTTGGCCTCTTCGTCAGTCGTATTGAGGACACAGAGCGTTTCGTGACTCTCCATCTCAGGCTCTGGCCCGCTACTGCCTTGGGGAATATACCCCTCTGGAATAGCCCAGTGCTGTTTCCCAATCATCGTTCCTCCGTGGTAAGTTCGGGGAGTACCTCTTCGCCGAACGTCTGGATGAACGTCTCCTGGTTCCTGTTTACGTTGTGGAGGAAGACCCGCTCCACGCCGAGCTCGAGGTCGCGTTCGATCCACTCGCGGTGGTCGTCTAAATCAGCGGACACTCGAACGTTCTCCTCTACGTCCTCACTGTCGATTTGCTCCCCGAGTTCGTCGTAGTCTTCAGGTGTCCTGAGTTGCTGAGTGACCCGCCCGGGAATGCAGTTCGTCCGCCACTGCTCGTAGGCTCCGTCGAGTGCGCGGTCCTCATCCTCCGCGTAGGAGAGCTGTGCTTTGAGGTACACTGGTTTGTTGGGTGCACTCTCCCTGAACGCTTCGACACGCTCTGCATCGGCTTCATGGTCCGGCGTTGCGACCGTAATCATCCCATCGGCCCACCCCGCGAGCCACTCCGCTGTCTCCTCCGAGAGCGCAGCACCGAGTAACGGCGGTGGAGTCCGCGGACGGGTGTACAGCGCTGCGTTCTCGACAGTCACTCGACCGTCATGTGTCACCTCCTCGCCGTTCCAGAGGCTCCTCATCACGTCGGCACACTCTTTCAGGCGCTCGTTGCGCTCAGATTTGATGGGCCACCCCTCTCCCGTGATTCCTTCGTTGAGCATCTGCCCGCTCCCGATGGAGAACCAGAACCGCTCTGGATACATCGACCGTAACGTCGCCGCCGCCTGGGCGATGACGGCGGGATGATACCGGTATCCTGGTGCATTGACCGTTCCGAACGGTAACGACGTTGCTTCCATGGCAGCGCCAAGCCACGACCAGACGTGCCCGGACTCGCCCTGTCGCTCGCTCCACGGGTGAAAGTGGTCCGAGGCCAGCACGGCATCGAACTCCCTGTCCTCCGCGAGTCTAACGTAACTGAGGAGGTCCCCCGGTGAGAACTGTTCGTGTGACGCGTGGAAGCCGATATCAGTACTGGACATGAAGATGGTGTCTTGGGTGCAGTACGGCGATTACATCCTTTGTTATAGATGCCTTTTAGTGAGGCGACCTGACGAGGCTGTATCGCGACCTGGATGGGCTGTCTATACTTTTTACCGTAGACGAGACATCCTATGCAGGCCGGGAGAGTCTCCCGCTGAGACGGATGGCGCGAGATACTCCTCGCTCTATCCGGTGAACACACATGGTATATCGACCGATATCTGAGTACGGCGTTATCGGAAACGACGACCGAATCGCGCTGGTAGACAGTCACGGCTCAGTCGACTGGTGTTGTTTTCCACACGTTGCCGCACCGAGCGTGTTCGCTCGCCTGCTCGACGCAGAGAACGGCGGACACTTCGCTGTTCGGCCGACAGCGAACTACGACAGCACGCAGGCCTATCTCGACACCACGAACGTCCTCCGCACCACCTTCGAGACGAACAGTGGCCGAGCCACCCTCACGGACTTCATGCCTGTCGTAGCGGCTGACCGACCCAATCGTTACCAGCACGCGCTCTACCGACAGTTCCGCTGTGACGCAGGTCGCCTGGGCGTCGAGGTCGAGCTCAAGCCACGATTCGATTACGCCAGAGCGGAAACGGTCGTCCATGAGAACAACCGACGTATCGTCGCAACACGACAGGACTCTCCGGATGACCCGGCACGAAATGATAGTACTGAGTCTGTCGACCACCTCCATGTGGACCACGACGAGTCCCTCTCGCTCCAGGTGTCCGGCCCGCTCGAACTCTCACCAAAGCGTGATAGGGCCGTGGGAACAGCGGTCCTCTCCGAGGGGGGGTCGATCTGGCTCGTTCTCCAGTACAATCACTTTCGGCCGGCTCCGCCGACAAAATGCCGTCGGATACAATCCGAGACAGTGGACTACTGGTCTTCGTGGGTCGAACACGTCGAAGATACTGTCAGCTCGCTCGTCGGTGCCCAGGAGTGGCACGACGAAATCGTCCGATCGGGATTGGTCCTCAAACTCCTCATCAACGAGCGAACAGGTGCGATATACGCGGCCGCGACGACATCCCTCCCTGAAGAGTACGGCGGCGACCGTAACTGGGACTACCGCTACAACTGGATGCGCGACGCCAAGTTCACCGTCCAGGCGCTGTACAACCTCGGTCAACAAGATGAGGCGAAACAGTACTTCGACTGGTTCCGCGAAATTAGCCACGACGACCCAGACGATATTCAACCAGTGTACGGCGTACACGGTGAACGTGATATCCCGGAGCGGACTCTGGACCACTTGCAGGGCTACCGCTTCTCGACACCCGTTCGCGTCGGAAACGCAGCGACCGAACAGCGACAGCTCGATACGTATGGAACTATCGTCCAGGGACTTTACGAGACCCTGCTTCACGACGAGCAGATTGAACAGGAGGACTGGGAGTCGATTCAGACACTCGTCGACCACGTGTGCACCGTCTGGGACGAGAAAGGAGAAGGTATCTGGGAGTTCAGGGAGCAACCCCGTCACTACGTCCACTCGAAGCTGCTTTGCTGGGTCGCACTCGACCGCGGTATCGAACTCGCGGAGAGTCACGATGGAGAAGTTGACGTAACTCGGTGGAAAGAACAGCGAAAGGCAGTGCGTGACGCAATCGAGAAGCGCGGCTATAGCGAGTCGGCCGAGAGCTTCGTCCAGCATTTCGATACAGACGATACCTTCGATGCGGCCTGTCTCCTCATCCCGATATACGAGTTTCTTCCGCCGGACGACTCACGAGTGCAGAATACGATAGACTCTGTTATGGCTGAACTCATGACCGAGGATGGCCTGGTCCATCGAACAGCAGGTAGCGACGCACCCAGGGAGGGCAG